>Ga0307408_100000098_pt1 | contig 95689 bp, 66 predicted proteins | sample 322Cmetagenome_FD_202116 | JGI IMG/M metagenome (GOLD analysis project Ga0307408, IMG submission 202116) | Maize rhizosphere microbial communities from greenhouse at UC Davis, California, United States - 322HYB-C-3 | ecosystem: Host-associated > Plants > Roots > Rhizosphere > Soil | place... | reverse complement strand
TGAAGGAAAAAATCGCCGAGCTGCGCAAGTCCGGCGAAGTTGTGATCCAGTCCCTGCCGGGTCACAACGATGAACAGGACGAGTTCGAGTGCGATCGCGCGCTGGTGCTCGACGAAAGTGGTAGTAACTGGATTCTCAAAAACTTAGGTTAATTGTGATGTCAAACAAAACTGCAAAGAACGTTGTTGTTATCGGCACCCAGTGGGGCGATGAAGGCAAAGGCAAGATCGTCGACTGGCTGACTGAACACGCCCAGGGCGTGGTGCGCTTCCAGGGCGGCCACAACGCGGGCCACACCCTCGTGATCGGCGGCGTCAAGACCGCCCTGCAGCTGATCCCTTCGGGCATCATGCGCCCAGGCGTGGCATGCTACATCGGCAACGGTGTGGTGCTGTCCGTGCCTGACGTGCTGCGCGAAATCGACAAGCTGGAAGCAGCCGGCGTGGAAGTGGCTTCGCGCCTGAAGATTTCCGAGGCTTGCCCGGTCATCCTGCCTTACCACACCGCGCTGGACGCGGCCCGTGAAGCCGCCCGCGGCGCCGCCAAGATCGGCACCACCGGCAAAGGCATCGGCCCTGCCTACGAAGACAAAGTCGCCCGCCGCGCCATCCGCGTAGCCGACCTGCTGAACGCAGAGCGCTTCGCCGAGAAGCTGAAAGAGAACCTGGACTACCACAACTACGTCCTGGAAAACTACCTCAAGGCGCCGAAGATCGATTACCAGAAGACCCTGGACGACGCGCTGGCCTACGTGCCGCGCCTGCGCCCAATGGTGACCGACGTCTCGTCCGCCCTGTACGCAACCCACAAGGCCGGCGGCTCGCTGCTGTTCGAAGGCGCGCAAGGCTCGCTGCTGGACGTCGACCACGGCACCTATCCGTTCGTCACTTCGTCGAACTGCGTGGCAGGCAATGCTGCTGCCGGCGCCGGCGTTGGTCCCGGCATGCTGCACTACATCCTGGGCATCACCAAGGCTTACACCACCCGCGTTGGTTCCGGCCCGTTCCCGTCGGAACTGCCGACCGATGCCGGCGTTGGCCACCACCTGTCGTCCGTGGGCCACGAGTTCGGCACCGTGACCGGCCGTGCCCGCCGTTGCGGCTGGTTCGATGCCGCGCTGCTGCGCCGCTCCGTGCAGATCAACGGCGTGTCGGGCATGTGCCTGACCAAGCTGGACGTGCTGGACGGCCTGGAAACCCTGAAGATCTGCACCGGCTACACCATCAACGGCAAGCAAGTGGACATCTTCCCGGTCGGCGCTGAAGACGCTGCACTGTGCCAGCCGATCTACGAAGAGATGCCTGGCTGGTCCGAGAGCACTGTCGGCGCCAAGTCGATGGAAGCGCTGCCGGCAGCCGCACGCGCCTACATCAAGCGCATCGAAGAAGTGGTCGGCGTGCCGATCGACATGGTATCGACCGGTCCTGACCGCGAAGAGACCATCGTCCTGCGCCACCCATTTGAATAATCAGAAAGAATAAGAGCATGACCACTCCTGTATCCGACCAAAAGCACCTGTGGGTTAGCTGGGACGAGTACCACCGCCTGATCGAGCGCCTGGCGCTCAAGGTCCATGAATCGGGCTGGAAGTTCGACATGGTGCTGTGCCTGGCGCGCGGCGGCGTGCGTCCGGGCGACGTGTTCTCGCGCATCTTCGACGTGCCGCTGGCGATCCTGTCGACCAGCTCCTACCGCGAAGAAGCCGGCACCGTGCGCGGCGACCTGGATATCGCCAAGTACATGACCATGACCAAGGGCCCGCTGTCCGGCAAGATCCTGCTGGTCGACGACCTGGCAGATTCCGGCGTGACCCTGACCAAGGTGATGAAACACCTGAAGGACAACTTCGAAGGCGTGACCGAGGTGAAATCGGCTGTGATCTGGACCAAGGGCTGCTCCGCATTCAAGCCTGACTACCAGATGGAAGAACTGCCGCACAACCCATGGATCCACCAGCCGTTCGAAGACTACGACGGCCTGCGCCCGCACCAGCTGGCGGCCTGGATCAAGAAAGGCGAGACCGGCGCGTAATTCAACGCCAGCCTCAAAGAAGGGCGGAGGGACGAAAGTCCTTCCGCTTTTTTTTTAGCGCACTTCCAGCAGTTCGACGTCGAAGATCAGGTTGGAATTCGGCGGAATCGGGCCGATGCCGTTGCTGCCATAGCCCAGGCTGGCAGGCACGACCAGGGTGCGTTTGCCGCCGACCTTCATTCCCTGCACGCCCTGGTCCCAGCCAGGAATGACTTGCCCGGCGCCGAGCGGGAAGCTGAAGGGGCTGCGCCCGATGGAGGAGTCGAATTGCGCGCCGTGCTGCTGCGGCGAATCAGGTTCGTAAATCCAGCCGGTGTAGTTGACGACAACGTTTGCCCCGGCGACCGCTTCCTTGCCGGTGCCGACGACGGTATCGATTTTTTGCAGGGGAATGGCTGGAACGTCGGCTTGAGCTGGCGCCTTGGCGCGGTCGCAGCCTGCCAATGCCAGGGTGAGGCTGACGCCGATAAGGCAGGAGCAGAACAGTCGCTTCATCATCTTCTTTCGAAATAAACGGAAAAGAAGCGAGTGTACTGAATCCGCCACAAATTGCGAAAAAAATAGCAAGCCGTGGTATTTCGATATATTTCCACTGGGAAATGCCTATACAATTCTTGGCATCATTTTGCATGTTGCCGGGATTGTGATGTTTCCTTCGATGCTGTTGTCCTTGATGCTGGCGGTTTCGCCCCCGGAGCCGGGCGGCGCCCAGGCCGCCAGACTCCCCGTGCTGCAGAAACACTGGGTTGAGCGCAAATTCGACGCCATCGAGCGCAGCCTGCGCGAATCGTGCACGGCCGATCCGGCCGGCTTCGAAACGCAGTTCGACAGCCACTTCCGTACCACGCAGACCTGGGAAGCCGACCGCAACACGCTGGAGCAATGGCGCCAGCAGTCGCCTGATGCGCTGGCGCAGGCCCTGGTGGAAGCCATTTACTGGCGTGCCTATGCCTCGCAACTGCGGCTGGGCGCTGTCGGCCAGCTGCAGAAAGAAGCGATGGAGTTCTACCAGGAGCAGCTGGGGCGCGGTATCGCGCGCTTGCAGCATGTCAAGGCACAGGCCAACACTTGCCCGCTTTGGCATAGCCTGAACATCAGCCTGCAGCTCGAAGGCGCCGGCTCGCGCCGCAGCGCCGCCAGCGCCTACCTCGACGCGGTGCAAGCCTTCCCGAACGACCTGCAGATCCACTTTGCCATGTCGCGCGCCTACAGCCCGCGCTCGGGCGGCAGCGCGGTGCAGTTCGACCAGTTCGCGCGGCGCGCCGTGTTCTTCACCAAGGCAGTGGAGGGCGGCGCCATGTATGCCCGCCTTTACTGGCGCGAAGACGGCAGCGGCAACGATGCGATCCAGTTCCGCGAGCAGCGCGGCCTGCCGGAATGGCGCATGATGAAGGCTGGCTTTGAAGACTTGCTGCAGCGGCACCCGCAAGACCTGCGCGGCCGTAACAAGTTCGCCTCGTTCGCCTGCCGCGCCAATGACCGCGGGACTTACCTCAAGCTGCGCCAGGAGCTGGGCGAACGCATCATGCCCGAGCTGTGGCCGGACGTGGCCAGCGTCGAGGCCTGCGACCGCAAGCTGGGCAAGGGCGGTTCCGCTGCCGCTTCGCCGGCGCATGCCGGTGGTGTAAACTCGCACTCATGACACAAGACTTCTTCCAGACCTTCATCCTCCTGATGCTGGTGACCGACCCGTTCGGCAACGTTCCTATTTTTGCTTCCGCACTGGCGACAGTGCCGCCCAAGCGCCGCCCGAAAATCGTGGTGCGCGAATGCCTGATCGCCTTTGTCGTCCTGCTGGTGTTCATGTTCTTCGGCAGCCACTTCCTCAAGGCGCTGAGCCTGTCGGAAGCATCGCTGCGCATTGCCGGCAGCGTGATCCTGCTGCTGATCGCGATCCGCATGGTGTTCCCGCATCCGGACGGGGTCCTGGGCAGGCAGGAGGGCGGTGAACCGTTCATCGTGCCGCTGGCGATTCCCGCGCTGGCCGGGCCGTCCGCGCTGGCGACCGTGCTGCTGTTCTCGCGCGAGAGCGCAGGCGAAGTGATCGTGCACGTGGCAGCGCTGTCCGCGGTGGTGGTGGTGTGGCTGGCGGTGTTCCTCGGCGCCGAGCGCTTGCAGAAGGTGCTTGGCACGCAGGTGATGACTGCCTTTGAGCGCTTGATGGGACTGATTCTGGCGGCGATGTCGATCGAGATGCTGCTGGGCGGTATCCGCGAATTCATCAAGACGCTTTAAGCCTGGCATGCCGGGCAACTTCAATTACTTCAGGATCGAGGCTGCTGCCGATAGTGAATTGTTCGGCGCCGGCCTGGCTGTGGACTTCAATTCAGCCGTTGCGATGCCGCCGGGCCTGGACCTGGAATGGACCAATGTTGTCGAAACGGGCTACGAGGCCATTCATGGCGAATGGCAAAAGGTGGCCAGGCAGTGGATGTTCAAGGACCCGGCGTCCTTGCTGGGGCTGGCCTTTCCGCTGCAAAGCAGGGAAGAATTGCTCCGGGCCTTCCGCAGCATGGAGTGCTGGGCCGAATATAAGGCGCTTGCCGAGCGCGCGGCGGGCAACCTTGCCGAACATGGCTTCGCAACGCGTGAGCCTTGGCAGCTGAAGCATTGGGGAACCGAAGGCAATGCCGAAGCCGGCGTGGTGGAAGCCATTGGCGGCAGCACGATCGCCTGGTTTCTCGCCAACAAATGCCCGACGCCGGTGCTGAAGGCGTGGTCCAGACGAACCCCGGGCACTGACTTCAACGTCACCTGCGCCGACGATGCACTGCGCGGCGGGAAGCGCTTCACCGTCTGCGACGGACGTGTCAGCGGGCAGGCCAGCCTGGAACGCGACGAGCGCAAAGCCCTGGTGGATGCTTTTGCCCGTCAATGCGTAAAGAAGCCATGAAGAAGCCATGAAGAAGCCATGACGCAGACAGGAAAGGTATGGCCAGGAAAACCATCATTGAAGCAGTAGCGTTGGAAGACGTTTGGGCTGCAGCCGATGGCCGGGCATTCCTGCAAGTTGCTGAACAGCTGATCAGGTGCCGGAATCAGCGGGACTTTGCCTCCTTGCCGCGCCTCGGGAAAATGGCGGTCATCCTGTTTCGCATCGAGCATATCGCCGAAGTGGAGGGCCTTTACCAATTCCTTGAATACGATGCTGGTTCTATTGAAGATGGCGTCGCATTCCTGCGCGAGATAGGCGCGGACAGCAAGGCCGCAATGCTGGCGCAGGCGGCGAAGAACCCGGAGGGTGAATGGCAATGGGATCGTGTGCAGGAAGACACCGGGGAACTGCTGCGAATCTATTGCCTGGCACATCGCCAGGAGTTCGAGGAGTTGCTGGTGCAACGCAATCTCGAACCGGATGTGATCGAGGACAGTCCCTCGGCCGATGATGAGATCCGGATGCTGGCTCTGTCGGGTGATGCCAGCGCATTGCTCGCGCAGGCATCTGACGCAGCCTGTCCGGCGAAAGACAAAGCGGTGACAGCTCTTTACGTGATCGCAGGCAGCGCAGCTTGCGATCTCCTGGCCGGCAAGAAGGCTGATTTCAAGAATCTGCATGAAGCCATATTCCGCGCGGGCCATTCCCAGGACCCGGCAGTGGCAGCTTGGGCTAACGACGCAAGCCGGTTGCTTGGCTCACCCGACCCCGAAACCATCATGCGCTGGATGGGCGGCATGGCGACACTTCTCGATCAGTAACAAGCAAGCGCCTCGCCCATGCACGCTTGCCAGGCTTTGGCCGATTCTGTTTTTCGCAACATCCCTTTTGTGAAAAATATGGCTCCTCTGCTAAGCTAGCGCGTCGCCCGCCGGGGCTAAACAGGGAAGCCGATGTATTTCGCCGAGATCTACAACCAGTGGCGCAGCCGCCGCGGCGCGCAGCGCCAGCCCGGCCAGGCCTTGCCGCGCACGGTGTATGCGCTGGGCGCCACCAGCCTGTTGACAGACGTTTCGACCGAGATGGTCGCCAGCGTACTGCCGGTCTACCTGATGCTGGCCCTGCACCTGTCGCCTTCCGAGTTCGGCGTCGCCGATGGCCTGTTCCGTGGCGGGGCGGCCGTGGCAGCCTTGCTGCTGGGAGGTGTCCTCACTTACGGCAGCGGGCGCAGCAAGCTGATCGCCGGCGCCGGCTACGCCATGTCGGTGCTGGCCAAACTCGCGCTGCTGGCCAGCGGCGCTTTTGCCGCCATCGTTGCCTGCCTGGCGCTGGACCGCCTTGGCAAAGGCCTGCGCGCCGCGCCGCGCGACACCATCCTGGCAGCCAGCGTGCCGCCGCACCAGCTGGGACTTGCATTCGGCACGCACCGCGCGATGGATGGGGCGGGTGCCCTGGCAGGACCGCTGCTGGCGGCTGGCTTGCTCTGGCTGGCGCCGCAGCAGTACACCTTGCTGTTCCTGGTTGCGCTGGCCTTTGCGGTCGCCGGTATAGCCATCTTCGGGCGCCTGGTGCCGGCTGCCGCCACTGCTCCCGGCGTACGGCCTGTTCCTGCGGCAGCGGCGCCGGAACGCCTGTCGTTGGGCGCCCACTGGCAGCGTTGCCTGCCGCCGGCCTGCCGCAAGCTGTTGGCCGCCGCCATGCTGCTGTCGCTGTTCACTGTCAGCGAAGGCATGATCTACGCACAGATGCAGCAAAGTTTCGCGCTCGCGCCTTTCATGCAGCCCTTGCTGCCGGTTGGCACGGCTGCGGCCTTCCTGTTGCTGGCAGCGCCGATCGGCTGGCTGGCTGACCGGGCCGGCAGGTTGCGTGTCTTCCTGGGGGCCCACATTGTCCTGCTGCCCTTGTATGGCTTGCTGTGGAGCGCTGCCGGCGCCACGCCGCCTGTGTGGCAGGCGGCCGCCCTGGTGCTGCTGCTTGGCTGCTACGTGGCCGCGACCGATGGCGTGCTGATGGCCGCCGTTGCGGCAGCCGTGCCGCCGGCGGCACGCAGCATGAGCCTGGCCTTGTTTGCAGCCGGCATCGCTGCCGCCAAGCTGGCCTCGTCCATGCTGTTCGGCGTCCTGTGGGACCGTTACGACGTGACCGGCGCCGTGCTGGTGTACGGCGCCGGCCTGCTAGGCGCACTCGCCTTGTTTGCCCTGTTTAATCCGCTGCGCCTTGCCGGCGTGCCTGCCCAACTGCTGCCCGAAACCCCATGAAGTCCACGCTGCTTGCCGCACTTGCCTGCCTGTCCCTCTGCGTCGCACCTGCCTGCGCTGCTACGCTGCTGACGCGCCACACACTGGGCGCGGAGGCCGGCCGCGTCGACGTGGTGCGGCTGCCCGGCGGGCAGGCACAAGGGCAGCTTGGGCTGCGCTGCGAGCGCATGCACTACAGCGCCGGTGTCCTCGCTTGCCTGCGCGCCGTGCCGGGGCAGGGCCTCAAGCTGGACCTGGCCGACAAGGCAGGTCAGGTGGCGCACACGCTGTCGTTCCCGAACGTGCTGCTGGCAAGCCGGGTGCGTGTGGCACCGGACGGCGCGCTGGCGGCATTCACGGGTTTTTCCGGCGGCCATACCTATACCGGGACCGATTTCACCACCCGCACCTATGTGATTGATGTGGCGCGCAAGCGTTTGCTGGCAGATCTGTCCACCTTCCGCGTGGTGGAAAGCGATGCATTGCAGATGCCGGCGCGCCGTTTCAACGTGTGGGGCGTCAGCTTCGACCCTAACGCGCCGGGGCGCTTTGTCGCCACGGTCGGGGCGGGCGGGGCGGTGTTCCTGGCCCAGGGCGACCTGGCGGCGAAAACCCTGGTCCTGCTGCGCAAGGAAATGGAGTGCCCATCCTTTTCGCCGGACGGCAAGCGGATCGCCTTCAAGCGCCGCAAGCCCGACGGAGGCTGGCTGCCGGCGATTTACGAGCCCGCCAGCGGGCGCGAATGGGTGATGCAGGAATCACGCAGCATCGACGACCAGATCCTGTGGCTGGACAATGCCACCATTGCCTATGAATTGGCGCGCCCGGGCCAGCCGGAGGGCGGCGCAACCGATGTTGTGCTGCGGGCCGCGGCGGGCAACAGCGCGTCGACGGTGTTGCGCGCGGGCGGCGGCTCGCCAAGTCTGTACGATTAGCGTTCTCGCAACACTATCAAAATAAAAGTTACTAATGTAGCAAGTACTCAGCTTCCCTAAGGGAAACCCTGCATTAGCACTAATTTGTGGTGCTGGGAAGCATACAAATTTATCTTTTTAAAAAAATATCACAAAAGACATTCTGCTAAGCTAGCCGGCGATAATTGCCAAAAGGCATCAAAACCTTACTAGCCAGGGAATGAACGTGAAACTCGTCCGCACGGCCGCCAGCGGCCTCCTGTCGTTTGCTTTGCTCCTCCAACTCATGCTGTTCAGTGCGCCCGCCGGCGCACAGGACACTCCCGTCAGCCGCGGCCTGGGCTGGCTGCAGGCGCAGGTGCAGCCTGACGGAACGCTGAGCGGCGAGTCCGGTTCGATCGCGACAGCGCTGCAGGCGCGCAGCGAAACGCTGTACACGCTCAAACTGCTGGGTGCGCCAGCCGCGAGCCAGGCGCCGTTGCGCCAGGCCCTGACGGCCGAGCAGGACCTCAGCACCGAATACATGGCGCGGCGCGCCTGGGCCCTGGGGTACGGCGGCGTGGCCCAACCGGCCCTGATCGAAGAACTGCAAAAGCGCCAGAACAGCGACGGCGGCTATGGCGGCGACGGTGGCTATGCCTCGAACATTGCGGACACCTCGTGGATGCTGCTGGCCCAGCGTGCCGGCGGCGCCCAGCCCGATGCGGCGGCCGTGACGCGCGCGCTGGCCTTCCTCGATGCCAACCACATGGCCGACGGCTCGTTTGCCGTCAACCGCCAGGCCAGCATGTACGCGACGCTGAAAGCCATGCTGGCTTCGGCTGCCTGGTCCAGCCAGCAAGGCGCCGGTTCCTTCAGTGCCCAGTCGCTGAACTGGCTGCTGGCACAGCGCAATGTGGCCGGCAATTTCGGCAATCCTTTCGACAATGCGCTGGCGCTATGGGTGCTGGCCACCCAGACTGCCGACCAGGCCATCCTGAAACCGGCTTCCGATGCGCTGCTGGCCACCCAGCTGGCCAACGGCAGCTGGAATGACGACCCTTACCTGACCGCAGTGGCCTTGCGCGCGCTGTACCTGGTCAACCATCCACCGGCAAGCAACGGCAGTGCCTCGCTGCGCGGCCTGGTGGCCGATGCGGCCAGCGGCCTGCCGCTGGCCGGCGCCAGCGTGCAGGTGGTGGCGGGCGGCGATGCGGCCGCCGGCAGCGATGCCAGCGGCAACTTCACCCTGTCCGGCATTGCTGCCGGCAACCTGACGCTGCGCTTTGCCCGCCTGGGCTATGCCAGCCGCGATGTCAGCGTCAATGTCGGCGCCGGCCAAAGCCTGAGCATCGGCACCGTGGCGCTCGCGCCCGCCTCGCTGAGCGCGACCCTGTCCGGCATCGTGCGCAACGACAGCGGCCAGCCGATAGCCGGCGCCGTGGTGGCAGCAGGCACCGCTTCGGCGACCACCAACGCCAGCGGCGCCTTCACCATCACCAACCTGAGTCCGGGACCGCTGACGGTTACCGTCAGCGCGCCGAACTATCGCACGGTCACCGCCAGCGTCGACGTGGTGGCCAATACCAGCTACACCTTCTCGCCTGGCCTGACCCCAAGCTCCAAGCCTGAGCCGACCAGCGCCACCATCAGCGGCAAGGTGGTCAATGCCGCCACCAAGGCCGGCATCGTCGGCGCCACGGTACAACTGGCAGGCAAGAGCGTGACCACCACGACCGGCGGCGCCTTCAGCGTGGCCAATGTGACGCCGGGTGCCATCACCATTGCGGTCAGTGCGCCGGGCTACCAGCCGGTCAGCGGCAGCAGCATGGCGGCGGCGGGCCCGAATACGATCGGCGACATCGCGCTGTCGGCTGCGCCGACTTCTTCAACCCTGAGCGGCGTGGTGACCGATGGTGCTACCGGCGCGGCAGTGGCCGGTGCCACCGTGGCGGTGCAAGGGCAGGGCGCGCCGGTTCTCACCGATGCGGCCGGCAAGTACCTGATCACCGGCATCAGCGGCACCGGCTTTGCGCTCAATGTCAGCGCAGCGGATTACTTCTCGCAAGTGCTGAACGTTGCGTTGCCGCAGCCTGGCAGTGCAACAGTCGACGTCAAGCTGCAAAAGCGCGACAGCAGCGCGGCCGACATCAGCTTCATCAAGGTGGCGACGCCGCAGCACAGCTATTTCGCGACCGGCCTGATCCCGCTGGAAGTCCTGCTGGCGAACAATGCCGCCAAGGGGGCCACCATCCTGATGACAGCGCAGGTGATCAACAAGGAAGGCAATATCGTCCACACCTACCTGGGCAATCCTGGCGTGAGCTGGCGCGGCCAGGAGCCGGACAACCGTCCGCTGGCGCTGGGCGCCAACAGCACGCTGGAGCTGATGCTGGAGTGGAACACGCTGCGCCTGCCGGCCGGCGCGTACACCATCAAGGCGCGCGCTTTCGACGACTCGGGCCGCGTGGTAGCGGAAGCGGACAGCGGTTTCGAAGTGATCGCCGCGCCGCGCCTGGCCGGCGGCGTGCTGGCCGACCCGCCGCTGGCGCAAGCCGGCGCCAAGACCGTGGTGACCTTCACCGGCGACGTGGTCAATAACGGCAACCAGGTACTGGCGGCCGGCGACATGCAGCTGAAGGTCACGCTGGCGGCGCAGGAACCGGTCAACGGCCAGACCGAAGCGAGCGTGCGCACCCTGGCCAGCGGGGCGCCGCTGATGCGCGCGCGCAAGCTGAAGCTCGCACCGGAAGGCTGGCTGTACACGGTCAACTATTACGACGGCAAGGTGCTGCGCCTGGATACCAACGGCACGCAGTCGGTGCTGGGACAGCTGCCAAACAACGTGCCGTTCGCCGATGCCGCGCTGGATGCGGCCGGCAATATCTGGGCCGGCTACAACGCCGTGTTGTACCGCCTGACGCCGCAGGGCGTGCAGACGCGCTTCGACACCACGCAGATCAACGACATCGCGGCGCTGAGCGCGACGGCGGAAGGCTTGCTGATGGCCGGCCGCTTCAACGGCGAGAGCCGCCTGGTGCTGCGCGCCGACAATGGCCAGGAAACCATCCTGGCGCGCAACGGCTTCGCCGGCCCGGTCGCCATGGTCAAGGACGATGCCGGCAACTACGTGGTGACCAACAGCAGCGACGGAACGCTGGTGAAGGTCTCGGCCAGCGACGGCAAGATCGCGCCGTTCGTACGCAACCTGCGCAACCCGCAAGGCATTGCGCGCGACGCGGCCGGCAACTTCTACGTGGCCGAAGCCGACCTGTCGCGCGTGGCCAAGATCACGCCGGCCGGGGAAGTCAGCGTCTACGCCACCGGCCTGGGCACGCCTTACGGCCTGGCCTTCGACGCCAGCGGCATCCTGTACGTCAGCGACACCAATAACGACGCGATCCACACCGTTCAGCCGAATGGCACGGTGGCCCTGTTCGCGCGCGGTTTCGGTTACCAGCCGCGTGGCATGGCCTATGACCTGAACGGCGACCTGCTGCTGTTGAACAGCGGCGACGGCACGCTGCGCCGCAAGGATGCGCAGAACAATGTGAGCTTCGTCGCCAGCGGCATGTCGGCGCCGCACACGCTGGCGGTGCTGCCGAACGGCGACTACCTGGTGACCGAGTACGGCAACGGCAAGGTGACCCGCATCAGCAACGGCGTGAAGAGCAATTTCGCCACCGGCCTCAATGGACCGGTCGGCATCGCGCTGGACGGCGCCGGCAATGTGCACGTGACCGAGTACGGCGCCAACCGCATCAGCCGTTTTGCGCCGGACGGCGCCAAGCTGGGCGTGACCGAGAGCCTGCTGGTGCGCCCGTACCAGGTGCGCGCCGCGGCCAACGGCGACATCTACATCCGCAACTCGGGCAGCATGGTGCGCTACTCGGGAGGCGAGTACAAGTACTGGCACCGCAGCTTCAATTACAGCAACTGGACGCCCGACATCACTCCCGGTTCGGTGCTGGCCCTGAGCGGCAGCACGCTGGTACGCATCGACTCGGCCGGCGTGGTGACGACCGTGCGCAGCGGCCTGCCGTTCACGCCTTATTCGGTGGCGCTTGATGCGGCCGGGAACATCTACCTGAACGACTATTCCAACCGCAAGATCCACAAGCTCGATACCTCCGGCACGCTGCGCGAACTGGTGACGCTGGCGAACTACCCGTACACGGCTACCATGAGCGACCTGCAGGCCGACACCGCGGGCAACCTGGTGCTGCGCACCGGCGGTGGTTTCTACCGCCTGTCGCCGGAAGGCGCGCTGACCCCGATCAGCTTCTCCCTGCCGCACGTCTACAACTGGACCGCGGGCGGGGAAAACGAGATCGTGGTCTTCAACTACGACAAGACCTACCGCGTCAACACCATCACCGGCGCGACCACGCTGCTGATGGCGCGCGGCACCTACAGCTCGAATGCCGGCATCGCCTTTGGCGCCGTCAGCCCGTCCAGCCAGCTGTGGGTGGTGGACGACGGGCTGTACACGCTGACCGCGCACACCATGGCCGGCGAGGAAACCGCGCGCCTGCACGGCTTCGAAAACCCGACGTCGATCGTATTCAGCGGCACGGAAATGCGTTTCGTCGACAATGCGGAACGCTTCATGTGGTATGCCGACGACGCCTACCCGAGCTACAAGGGCAAGTTTGCCGCGCGCTACCTGGCCCATGCCAACGGCGCCACCTACGGCACAGCTTCCAGCACCAGTATCAACAAGTACGTCGGCGGCGCCCAGGTGTACCAGCAGTATTACAACGCCGGCGGCTACGCGCTGGGCGGCCTCGCGGTGCGCGCCGACGGCGGCCTGGCTTTCTCCTACTGGGATGACGGCCGGGTTGTCGTGCTGTCGCCGTCCAAGGCCGTGGAGCTGGACTTCGCCGGCCTGCGCGCGCCGCAAGGCCTGGCCTTCGACAGCAGCGGCAAGCTGTATGTGGCAAGCAATTCCAACAATATGGTGTCGCGCTTTAACCCGGCCAGCGGCCCGGCGGGCAGCATCTTCGCGCGCATGAGTTCTCCGGTCGGCCTGGCCTTCAATGCGGGCGGTGAATTGTTTGTCAGCCGCACCAACGGCGTCGACCGCGTCAGCACGGGCGGCATCGTCACCAACCTGTCCAGCCTCGGCGGCTTCAATGGCATGCTGGCGGAGGGCGACAGCGTGCTGGCCCTGAACCGCAGCAACAGCCAGTTGCACAAGCTGCGCGGCCTGCAGTCGGGCTGGGTGTCCGAGGTATTCGCCTCGGGTCTGGCGAATCCGGTCGCGCTGCGCCAGACGGCGGACGGCGCCAGCCTGATGCTGAACATTAACAACAACACCATCGTCAGCTACCAGAACGGCAAAGTCGACCACCTGGCCAATGTGCCGGCCGGCCTGCTTGCCTTCGACCTGGCGCCGGACGGCAGCATGCTGGCCGTCGGCGGCAACGGTACCGTGGTGCGGATTGGCGCGGACGGCGTGGCATCGGACCTGCTGGTGAACAACCTGGTCAACCGCTGGCAACTGAACGGCGTGGCCGTCGCCAGCGATAGCCAGTCTTACCTGGTGGCGCAGGACGACAGCTCGCGCGGCGTGCTGTATGCGATGAGCCAAAGTGCGCCGGTGCAGCCGCCTGCCGTTGGCAGCGTGGTGTTTGAATCCGTGGTCCCGATGGCGGAGCTGGGCATCGACGGCAGCTACCAGAAGCTGAATTTCGGCACCTGGGTGCCGCCATACGGTGGCGACTTCCGCATCGAGATGAGCCGCAGCGGCATCGACGGCAGCATGCAGAACTTCCTGCACGTGGGACCGAATGCGCAAAGCCAGCTGACTGCCGCGCGCAGCGAACTGCCGCCGGGCGACAGCGTGCTGCAAATGTGCCTGGACCTGAAGGGCGCCGACTACACCACCATTTCGCGCGTCGAGATGGGCCAGGTGCGCACCGTCAGCAAGAGCCTGACCCCGCGCGGCATGGCCAGCGACCGCGCCGGCAAGCTGTACGTGACCGATTCCAGCCAGCTGTACCGCACCGATGCGTCGGGTGGCAGCACCGTGATCGCCAGCGGCATGAACCTGGCGTTCGGCCTGGCCAGCGACTCGCAGGAGAATTTCTACGTCGCCTCGCGCAATGCCGGCACCGGACGTTACGAAGTGCTGCGCATTACGCGCGAAGGTGCGAAGACGGTCGTGGCCGACCTGGGCGTCAGCAACGCCGCCGGCGTGCAGGTCAACAGCCGCGACGAGGTGCTGGTCGGCACCGTGGGCAAGCTGCTCAAGGTCACCCAGCAGGGCGTGGTGTCGACGGTTGCCACCAGCGGCTTCCCGAGCCCGCGCGGCATCGCGGTCGACGGCCGCGACAACGTCTACGTGCAAAACGAAAACCACTCGGTATCGATGGTCAAGCCGGACGGCAGTTCGGTAGCGATCTTCAGCAAGGCTGACGGCAACGACCACCCGTATTTCGAAGGCGACGGCTATCCGAACATTGCGGCCGACTGCGCCGACAACTTCTATATCGCGCCATACCAGTGGTCGCGCATCGGCCAGAACGGCGAGGAGTACTCGCTGGCCCAGGTGGTGCCGCGCACCGGCCAGATCGCACGCCTGTTCGATACCCGTACCATTGCGCCGAACCTGGCCGACATCGATTACCTGGCGTTTGACCGTTTCAACAACCGCATCCTGATGTGGAACGACAATGACCAGTCGATCTGGCAGGTGCCAGTAACCTGCGGCGCCATCGGCGTGCAAGCCCACCTGGTGGCCAAGCCTGGCCAGCAGTTGACCGGCGCCAGCAAGCCGCCAAGCGCCGTGGTGCCACTGGCCGACGGGCGCACCGAGTACGTCTGGAACCTGCGCGATGTGACTGCGCAGGGCGCACAGGTGTGCTTCGGCGCCAACCAGAACGGCATGCAGCTGGGTGAAGTGCGCGCCACGCTGGACTCGGGCTTCATCAGCTTCCAGAACACTTTCGCGGCAGGCGACGTGAGCGTGCCGCTGAAGGTGCCGATGGTACGCGCGGCCAATGTGGTCAATATCGGCGCGACCACCGACAAGCCGGAGTACCTGGCAGGGGAGAGCGCCCTCATCACCACCTCGCTGGGTAATGCCAATACCGACGTGGCCAACGGCGACCTGCGTGTGGATGTCTACGATGCGCGCGGTACGCTGGTCAACACGGTGACGCAGCAGGCAGTCGGCATTCCTGCGGGCAGTTCGCTGCAGGTCAACGGCGCCTACGCCGCCGGCCAGCTGCAGCCGGGCGTGTATACCGCACGCGCCGTGCTGAGCGAGAACGGCCAGGCCGTGGCCAGCGCCAACGTGGACTTCCGCGTGCTGGCCGACCTGTCGCAGGCTGCCGCCGCCACCACGCTGGCGGTGGACAAGCAGAACTACGCCCCGACCGACCGCGTGGCCATCAGTTCGCGCGTGACCGGCCAGTCGGCCAACGTGACCATGGAAAACCTGACGCTGGCAATCCAGGTCTACGACCCTTCCGATGCCCAGGTCTTCGGCAAGGCGCACGCAATCGTGCAGCTGGCGCCGGGCGCCAAATTGGACTTCGCGTCGCCGTTCCGCATGGTCAATGCGCCGGCGGGCAGCTACCGCGTCGAGCAGCAGCTGCGCGACAGCGCTGGCCGCGTGCTCGATCGCCGCAGCGCAGCCTATGCGGTCAGCTCGAGCGCGGAAACCGGCTATGGCCTGGGCGGCAGCATCACCGCCATGCCGAAGATGGTGCCGATCGGCGACAGCCTGGCCTTTACCTTCCAGGTGGTCAACAACGGCAACAGCGCGCTGGGCAACCTGCCGCTGACCGTGAGCCTGCTCGATCCGGTGGCGCAGCAAGTGCGTGCGGAATTCCCGTACAGCACCAGCCTGCCGGCCGGCGGCAGCTATAACGGCGCGGGCAACTGGCTGGCCGATGGCGAAGCGGGCCGCAATTACGTGGCCAAGCTGGGCGCCACGGTGGGCGGCAAGCAGCTGACGCTGGCGCAGGATGCCTTCCAGCTGCTGCCCAAGACCAAGCCTGACGTCAAGCTGGGCATCGAGCAGCGCCTGCTGGCGGGCAACCGCGTACTGGCCCTGGTCTCCTGCAACGACGAGGAGAACGACGCGCCAGGCAGCGACGGCAAGCCGCCAGTTTGCGTGACCGAACGCCTGCAGGCGATCGATGCCGCGCTGACCGAGCTGGAAGTGCCGCACCTGGTGGTGACCAGTCCAGAAGCCTTCCAGGCCAAGCTGCGCAGCGGCATGTTCAACACCTACTGGATCTCGGGCAAGGAAGACAAGATGAGCGCCCAGCAGGTAGCCGAACTGCGCGAACGCATCAATGGCGGCGAAGGCCTGATCGTGGACGGCGTGCACGACAACCGCAACAAGGTATTCGACGCCATGACCGGCATCCTGTACCGCGGCAAGATCGGCGAGACCGACCTGCCGGTGCGCTTCAACGGCCCGCTGTTCGACGCGCAGCGCCTGCGCTCCGTCGGCCGTGCGATCAAGCCGATCGCCGACGGCAGCACGCCGCAGGCAGTGTTCGAAGGCAGCATGCCGCAAGCGGATGGCCCGGCGGTGTTCAGCAATGCCTATGGCAATGGCCACTCGATGCTGTTCGGCTTCGACCTGGCCAGCAGCCTGGCCCGTGAACCGGGCTGGCTGCCGGTACTGCGCTCGGCGCTGGCAGCCGTGCTGCCGCAGGCCGCCGAAGTCCCGATGGGCGGCGCCCTGGTGCCGCTGCGCACCACCATCAGCAACCAGTCCGAGGCAGTGGAGCTGGAGGTGACGGTGCAATTGCCGGCAGGCGCCAGCTACCAGTCGTCCGCGCCGGAAGCCGTGTTCGACCAGGCCAGCAACACCGTGCGCTGGAGGCTGTCGCTGTCGGCCGGCCAGGGCGCCAGCCTGGACCTGCAAGTGATGGCGCCGGCGACGGCAGGCCAGTACGTGCTGGAGACCACCGTGAGCTGGCTGGACAAGGGCACCGCGGTGCAATACGGCGACAAGCTGCAGCGCGGCGTGACCGTCAACAGCGCCAGCCAGTACGGTACGGCGGCGCTGGGTGCGATCGACAAGCTGCCAGTGACGCATCCGAAGTACCGCAAGCCACGCGACAACGCCGCCAACGCGGTACGCGCCGGCATGGGGTACTTCGGCGCCGGCACCCAGGCCGGCTACGCGGCAGCCATCGCACAGCTGCTGGCGGCGACCGACAACCTGCTGGCGCTGCCGAACGACACGGCAGCGATCCGCCAGCAGATCGATTGCGTCCTGCGCGAAGCCGAATGGCGCTGGAGCCGCCTGCAGCCGCAGCAATAAGACAACACGAACGAAGATAGCCAGGAAAAGACCATGTTCCGTAACAGCACCATGCAACGCATCATTGCTTCCGCCCTGCTGGCCACTTTTGCCAGCAGCACGGTGGCGCCGCTAGTCGCTTTTGCTCAGACCCCAGCTCCCTTCACCCTGCAGCCGCTGGGCGGCGCAACGGGCAGCAGCCTGCCCGGCGTGGATGCCAATGGCATCCCGACCGGCAAGGGCTGGCAGCGCCACGCCGCAGCCAGCGCGAGCGCCGCCAGCGCGGCTGCGCCGACCCAGGCTTACGGTTTTGCGCTGTCGCAGCTGGAAGCGATGGCCAGTAAATCCGATGCCGACCTGGCGGCGGGGCGCGGCGCCGATGCGCTGACGCAGCTCAATGCGCTGCGTGCACAGTATGTCCGGCTGAAGAAAGAAGAGGCGGTGATGGCGCAGTCTTTCGCCGCCACCGAAGCCCACCTGCGCGCTGCAGGGCTGGCCAGCGGCGAAATCCTGGCGCGCCACCAGGCTGCGATGCAAGAGTTCGGCGCCCGCAATGCGGAACTGAAGACGGCCATGGCAGCCCTCGACGCGGCAGCCGGCGGCAGGGGCAGCGTACAGACGGCACTGGCCGACCTGGCCAGGCTGATGAAGCAGCATTCCAGCCTGCCGGGGCAGGGTGCGCACGGCAAAGGCCATGCCTGGGGCAAGAAGAAAAAGGCGCCGCCTGCGGTGGCCATGACCGAACGCCAGCACGAGAAGCGCTTCCCGCGCTCCGTGCTGCTGGCCGCTGCCGGTTCGCTGAGCGGCATCGCGCTGCCGGACGCGATCCTGCCCGACGCCGTGCAGCCGGGCGACCTGGCCGAGCAGGGCGAGGTGGTGCTGTCGCCTGCCGTGCGGGCGCTGGCGGCGCAACTGGGCAACAACCCGGTGGCCATCTACAACTGGGTGCGCAACAACGTGGCCTATGCGCCGGGCTTCGGCGCCACGCAGGACGCGGACGCCACGCTGCTGGCGCGCCGCGGCAGCGCCACCGACACTGCCAGCCTGCTGATTGCGCTGAACCGCGCCGCCGGCATTCCAGCGCGCTATGTGTACGGCACCATTGAGGTTCCGGCGGCGAAGATCAACAACTGGCTTGGCGTCGACAACGCCGCCGCCGCGCAAGCCTTGCTGTCGCAGGCCGGTATTCCCAACCGCGCGGTCAGCCAGGCTGGCCAGGCCGGTGCGATCCAGCTCGAACACGTGTGGGTGGAAGCCTTTGTCGACTTCTCGCCCAGCCGCGGTGGCGTCAACAAAGCGCCGGGCGCCTGGGTGCCGCTGGACGCCAGCTTCAAGCAGATGGACTTCAAGCCTGGCCTGGACCTGGCCAACGCCGTCAGCCTGAATGAAACCGGCTTGCTGGGCCAGGTGCGCCAGGGCGCGGTCTGTACGCCCGACTATGCGCAGAACCTCAACCTGCAAAACCTGCAGGCCGGCTACGCCGATTACAAGGCGCGCCTGAACAACTACCTGGGCCAGCAGGGTGCCGACCTGACCGTCGGCGACGTGCTCGGCAACCGCAGCATCGCCGCCCGCAACTACAGCATCCTGCTGGGCAGCCTGCCATACACCAAAGTGGCGCAAGGCACCATTGTCAACGCGCTGCCCGATAACCTGCGCTGGCAGTTCCGCCTGCAGCTGTTCGCCGGCGCCGCGCAGCAGGCCGCCAACAGCCCGGCCGTCAGCTACAGCGGCAGCCTGGCGTCGGTTGCCAACAAGCGCCTGACCCTGAGCTTCGTGCCGGCCAGCCAGGCCGATGCCGACGTGCTGGCATCGTACATGCCCAAGCCGCACGCGGACGGCAGCCCGATCCAGCCGAGCGAATTGCCGCTTGAAGTGCCGGGCTATCTGGTACGCGTGAAAGCGGAAATCCGCGCCGATGGCGAAGTGGTCGCCAGCGGCGGCAGTTTCGTGCTGGGCAGCGAACTGGCCGGCAGCATCGCCAGCTTCGACCCGTCGAGCGGCGACTGGAACGAGTCCTCGTTCGGCGCGCACGCCGGCGATTACCACGCCGTTGCGGTGGATACGCAAGGCGTCTCGGCCGGCCAGTTGGCCGCCGTCAAGGCGCGCCTGAATGCCACCCAGGCCAAGCTGGCCAGCGGGCAGGGCGCCGGCCTGGCGCGCGACGACGTCAGCGGCGACCTGCTGTACCACGCCGCGCTGGGCTACTTCGCCACGGTGGACGCCAATGCCGGCGTCTTCCAGCGTGCCGCGCGCGTGGTGGACGTGCGCCAGCCGTCCTACGGCCGCGCAGTCGCCCAGGCCCAGCCTGAAATGGTGATGGGCATTGTCAACAAGGTGCGCTTCCCGGGCGTGGTGCTCGACATCGACCGCCTGGACAGCGCCGTGGCGCAGAACAGCGGCGGCCTGGCGCCGTCGGCCTACATCAAGCAGGCCAATGAGCGCAATGCCGCCTATGGCCACCTGGTACTGGCCAAGCTGTTCACCAGTGCGCAAACGCCGGGCCAGGCCGCCTCGCCGGTCAAGGCGCTGAACGCAGCCGCCAGCGCCGGCAGCAAGGTGTTTGCCGTGACGGGCGCCAACGTGGCGGCCGTCATGCCGCAAGTGGACATTGCCGCCAATGCGGCCGCAGACATCCGCAATACCGTGGCGGCGGGCAGCCGCGTGCTGGTAGCCCAGGGACCGGTCAACATCGGCAACTGGAACGGCCACGGCCTGGCGATGGAAGATGCCAGCGGCGCCGGCAACTACCGCCTGCACGGCGAGACCGGCTACGCCACCTCCGCCTTGTACCTGCCGAACGGCACCACCTGGCTGGCCCTGGCCAGCCCGCTGCAGGCCGCCGGCGCCGCGGCGCCGGCCGCGCAAGCCGCGCAACCGGTCAACGACACGCTGGCCAGCCTGCTCGGCGAGGCCGGCAGCACCACGCGCTGGAGCTTCTATGCAGGCCAGGCCGACGTGGCCAGCGGCCTGTTCCTGGCGCGCCTGGCCACGGGGCAGGGCAGCAGCGCCTGCGACATCCTGGCCGGCACCATTGCGGCAGGACTGGATACCAGCGGCGGCTTTGACGCCGGCGCGGTCACCGGCGCCCCGGTCATCACCAGCGCCCCGGTCATCAGCGGCGGCGCCAACCAGCTGTACAACTACGCCGTGCTGGCGACCGACCCGAAAGGCGCCGCGCTGGTATTCACGCTGCGCGACGCGCCGACCGGCATGGCGATTGCCGCCGATGGCGTGATCAGCTGGGCCAAGCCGGTGGCCGGCGTGTGGAACGTCACCGTGCGCGCCGACAATGGCCGTGCCTACGCCGAGCAGCGTTACCAGCTGACCGTTGGCGACCAGGTGCCGCTCGACGCGAACCTGAGGATCACCCCGCAGGTGATCAACCTGGGTGAAACCGTGACCATCGACGTGCTGAGCACCGGCGGCAGCGGCAACGTCGCCCGTATCCTGACGATTGATGGCCAGGAGGTGGCGCTGACGCAGGAAGGCCGCGCCACCGTGACCGGCAGCGCGATCGGCGCGCACCAGGTCACGGCCAGGATTACTGACAATGCCGGCACCACCACCCGCGTCGGCACCTACAGCGTGCGCGACCCGGCCGACAGCAGCACGCCGGTGGCCCAGATCACAGCGCCGGCCGACGACAGCGAAGTGACTGCGCCGGTCGACGTGACCGGTACCGCCAAGGCCACCAACCTGGCGTATTACCAGCTGCTGTTGCGTCCTTCCGGCGGCAGCGCCTGGAGCGAAATCGCACGCGGCACCAGCACCGTCACCAACGGCGTGCTGGGCAAGCTCGACCCGACGCAACTGGCAAACGGCATCTACGAGCTGGTGCTGAGCGTGGTCGATGCAAACGGCCGCCAGCAGACGCAGATGATCACGGTCGACGTCTATCGCGACCTGAAAATCGGCCAGTTTGCGCTGACTTATATCGACCTTGACCTGGAAGCGGCCGGCGTGCCGATCCGCGTCTCGCGCACTTACGATACGCGCCGCAAGGACGAGAAGCTGGACTTCGGCTATGGCTGGAGCGTCGACTACCAGAACGTCCAGGTACGCAAAAACATGGTGCTGGGCTTACAGTGGGACGTGATTGCGCGCTCGACCCAGCTCCTGCTGTGCATTGTGCCGGCCGGGAAACGCAAGATCAACATCACCCTGCCGGACGGCAAAGTGGAGCGCTTCACCGCCGCCAACCGCCAGGAATGCGCGATGGGGACGATTCCGCCGGTGGACGTTTATTTCACTCCACTGCCAGGCACCACCAGCACGCTCGAAATCGTCAACGTCCCGAACCTGATCGCCCAGGGCGGCCAGCTGTTCGACATGGATGCGCTGGAAACCTGGAATCCCAAGCAATTCAAGCTTGTCACCGAAGATAACTTCAGCTATTACATCACGGAAGGCATCGGCATCGTCCAGGTCAAGGACCCTGCCGGCAACACCCTGACCTATGGCAGGAATGGCATCCTGCATAGCGGCGGCCAGTCGGTCAGCTTCACCCGCGATGCGCAGAACCGCATCACTTCGGTAACCGACCCTTCCGGAAAATCGATCGCGTACAGCTATGACGCGGCCGGCGACCTGGTGAAGGTCACCAATCGCGTCAACGCCGCGTCGAACTACGCCTACAACAGGTCCCATGGCCTGGTCCAGTACACCGATCCGAACGGCAATGTGGCCGCGCGCTATGTGTACGATGAAGAGGGCCGGCTGGTTGCAGCCTATGACGCGGAAGGCAAGGCGATCCAGCTGCAGCATGATGGAACGTCCAACCGCGAGACGATCACCGACCGCCGCGGCAACAAGACCATCTACGCCTACGACGCCAAGGGCAACGTCACCGAGAAGATCGACGCCCTTGGCAACAAGAGCACCTTCGAATACGACGCGCTGGGCAACGAGTCGGCGCAGACCAATCCGTTGGGTGGAAAGACGGTGCGCGTGTTCAACCAGCGAACCGGCAAGCAGACTTCGGAAACCGATGCAGTCGGCAATGAAACGCGCTGGGAATACGATTCGACTTCCGGCACTTATGTCGAGAAAATCGTCGACCCGAACGGAAATATCACCAATTTCGGCTACTCCCTGATGGGATCCCAGTCGGTGACCGAGCCGATGGGCCGTGTCAGCGCGGTAGGGTATGACGGCTCGCGCAATATGACTTCGGTGCGCGTCGCGGGGCGCAGCAGGACGTTCACATATAACCTCAAAGGCACGCCTGCCACCGAGACCGATGGCGCCGGCACCAAGATCACTTACGGCTACAACACCAACAACCAGGAAACCAGCCGCAGCTGGACGGTCATCCAGGATGGCGTGCCGAAAACTTACACCATCACGCGCAAGCTGGACGCCGAAGGACGCGCGATCGAGGAAACCGATGCCCTGGGCTTCGTGACCAAGACCGAGTACAACGCCGGCGGCCAGGTGCTGGCGAAGATCGACCCGCTGGGCCGCCGCACCAGCTTTGCCTATACGGTGCGCGGCCAGGTCAGCAAGGTCACTTATCCGGATGGCACCTCGGAGGTCAATGAGTACGATGCGGAGCGCAACCTGGTCGCAAGCACGGACCAGGCGGGCCGCGTCACACGCCACGAATACGATGCTTTGAACCGCCGCGCCAAGACCACCTTCCCCGATGGCGGAACGGTCAGCAACGAGTATGACGCGGCAGGGCGCCTGGTTGGCGTGACCGACCAGCTTGGCCAGCGCACCGTGAATGGCTATGATGCGGCCGGCCGCCTGACCAGCCTCAAAGTCCCGGGCGGCGCCGAGACCAGGTTCGAGTACGACAAGAACGGCAACGTCTCGGCCATGACGGATGCCGCGGGCCGCGTAACGAAGTATGAATACGATGGCCTGGACCGCCTGGTGAAGGCCACCCTGCCGGATGGGAAGTTCGCTACCACCGTATGGACGGTGGCCAACACCAAGCAGTCCGAAAAAGACTACGCCGGCAATGAAAAGGCTTACGAGTACGACGGCGCCTGGCGCCTGAAGAAGGTCACCATGACCGCTGCCGCCAGCGGCCAGGCAACTGTGTTCGAGTACGATGAACTGGGCAACAAGGTCAGCCAGACCGATGCCGAAGGCCGGGTCACTCGCTGGAGCTATGATGGCAATGCGCGCATGACGGGACGAACGCTGCCGGATGGGAAATCGGAGCGTTTCGACTACGATGCCGCAGGCAACCAGACGGGCAAGACCGACTTCGCGGGCAAGGCAACGCGCTTCGCAGTCGACGCGGTGGGCCGCACCGAGATGGTGGTACGCCCGGACGGCGGCACCGTCAGCACGACCTATACCGCGACCGGCAAGCCTGCCAGCGTAACGCTGGCAGGCAAGGGACTGGCCGCTGGCACCACCAGCTTCACCTACGACAACGCGGACCGCCTGGCGCGCAAGGTCAATCCGGACGGCAGCTTCATCGCTTATGAATATGACCAGGCCGGCAATATACTGGCCCGTTCCACCGCGGGCGGCACGGTACGCTACACCTACGATAACCAGCGCCGCATCGAGCAGGTGACCGATGCCGATGGCAAAGCAGCCACCTACCAGTACGCGGCGGATGGCAAGCTGGCATCGGTAGCCACACCCGACGGCATCACCGCGCGTTACAGCTACGATGCGAACGGCCGCTTGGTGCGGGGGCTGCAGGTCCGCAGCGACAATTCCATCGTGTTTGGTGTGCAGTACGTCCTCGATGCCAACGGCCGCCGCACCCGGGTCGAGGAATTCGATGCAAGCAGTGTGCTGGCAGGCGAAATACTGTCGAACCCTGTCGTGACGAATGACTTTGAGTTCGATGCCTATGGCCGCCTGACTCGTGAGCAGGTGCACGGCCGAAACCCGGCTGCCGACAGCGATACGCAATACAAATACGACAAGGTTGGCAACCGCATTGAGCGCACTCGCACGAGCGGGGCGGTGACGGCGATCACGAACTACAGCTACGACAGCAACGACCGCCTGCTTTTGGAAACAACCAGCACCGGCGGCAGCCAGGTGGAGACCACGTACGCCTGGGATGCCAACGGCAACCTGTTAAGCAAAGCGGCCGGCGGGCTCCAGACTTACTATGGGTGGGATGGCGATAATCGCCTGATTGAAGTCAAGCAGGGCGCCTCGCAGGCCCAGGCCCGGACGGTTGTGCAATATGCCTACGATGGCAATGGCAACCGGGTAGCGAAGACCGAGTTCGGCGACAACGGCGAGAAGACCAGGCAAACCAGCTTCCTGGTTGACTCGACGTTCCCATTTGCCCAGGTACTGGAGCAAAAGGAAGTTGCAGGCGCGAGCACCGAGTCGACCCGCTATGTATGGGGCACTGAGCTGATCCGCGAAGTCCGCGGCGGACAGGGCACCTTCTACCACTCCGACCCGCACGGCAGCGTGCGCATCCTCACCGGCGACGACGGCCAGGCGGCAGGCAGCTACCGCTACGACGCCTTCGGCCAGGTGCAGGAGCAAAGCGGCACGGCCAATACCGCTTACCGCTACACTGGCGAGTATTTCGATACGCATGCAGGCCTGCAGTACAACCGTGCGCGCTGGGTTGACCTGGAAAGCGGCCGCTTCGTTTCGATGGACCGCTTCGCAGGTGTCCCGAGCCAGCCGATTTCGCTGCACCGCTATGCCTACGCGAATGACGACCCGGTCAACATGGTTGACCCGAGCGGCAATGAGACGCTCGGCGGCCAGATGGCAGCGCTGGATGGCCAGAGCTCTCTGCAAAACAGCGCAATCGCAGGGATCCGCCAGGCGTTCTCCCGCTTTGGCTGCGACCTGGGCGCGGCGATTGCCGAACAAGCGGTGGATTACGGCATCTACATCCTGATCGATATGGCAAGCGGCGGCCTGTATGTGGGCCAGTCGGTCGGCATCGAGAACCGCCTGAAGCAGCACATCGATGAAGCGGTCAAGCAGGGCAAAAACCTGTGGAAAGCGAACGCAAAGATCCTGATGCGCTTCAACGTCCCGGGCGGCAAGGAAGCGTTGTTCAAGGTCGAGCAGCTGGTCATGGATATCCTGGAAAAATCGGGTCACGAACTGCTGAACAAGAACCGTGCAATCGGACCGGACAATCCTTTGAAGCGCGATTACAATGTGTTCAAAAAACTGATGTGTCCAAAGATTTGAGGTCGAATGAGTGCTGAAATTTGTGAGTTGAATGGGCAGCCCGGTCGAACAATCCTTCGATTGTTCGATTGGGACGATGCCAGTCGCCAGGCCATCGCACAATGGAAGTACGACGGCGTGGAACCGAAAAGCGCCTTGGGCAGTTTCGAGCCCCTGGCTGAATTCGCCGGCCTTGTGCGATGGCTGTACTACCCGGACGTCGAATCGTCAGCGGGCCTTGAGAAGTTGAAAGGAGTGCGGCGCATTACCTTCGGGGACGAACTGCCACAGCCAAAATTCGACTTGCGCCAGTTGCCTGCGCTGGAGGTTGTTCAGTGTGATGATGCTTCGGGCCTGGATAAGCGTCACCTGAACCATCCGAACCTGCGCTACCTGGACCTGGAAGGACTGAAAGCGGCCGACCTCACCTTCCTTTCGGAAGCGAAGAATTTGGCGGCAATGCGGCTGCGCCGCTGCGCCCTGACCGGCTTGAAGGGCAGTAAAGCACTGGGCGGCCTCAAGGAAATGCGTCTGCTGGGCGCGAAGAAGCTCGAAGACGTGTCGGACATCGGCGAGGCCAGGAATCTCGAAATCCTCGAAATTGGCGAGGCGAAGAAGCTGCGCGAGATCGGCGCTGTTCATGCCCTCGACAAGCTGCGCTACCTGTTTGTCGAAGCCGATGAAGCGACGCAGGCCGACCTGGCCTGGATCGCCGGCATGCCTCGACTGGAATGTGCCGGTCTGTGGCTGGAAACCCGGCAGATCGAGTTCTCTATACTGGCGAAGCACCCGCGCCTGTATGACATCGTGCTCGGCACGCATGCCGGTTTCGAACTGCCCGACGACGCCGCGCTGATCCCGGTGCTGCAAGCCCATGGCAAGCGGGTACTCAAAGTTACGCGGTTCCCGCAAGCCCTGAGGCCTTCGATCAGGATCGAGTTTGCGCCGCCTGCAGACGTTGCAGACGCTAAGCCACTGCAGGCTTATCAGACCAAGCTGCTGGCCAATCCCAACGTTGACTGAAGGAACTGGCCGTCACCACGATGCTCCTGCTGCCTGTGCCCATCGACCGCGCTGGGCTTCAAGCCGTTGTCCAACTCGGTGTTAGCCTGCCGGGTTGGCGACCTGGTCCATACGGTGATGCTCAACAAGGACAGATACGGTGGCGATATTGTCAGCGTGCTGGTCTCCATTCCCGCTTTCTTTGACGCGGGCGTGGGTTGATGGGCAGCCAATTCCCGCAATACTCGAACTGCCTGCGGCCACATACCCGGCCGCAGGCGGCGCCCGGTGGTCTGACGAAGTTGGAAATGGCCGCGCAAGTCAGGGACGCCCATCAGTTTGCCGGAGCCCTGGGCGGTGACTGGCGCCAGGCGGCTGAAAAAACTTCAACGCTTGCCTTCGAAGTAGGGGCTGGGTGCCGCCCCCTGGCCGGAGGTGCGTGATTTTCCGTGACTTTTTCTGGTGGGCAATGGCAATATAATCATCCGAATTTGCCGCATGTGCGGCTCCATCGTGAGGGTGATCCATGCATGTCCTGATCATATTGGGAATCGTCGTGTTGCTGGTCGTGCTGTTCTATAAGTCGACCAACCAGTACGTGCAGCCGGCCGGGGAGCAAGGCCCGGCGCCGGTGCAAGCCATGGGCGGCAACGCGCCGCCGGTGCAGATCGGCTGGGTGTCCAACGGCAAGCTGTTCGTGCAGGGCGGTTACGGTGCAGTGCAGGAAATTACCAGCCCGTACGCGCAGCAGGCGATGGACCGCGCAGAGCGCAGCCGCGAAAAGAACGCCTGGAAAAAGGACACTGCCTTTGGCGTCGCAGCCCAGGGCAACTACCGCGACTTCGACCGTCACACCGATCCTTTCCTGATTACGTCGGCGCTCTTCACCGCAGAGGGCAAGCTGCTGTACTTCCAGGCCGATCATGGCATGGGCGGGCTGTTTTCCTACGATATCGCCAGCGGCCACGAAGAGCGCTTATTGCATCGCCAGCAGTTGCAGCTCGATGACCTGTGCTTGTCGCCGTCCGGCGAGACGATTGTTTGCACCTTGCGCGGGCGCGGTGGCGTCAGCCATATCGCTACCATGCGCAGCAATGGCGACGGCCTGCGCGAACTGACGGGCGGCGACACGATCGATTCCGCACCAACGCCGGTGCCAGGCGACGAGTCCACAGTGATCTACCAGTCGGCGGCGATCGGGCGCGACCAGCAAGGTGGCTGGGCGGCGACGGGGCATGTAACCCTGCAGGAATTGAACACCGTGTCCGGGCGCATTACCCCGGTAATGGAAGACCCGCGCTACGACTTCCTGTCGCCGCGCGTGGCGCCGGATGGCGGACTGTTCTTCATTCGCCGTCCTTATGAGCCGCCGCAGTACAACGCCCGGAATGTGGTGCTCGATACGCTGTTCTTCCCGTTCCGCTTGCTGCGTGCGGTGTTCCATTACCTGAACTTCTTCTCGCTGATGTACTCGCGCAAGCCGTTGACCGGCGCGAGCGGCATGCCGATGCAGGCAGACATGAAGGACATCGTTTTGCAGGGCAAGCGCATCGACGCCGAGCGCGCGCTGCGCAAGGAGGCCAGCATTGGCGGGATTCCTTCGCTGGTGCCGTCTTCGTGGCAGCTGGTGCGCCGGACCCGCAGCGGCGGCGAGTCCGTCATCGCAAGCAATGTCAGCTCGTTCGATATCACGCCGAACGGCACCATCGTCTACAGCAATGGCCGCGGTTTGTTTGCGCTCGATGCGCAGGGACGCTCGTCGCTGGTGTCGCAAGGGGACCTGGTGGGAGCGGTACTGGTACAGGACCGGAAGGCAGCATGAAAGACGTCGAGCCGAAATTCCGTTGTGCCGGGTGTAACCGCGGCGTGCTGAATCGAAGCGTTGCACGCTGCCTGTACTGTGGCGCCGTCCTGCAAGCCGAGGCGATACTGGCACCTGAGGCGATCGCCCGGCGTGATGCTGAGCTTGCGCGCCTGGAGGAAGCCCGCAAGCGCCTCGCCCAGACCACGCCACCGCGGCCGCAAGCGGCGCCGGGGCGCGTGGCCGATGTCATCGATGGCGTGTCAACCGGGCTGGACGTTATCGATCTGATCGGGGATGGCATGTCGCTGGTGGGGAAACTCCTGGACTGAAACATGTTGCTTTGATAATGACGGCGTGGCACGATAATGATCCCGCCATGCCAATCATTAAAGGAGCTGTCATGTCCCTTCGCATCAACGATACCGCACCCAATTTCAAGGCCCAGACCACCAAGGGGCCGATCGATTTCCATGAGTGGATTGGCGACCAGTGGGCCGTCCTGTTCTCGCACCCGAAGGATTTCACACCAGTCTGCACCACGGAACTGGGCTACATGGCCAAGATCGAGCCGGAGTTCACCAAGCGGAATACCAAGATCATTGGCCTGTCGATCGACCCGGTCGAGAACCACAGCAAGTGGGCCAGCGACATCGAGGAGACCCAGGGCGCCAAAGTGAACTATCCGATGATTGGCGACACGGACCTGCAAGTTGCGAAACTGTACAACATGCTGCCTGCCGAGGAGCCGGGGACTTCGGAAGGCCGTACCGCTGCCACTAACGCCACCGTGCGTTCCGTGTTCATCATTGGCCCGGACAAGAAGATCAAGCTGATGATGACTTATCCGATGACCAGTGGCCGCAACTTCGATGAGATCCTGCGCGTGCTCGATTCGATCCAGCTGACGGCCAAGCACAAGGTGGCGACGCCGGTGAACTGGAAGCATGGGGAAGATGTGATTATCGCTGCTTCGGTCAGCGATGATGATGCCAAAAACCTGTTCCCGGGTGGGTGGAAGGCGCCTAAGCCTTATTTGCGGATTGTGAAGCAGCCTTCCTGAAAACCGGTAAACCAGGGTCAGACCCAAGGGTCTGACCCCCAACGGTCTCATTGCCACGGGGAGGGGTGAGGCTTTTGACTTTCGACGAAGAGCAAAGGCGCACAACCGAAACCCCAGGCTGTTGCACAGACAGGGTCAGACCCTGCGGGTCTGACCCAGATTTACCGGTTTTAAAGCGCGTCCGCACCAGGAGCCCCGAACAGCTGCTCCTTCAGATGGTGCAACTGATCCCGCACCTGCGCCGCCTTCTCGAACTCCAGGTTCTTCGCATGATCAAGCATGAGCTTCTCGAGCCGCTTGATCTCCTTGCTGATCTGCTTCTCGCTCATCGCCTCGTACTTCGCCGCTTCTTCAGCCACTTCCAGCTGCTCGCGAGCCGCAGCGCTGTAGACGCCATCGATCATGTCCTTGATGATCTTCTTCACGCCGCGCGGCACGATGCCCATCTTCTCGTTGTAGGCAATCTGCTTGGCCCGGCGCCGCTCGGTCTCATCGATCGCGCGCTTCATCGAGTCGGTGATATTGTCCGCGTAAAGCAGGGCGACACCGTTCAGGTTACGCGCCGCCCGGCCGATGGTCTGGATCAGCGAACGCTCGGAACGCAGGAAGCCTTCCTTGTCGGCGTCGAGGATCGCCACCAGCGACACTTCAGGCAAGTCCAGGCCCTCGCGCAGCAGGTTGATCCCGACCAGCACATCGAAAGTGCCAATGCGCAGGTCGCGCAGGATTTCCACGCGCTCCACGGTGTCCACATCGCTGTGCAGGTAGCGCACCTTGATGCCATGGTCGCCCAGGTACTCGGTCAATTGCTCCGCCATGCGCTTGGTCAGCGTGGTCACCAGCACGCGCTCGTTCTTTTCGATGCGATCGTTGATCTCGCCCAGCAGGTCGTCGACCTGGGTGCGGGCAGGGCGCACGATCACCTGCGGGTCGACCAGTCCGGTCGGGCGCACCACTTGTTCGACCACGGCGCCGGCGTTCTTTTTCTCGTATTCGGCCGGCGTGGCGGAGACGAAAATCGTCTGCCGCATCTTCGACTCGAATTCCTCGAACTTCAGCGGCCGGTTGTCCAGCGCCGACGGCAGGCGGAAGCCGTAATCCACCAGGTTGGTCTTGCGCGAACGGTCGCCGTTGTACATGGCCGAGAGCTGGCCGACCAGCACGTGCGACTCGTCCAGGAACATCAGCGCATCGCGCGGCAGGTAGTCGACCAGGGTTGGTGGCGGTTCGCCCGGCTTGGCGCCGGACAGGTGGCGCGAGTAGTTTTCAATGCCCTTGGTGAAGCCGACTTCCGACATCATCTCCAGGTCGAAGCGGGTACGCTGTTCGAGGCGCTGTTCTTCGATCAGCTTGTTCTCGCGGCGGAAGAATTCCAGGCGTTCGCGCAGCTCTTCCTTGATGGTCTCGATCGCGCGCAGGACGGTGGCGCGCGGCGTCACGTAGTGCGAGCCAGGGTAGACGGTAAAGCGCGGGATCTTCTGTTTGACCTTGCCTGTCAGCGGGTCGAACAGCTGGATCGACTCCAGCTCGTCGTCGAACATTTCCAGGCGCACCGCCAGATCGGCGTGTTCGGCCGGGAAGATGTCGATCGTGTCGCCACGCACGCGGAAGGTGCCGCGGCCGAAGTCCATCTCATTGCGCGTGTACTGCATCTGGATCAGGCGCGCGATGATGTCGCGTTGCGACACGCGGTCCTTGGCGCGCAGCGTCAGGATCATCTGGTGGTATTCGTTCGGGTTACCGATACCGTAGATGGCCGACACGGTCGCCACGATCACCACGTCGCGCCGCTCCATCAGCGACTTGGTGCAGGACAGGCGCATCTGCTCGATGTGCTCATTGATCGACGAGTCCTTTTCAATGAACAGGTCGCGCTGCGGCACGTAGGCTTCCGGCTGGTAGTAATCGTAGTACGACACGAAGTATTCGACTGCGTTCTCCGGGAAAAACTCACGGAACTCGGAATACAGCTGCGCCGCCAGGGTCTTGTTCGGTGCGAACACGATGGCCGGGCGGCCCATGCGGGCGATCACGTTGGCCATGGTGTAGGTCTTGCCGGAACCCGTCACCCCGAGCAGGGTCTGGAAGGACAAACCGTCTTCAATCCCCTCGCACAGGCCATCAATGGCGGTCGGCTGGTCGCCGGCGGGAGGGAAGGGCTGGTGCAGCCGGTAAGGCGAATCCGGGAAGGTGATCACCTGCGGCGCCGGAGCACTTGTATTTTGCGAATCAGACATTAATGCAGACCTTTGATAGAATATGCGATTGTCGGCGGCCCTGACCGGATTTTGTTCGGGTGCCGGCTTGTTCTTGCATCTGCCCGCCCCAAAACGTTACCAATCTGACCATGACGAACTCTTCCGTTTTCAGCGCCATCGAGATGGCCCCGCGCGACCCGATCCTCGGCATCACCGAAGCCTTTAATGCAGACACTAACCCAGCCAAGATTAACCTGGGCGTAGGCGTCTATTATGACGACAATGGCAAAGTGCCGCTGCTGAAGTGCGTGGAAAAAGCGGAAGCGATCCTGATCGAACAGCACGCCCCACGTACCTACTTGCCGATCGAAGGCCTGGCTGCCTACGACAAGGCTGTGCAAGAGCTGGTATTTGGTGCCGACAGCGCCGTAATTCAAGAGAAACGTGCAGTGACCGTGCAGGCACTGGGCGGCACCGGCGCGCTGAAAATCGGCGCCGACTTCCTGAAACGCTTCTCGCCGGATTCCGAGGTTTACATCAGCAACCCAAGCTGGGAAAACCACCGCGCGCTGTTCGAAAGCGCCGGCTTCAAAGTCAACAACTACGCCTACTACGACGAGACCACCCATGGTGTGAACTTCGCCGCCATGCTGGCTGCACTGAAGGCCATGCCACGCGGCTCCATCGTCGTGCTGCACGCTTGCTGCCACAACCCGACCGGCGCCGACCTGAGCCAGTCCCAGTGGGATGAGGTGATCGCTGCTGTTGTCGCGGGCGGCCTGGTGCCGTTCCTCGACATGGCTTACCAGGGCTTCGGTGCCGGCATCGCGGAAGATGGTGCTGTGGTACGCCGCTTCGCCGCTACCGGCGTGGCACTGCTGGTATCGAACTCCTTCTCCAAGTCCTTCTCGCTGTACGGCGAGCGCGTGGGCGCCCTGAGCGTGGTGGCCGCTTCCGCGGAAGAGGCTTCGCGCCTGCTGTCGCAACTGAAGCGCGTGGTGCGTACCAACTACTCCAACCCACCGGTCCACGGCGGCAAGGTCGTGGCAACTTCCCTGGCAACCCCAGAACTGCGGCAGATGTGGGAAGACGAACTGGCCGGCATGCGCGTGCGCATCAAGGAAATGCGCGAAGCCTTCGTGCAGAAGCTGAAGGTCAAGGCACCAGGCCACGATTTCGACTTCGTGCGTGAACAGGTCGGCATGTTCTCGTACTCGGGCCTGACCAAGGAGCAGGTGGGCAAGCTGCGCGAACAGTCGATCTACGCTGTGGACACCGGCCGTATCTGCGTGGCAGCGCTGAATTCGAAGAATATTGATGTGGTAGTTGACGCCATCGCCAAGGTCCTTTAATATGCTGCTCTCTGATCGCAACGCGGTCAGAGAATGATCCCTGATAGCTCAGTCGGTAGAGCGACGGACTGTTAATCCGCAGGTCCCTGGTTCGAGTCCAGGTCGGGGAGCCAGAATACAGAAAAGCCCAGCCTTAACCGGTTGGGCTTTTTGCTTTGTACTTCCGAATCGAATAAGTTCTGATCGAAACTTCATGAAAAAACTCTACGCAGGACTTGCGCTCCTTTGTGCCCTGGCCTCGTCAAATTCGATGGCCAACGAAGCGGATGCGTGGACGCAAGCCTATCAATTTCCTCACTTTACCCGTGAATATGCCGGTTGCGAGAACGTCGCGTTGGCACAGATGAAAAAGCTGTTTGAGGCGCAGGGACTTCCCGCTTCAGCCTATGCGGAGATGTCGGAATCCTACTTCGCTGAACGCAGTGCGCATGAGCTCGTTCGTCCGTTTGTCCAGGGGGACTCAGTCCTTATTGGCCTCAACATGCGTTGGTTGGGAAATCCGATTTGCCGTAATCCTGTCCTGTCATGCCAGCCTGAAAACAAGGGGAACTGTTCCGAAATATCGTTCGTCGGAACCAACGAAGTGCTCCGCCCACTGTTGGTAAATGAGCAGACAATCATTGCAGAGCGCGACAACTTCACTCCCAGGAACCTCAACCCTGGCCAACCAGACTTCGTCTCCAGCAGCGATAAAGGCAAAAGCTGGACCCGGATAAATAGCCCGGTTTCCTGCAGTGATCTTGGGACGCGGTGCATGCTGTTTCCCAAGACCGCATTGAGCTATTTTTTGATGCATACCAAACTCATTAATGATGTGTGGACGGATATTGCGATCCATTCCACGGCTGATGGCGGCAAGTCGTGGACATTGTTGACCGAGAAATGGAAGGGGATGCACGATCCAAGTGCTGTTTCGTTTGCGAACGACACTTTCGCTAGCCTGGAAAGGGGGCCGGGGGAGTTCGTTACACTTTCTCGCCTCAAGCCACTCGAGAACAAGTTTGAAGAACTCAAGACAAGTATCAGCACCGGAGACTGGAGCCCCCGCTATGACGGTAAGGTCCTGGAATTTGAAGGCGGGTACCTGGTGCGCCTTAATGCGGCCAACGGTGCGGTGCCGGCGAACCATTTTGGGGTTTTTTTCGTCCCATCTGCTGGCGACCCTGCGGCGGCCAAACTGATCTGGCAGGTGAAAGGCGTAGCGATTCGCGACTTCCAATCAGCGGAAGGTGTTATCGCCATCCGAACCTGGGATCCTAAGTCCTTAGTCGAGCGTAGAAAATTTGCTGAACAACTCCACTTTAGCCTCGACGCTGGGAAAACCTGGAAGGTTTATGACGTACCGCCAGGTCTTCTGGGTGCGGAAATGCGCCTGGCGAATCGAAAAATTTGGCTGTTTACGCCAAATGTCGTCAAGTACCGGGATCTTTCCAAGTAAGTCAGCGGCGGGCGAGTTATTGCTTTCGTGATTTGCCTTTTCCTCTAAGACAATGTTAGTCTTCAGCTAACGATGTTGGATTTTCATCATATGGGGAAGAAGATGCGTCTCATGCTCGTTTTACTGTCTTTTTTACTTTTGACCGCCTGCAACAGCGCGAAGGATACGCCACTACCGCGTGAACTCGAGCAAATGGATTCGATCAAGCCCGCAATGGAGAAGCTCTCTGCGGAGGAGCGCGAACTGGCGCTCGGCTACATCATGCGGCATACCGTTGCAGCAAAACTTGGTGGCCTGTTTGGAGGTAAGGAAGGTCCTGGGATTCCTGAGGGGATGACAATCGGCAAGGCCATTGAGGAGCAGCGCAAGTTCAAAGCGGATGCCGCGATCGAAGAGGCCAGGCAGCAGGCGTTGAAAGCCAAGCTGCAGGCGGAGCGGGAAGCGGCGCAGAAGCAGATGCGTGAAGCAATCACCGTCACGCTGGTATCGAAAGAACTCGCTTCAGAGCGGGGTTACAGCGGCATGGTAATCGATGAGAATCTTCGCGTGAAATTCGGATACAGGAACAATACGGGCAAAGATGTCGCCGGCGTAAAGGGCCATGTATCAATCAAAGACCTTTTTGGTGAGGAAATTTCGGGATTTGTCATTTCGAATGACACGACCATACCTGCAGGGCAATCAGTGACCTGGGCGGGCCAGCGTTCAGTCAGCTTTTCGCTAGGGAACAACAAAGACCGCAAATTCGCTGAACTTGGCGAGGATAAATATAAGGTGGTTTGGGAGCCAGAGATGATCGTCTTCAAGGATGGCTCGAAACTCACGGCTGTGAGCGATTAGCGCGTTTGGTGTCGGAAAACTTTACAGTCCTCGCGGCAATATTATTTGCCCTCGGCATAAGTACTTAATTTCATTCACTTTTTGATGATGCGTGGAAATTGGCATTATTTTTGCTTGGTTACCCGGTTCCAACAATAAAACTAGGAAAGATTGAATGAAAGTCCAAAAAGTACTGCGCGCTATTGGTTTCGTCGCTGCATTTGCCATGGCCGGACTGGCCCAGGCAGGCGTGGTGTCGGTGAATGCCAAAGCCTACAGCCTGTCTGGCGGCGTGACGCACGCTACCGACATTTCCCTGGAAGCCGGCCAGCATTTCTCGGTCTGGGCCAATCCATCGCAGTTGTGGAATTTTTCCGGCGGCGCCAATGGCTATTTCTCCAACGCCAACGGCAAGGCGGGCTGGAATATGCAAGTCCAGAATCCTGATGGCAGCGCATTCAATGCACTGATCGGCTCGCTGGTTGGCCAGATCGGCACCGGCACTCCGGGCGCAGGCAACTATTTCGTGATTGGTACTCGCTTCGATGGTTTTGCCAACGCACGCGGCAACCTGAACTTGTTCTACTGGGATTCCGATGCATGGAACAATGTCGGCACCGTAGCCGCCAATGTCCAGGTGCCTGAGCCTGCTTCGATGGCACTGTTTGGCCTGGGCCTGCTGGCGCTGGCACGTACTCGCCGCCGCGCATAATTCCAGGTACCCAACTGGCACTCGCGTTCCCAAAAGCCCGGCCTGACTTGTTCAGGCCGGGCTTTTGTTTTGCTTTCGCCCAGAATTTGTTGCAAGATAACGGCCTTTACTTATTTCGCAACATCCTTCCGTGGCTTATTTCCATCGTTTTCTGGTCTTTTGTTTCTTTCTCCTGTTAGGTGCTTGTGGTGGTGGCGGCTCTACTGCGCCTGGCAGTGGCAGCGGCAGCGGCACGGTGGTGCCAAGCCCTCCGCCCGTCACACCGCCCCCTGCGGAAGTGCGGCTGACCAAGGTTACCCTGCAAAGCGATACTGGCGATGCAATTGGCTTGGGGAAGAACTATTCGTACAGCCTGTCCGACGCCAAAATCTCGGTGACCAACGAACGCAACCAGCTGGTCGTGCGAGTCGAGGGGGATGAGACATGGACGGGCGTATTCCAGACTGGCGGAGCTGAGCAAAACTTGATCACGGCCGGCATGGTTGCCAACGTGCCGCGCTATGTGGAAGACCACGACTGGGGCCGCAGCGGACTTACCTGGTTCGGCGAAGGGCGGGCTTGTTCGAGTTCCTACGGCTGGTTTGCCGTCGATAACGTGAAGTACCAGGGCCCACGGGTAATCGAAATCAAAGTGCGTTTTGAGCGCCACTGCAATGGCTCCTCAGCCGCTTTGCGCGGCGAGATCACCTACTATGCGGACGACACCACCAAGCCGCCGCCACCGGTCGTGCCAGCGCCAGCCACATTATGGCGTCCGGCAGACGTGGGAAACACCGTCGGTAACTACGCGTATTTCGAGAGCGAGGAGGGCGACTACGTCGGCCTGGGCAAGACCTATCGTTATGACCAGCGCAACGCGAACATCAAGGTGTATGGCGCTACCAATGATCTGGTGATTTCTGTTGAGGGCAACGAGATCTGGTCGGGTGAGCTGCGCGCGATGTACGGGGCAACTGACCTGCAGCCGGGCTACTACCCTGCCGTACACGGCTCTCGCTTCAACAACCCCGTCAAGGGAGGACTGAGCTGGACTGGAACCGGTCGTGGCTGCAGCAAATCGACGGGATGGTTCGTGGTCGATTCGGTCACGGTTTCCAACTACAGCGTGACAGCGCTCGATCTTCGGTTCGAGCAGCATTGCGAAGGACGCGCAGCTGCCTTGCGTGGCGTGATCCATTGGAGGGATCCAGCGCTGATGCAGTTGCCGCCGGTGGTCGGCAACACGGCGGTGGGTTCCTGGCGTGCACCGGCCGCGTCGCTGCCTGCCAGCGGCAATTACCTGTACATGCAGGGCGACATGGGCGATCCGCTGACGAAAGGGCTGATCGATCTGCAAACCAATGCGACCGCCAGCTTCAATGTCGGCGTGCAGGATAGTCGCCTGTCCTTTAACGTCCATGGCGTGCACAACTGGTCCGGAACTTTGATGCCTAAACCTGGGCAAACGCAGTTTGCACCAGGAGATTACGCGTCGTTGAGCGGAGGAGCTTTCACTGTCTCCCATGGACACTATGGCTATTTCGACCCGCTGGGTTGGGTCGTCATCGACAACATCAGCTATGCTGGAGGAAAGATCGTTGCGCTGGACCTGCGCCTCGAAGCGTTGAGCGTCAACACGCTGGGCAATGAAAAAGGGCTGCTGCGCGGCCAACTGCACTGGCGTGCCGACCAGCCGGACAACTTCCCCGGCCCGTCGCAGCTGGTTCCTGAATTGTTCTGGCGCCCGGCCACGAACTATTTACCGGCCGCAGGGAACTACATTTACCTGGAAAGCGACCGGAGCGACTTCGTCGGCGCTGCGCCTGCCTACCTGTACACGCCATTGGATAGCATGATCAGCGTCCGCGCCGATCGCAACAAAGTGAGCGTGAACGTGAATGGCGACGAACGTTGGAGCGGCACCTTTACCACGATGAGCAATGCCAGCCAGATTCAGGCTGGATACTACGCAGGACTGGAGAATACGGAATTCAGCAATCCGGCTCGCGGCAACTTCAGCTGGGGCGGAGATGGACGCGGCTGCAACACTGCTACGTCCGGCGTGGTGGTCGACAAGGCTGTCTATTCGGGCAGCCAGCTGGTTGAATTGCGCATGCGTTTTGAACAGCATTGCGAAAACGGACCGGGCGCGATGCGCGGGGAAATCCATTGGTCGGCATACGATACGCAGCAACCGGCTGGCCCGGCGCCAATTCCTTCCGGCCTGTGGCGAGCGGCAGCGACGCTGCCTGCAAGTGGCAATTACCTGTACGTGCAATCTGACGCGGGCGACCCGATTGGCGACGGCAGAACCTGGCTCATGACGGGGCAGGATACCAAGTTCATGGCCGAGACGGCGACATGGGTTGGTACTGAAGCGTACTTCCGGTTCGCCGCCGAATCGACGGACAGGAATGTGGGTTACTGGAATGGCGATTTCCAGGCCATGGTCGGAGTGAAAAAATTCCAGGTTGGCGTGTACGACAGGGTATTGCGTTTCCCCTTCCATAACACGGCTTTCGGCGGCCTGAACTTGGCTGCCAATGGCAAAGGGTGCAATACATTGGGCGGCTGGTTTGCCGTCGACAAGGCCGTCTATTCAGGCGATACGCTGGTCGCTTTGCATGCGCGCTTCGAGCAGCACTGCGAGTTTCAAACCGCTGCATTGCGCGGAGAACTGAACTGGGAAGCTCCCGTCAAAACGTTGTCCGACATGAGGGCGGTGCTGCCAGGCGGGGCATTCAGCGAGACCGCCTCACGCAGGAAGTGGGGATACAAGGAACGATAAAGGCTCTTGCGGGTGTGCCGTTGCTATTGGCGAGCCAGTTCCGCGGCGCGCTGGTAGGCGGCACGCGATTTTTCCTTCTCGCCCAGTTGCAGGTAGATTTCGCCCATTGAATCATGCAGGTTGCCGTCCTGAGGGAACAGGGCGCTTGCCCTTTGCAGGACTGCGATTCCGGTGGGCGCGCGGCCTGCCTCGGCGTATTGGTAGGCGAGCCGATTCAATCCATCGCCATTCTCCGGTTGGCCGCTTTGTGCAAGCAGTGCGTCGAAACGCGCAAGCGCCGCCGCATCGCCGATGCGGCGGATTTCGGCAGCCAGCAGGTCGTGCAATGCTGGCTTGGGGAGCGCAACGTGCTGCCCGTATAAGGCGTCGGTGAAATCGCGGCGCATGCTGTAGATCTCGGGGCCCTTGTTGCCATTCCCTTCGTTGAGGAAGATGACGACCAGCTTGCCGTCTTCAGGATAGCGCGTCACCAGCGTGCGGAAACCGTTGGCATTGCCGCCATGTTCATGCACCAGGCGCAGTTTGCCCGCGATGTTGCGCGTTCCCACCAGCCATCCGTAACCGTAGCCAAGGTCGCCCCACACATCGTCTTTGACGTAAGCGGTGAACATCAGGCGTTTCGATTCGGGCTTGAGGAGCGCGTTGCCGGCCAGCGCGCGATCGAGCTTGAAGAAGTCGCCGATGGTGCTGGCTACGCCGCCGCCGGCGCCGATGTTGGGAATCCACACCGGGTCGGCAGGGCGGTATTCGCCGAGTGCGCGCACGTAACCGGAAGCCTTGCGGGGAATGATCCGGTCTGGCGCGTCGTACGCGGTGCGCTGCATGCCAAGCGGGCGCAGGATCAAGCTGTCCAGGGCTTCGCTGTAGGTCTTGCCGGTTTGCTTTTCGATGACCCAGCCAAGCAAGGTGTAATTGGAGCTGCTGTAGTGCCCCTGGCTGCCAGGGGCAAACTCCAGCGGTCGGTTCATGATGGCGAGGAAATCTGCCCTGGGCACTTTTTCGCCAAGGCGGTTGGTCCAGAAGCCCGGGTAGTTCGCGTAATCGACGATGCCGGATGTGTGGTTCAGCAGGTGGTGCAGCGTGACGCGGTTGCCAATTTCGGGGCTGAGTTCGGGCACGTATTTTCCGATCGTGTCGTCCAGCCGCAGCTTGCCTTGTTCGGCCAGCTGCATGACCAGCGTGGCAGTGAATTGCTTGGTCAGCGAAGCGATGCGGAAGGCGGTGTCCGTGCTGTGCGGGATTTGCCATTCGCGGTTGGCAAGGCCGAAGGCGCGCTGGTAGACCACTTTACCGTGGTCGGCAACCAGCACCGCGCCATCGAGCTGGCCGAGGGCGTGATAACGCGAGGCGAGACGTTCAAGTTCAGCGGCCCGGTCGGCTTTGGCGGGCAGGGCGGCTATCAGTAGCAGGGCAATCCAGATTTTTCTCATGGGGCAACAATAGCATACTGCCAACTCTGTTTGCTTCTGAATATTGGTCCGGCCAAAATTAATGCGGTAAGTCCGATTGTTGTATTTTGGTCCGGCCAATTGACGCTCAGTTGAATTAACTGCATCCTGTGCGCTCCTCAAACCAGAAATCAAAGGAGACAAGCGCATGAAAGTTAAACAGCTCAAGGTAGTCTTCCTGGCGGCCGCCATCGCGGCCGCGACGTCTGCAGTTGCAGGGCCGATCGGGTACGGCGCCGCCACCACTGGCGGCGGCGGCAAAACACCAGTCAACGTGGCGACACTGGCCGACGCCCAGGCGAAGATCAACGCCTACACCGACAATTCCGGCCTGGTGCTGCGTTACACGGGCAAGTTCGACTACAACACCATCACCGACGTGTGCGCGCAGTGGCAAAAGCCGGCGCAGACGCTGGAGATCAAGAACAAGAGCAATATCACGCTCATCGGCGCCAGCGATTCGAGCGCCAATTTCGGCATCCACATCGCCGGCAATGCGCACAACGTGATCGTGCAGAACATGATGATCGGCCTGCTGCAAGGCGGGGAAGCGGCCGATTCGATTTCGATCGAGGGCATGTCGTCGGGCCAGCCTAGCAATATCTGGATCGACCACAACACCATCTTCGCGTCGCTGACGTCCTGCCCGGGTGCGGGCGATGCGTCGTTCGACGGCGGCATCGACATGAAAAAGGGCGCGCACCACATCACGGTGTCGTACAACCACGTGTACAACTACCAGAAGGTGGCGTTGAATGGCTACAGCGACAGCGATACGGCCAACGCCAACGCACGCACCACCTACCACAACAACCGTTTCGAGCACGTCAAATCGCGCCTGCCGTTGCAACGTTTCGGCATGACGCACATCTTCAACAACTACTTCAATGACGTACAAACGTCCGGCATCAATGTGCGCATGGATGGCGTTTCGCTGATCGAAGCCAATTACTTCGAAAACGTGAAGAACCCGGTTACTTCGCGCGACAGCAGCCGTATCGGTTACTGGGAACTGCGCAATAACCATGTCGGCAGCGGTATCACCTGGGATACGCCGAGCGGCGCAGTCAACGCCACCAACTGGGGCAGCACGCAGTCGTATGGCCCTACCGGCTACTCCTACACGCCGATTGCCGGGGGGGACGTAAAGGCCAAGGCGATTGCAACGGCAGGTGCGCGAACCAACCTGGCCCAATAAGCATAGCTCGCACTAAATAAGTTATAGCTTGGCCGCCGCCGGGCACGAGGATAATTTGCCCATCCTTACAAGAATGGAGGCAGGATGGGCGTGAATGCAAGGCGGCGGCACCTGATGGTTTCTCTCGGACTGGCGGCAGCATTTCCGGGGCTCGCGAGGGCCGCGGTAAGCGCCACGGCACGCGGCAAGCGTGAAGACCTGGAACTCTGGTATGACCGTCCTGCCGGCCCCTGGGTGGAGGCGCTGCCGGTCGGTAACGGAAGGCTCGGCGCCATGGTGTATGGGCGCGTTGGGCAGGAACGCTTGCAGCTCAATGAAGACACCCTGTTTGCCGGAGGTCCCTACGACCCCAACACGCCAGGGGCGCTGGCGGCGTTGCCGCAAGTACGTGCCTTGATCGAGCAGGGCAGGTTCAAGGAAGCCCATGACCTGTGCGGCAGCACCATGATTTCACACCAGCAGATGCCTTACAGTTCTGCTGGCGATCTGTTGCTCGACTTTATAGACGCACCCGACGCCCCATCGGCCTACCGCCGCGCACTCAGCCTGGATTCCGCAGTGGCCCGTACCAGCTACGCGGCAGGCAAGGCGCGCTACACGCGGGAAGTATTTGCCAGTGCTCCGGCACAGGTGATCGTGGTGCGGTTGACTGCTGTGCAAGGCGCACTGGATTTCGACCTCGGATACCGTCATCCGCGGCAGGTCGATTACGGAACTACGCAAGCGCCGGGGAAGCTGAGCGAATCACTGAACGAACCGGCGCGCCCGCATACACTGGCAATTGGCCCTGATGGCGCCGGCGCACTGCTGATCGAAGGACGCAACCTGGAAGCTTCCGGCATCCCCGCTGCGCTGCGCTATGCAGTGAAGGTGCAGGCGCTCACCGACGGCAAAGTGACCGTGACGGGCGACCGTTTGCAGGTGCGCGGCGCACGCACTGTAACGCTGCTGGTCGCAGCCGCGACCAGCTACATCGACTTCGCCGACACCAGCGGCGACCCGGTGGCGCGCGTGCGCCGCGATTGCGCCGCAGCAGCCGGCAAGCCGTATGCTGGTTTGCTGGCCGAACACCTGGCTGCACACCGCGCTCTGTACCGCCGCTTCTCGATCCGGCTGGGCAAAGGACAGGATGCGCGGCCAACCAACGAGCGCATTGCGACCGCCGAATCGCAGCCCGAGCCCACGCTTGCGGCGCTGTACGTGCAGTACGCGCGCTACCTGCTGCTGTCCTGCTCGCGGCCCGGCAGCCAGCCGGCCAACTTGCAGGGCCTTTGGAATGAGGGCACCAATCCGCCCTGGGGCGGGAAGTACACGATCAACATCAATACCCAGATGAATTATTGGCCCGCCGGGCCAGCCAACCTGGGCGAGTGCGTCGAACCAGTATTGCGCATGGTCGAAGGGCTGGCCGTTACCGGCGCGGTCACTGCACGCAAGGCTTACGGAGCGCGCGGCTGGGTCACGCACCACAACACGGACCTGTGGCGCGCCAGTGCCCCGATCGATGGGCCGTTATGGGGTATCTGGCCAACCGGTGGCGCATGGCTATGCAATACCTTATGGGACCACTACGATTATTCGCGCGATGAAGCGTGGCTGCGCCGGCTCTATCCATTATTAAAAGGTGCGTGCGAATTCTTTATCGACACGCTGGTCGAGGATCCGCAGGGACGCGGCCTGCTGACATCGCCGTCGATCTCTCCTGAAAACCAGCATCACCAAGGCGTGGCAATCTGCGCCGGCCCGGCCATGGACCGCCAGATCCTGCGCGACCTGTTCCGCAATACGCTGGCCGCCCAGGCTTTGCTGAAGGATGGTGATGCCGGGTTGCGGCGTGCGCTGGAGGCAACGCTGGCGCGTTTGCCTGCAGACCGCATTGGCGCACAAGGCCAGTTCCAGGAATGGCTGGAAGACTGGGATGCGGGCGCGCCGGAACAACAGCACCGGCACGTTTCCCACTTGTACGCAATCTACCCCTCAAGCCAGGCCAATGTGCGCGATACCCCGGAACTGGTGCGGGCGGCCAAAGTCACGCTCAACACGCGCGGCGACAAGTCGACCGGCTGGGCCACAGCTTGGCGGCTGGCGCTGTGGGCGCGCATGGGGGAGGGCGACCGGGCACACGCCATCCTGCTTGGCCTGATGGGCCCGGAGCGCACCTATCCGAACATGTTCGACGCCCACCCGCCGTTCCAGATCGACGGCAATTTCGGTGGCACGGCCGGGATTATTGAAATGGTGCTGCAGTCCTGGGGCGACGAGATCCACGTGCTGCCTGCATTGCCGAAGGCGTGGCCGGAGGGGGCAATGCACGGCATCCGTGCGCGTGGCGGCATTGAGGCCGACGTTGAGTGGTCTGGTGGGCGCCTGCGGCGCCTGGCCCTGCGCGGCAAGCCCGGCGACAGCATCACCGTGCGCTACGGCGGTGAACGGCGCTCCCTGAAGCTGGATGGGCAGGGACGGGCGGGCTGGATAATGCAAGGATGAGACTAAATGTTGGCAAACTGAATAGGCGCTTTTTTGCTTTTAGGGTGGAATCAGTTATTCTTCAAGTTATCCATTAGATTTAATCCGGAGCATTTGAAGAATGATTACAAAAGAAGAACGAGTGGTGTACGGCACTGAGGACCTGCTCACCACCCTGTGCTCGTCGGTTACCCGCGTGCTGAACTTGGCCTCCCAAAGCCGGATTACCTACTCGGCCATGGTGCAGCGCATCACCAAAGTCGGCCTGAAACCCGACATTGGCTGCTTCGTGTTGTTCGATGGCGGCTTCACCGGACTGGTTGTGCTGAATTTCTCGGCCGAAGCAGCGATGGAGATCTACGAGCGCTACATGCTCAGCATGGGGATGCCGAAGTCCGAACTGGCCAGCTCCTTCACGTCCGACGAAGTGGCGAACATCATGGGCGAGCTGATGAACCAGATCGTCGGCGACTTCACCGGCAAGGTGCGCAGCGAGTTGCATACCAACATCACCCAGAACCAGCCGAAAATGCTGGTGCTGAACAAGCAGGTGACGCTGAGCGTGGATACCCCGCTGGACCGACCGGAAATGCGTCGCGTGTCCTTCTTCACCGAGCGTAACAATATTTTCTACCTCGAGCTGGCGATCGACCGCACTGAGTTTATTAAATTGCACGATTTCGAGAAGACCGAGGTCGAAGACCCGGACGCCTTGCTGGAGCGTGAGCAGGCTGCCCAGGCGGCTGCGGCGCCGGCCGAGGCGATCTCCGCGGACGATGCAGACGAGCTTTTGAAGTCCCTCGGCATGTGATCTAAAATAGGCTTTGCAAAAGCCTGAACGGCAGTTATAATATTGCCTCTTTTCCCTGATAGCTCAGTCGGTAGAGCGACGGACTGTTAATCCGCAGGTCCCTGGTTCGAGTCCAGGTCGGGGAGCCAGAACTTAGAAAAGCCCAGCCTTCACAGGCTGGGCTTTTCGCATTTCAGGATACGCTCTATGGAAAACAACGATCAACGGTATCTGCTCCAGCAGAACAAAATCAGCGAACCCGACAAACCGCCCGTCTTCGCAAGGGTCATGCGCAGCAAGGAAGGCGTATTTGAGGGGGTTTCCTTTATTAAGAATAAGGAGAAGGCGACGGTGATGACAATCGCTCAGGCGCAGGAAGCAATGGCCTGGGCGGCGAAAAAGAAGTCAGCCGCGCATGAGTACGCGACAAAAATCATTTGTGTCGGGCAATAGAAGCGCTAAGTGAGTGCCAGGATGGCAAAGCCACGTTCTTGCAATGAGGCTTTGCCGGGGATTGCTTACATCGCTACGCGTTCCAGCGTCCAAGTGGCGCCGCCATCCTTGCTCACGTGAATACGATTCAGGATGTCGACATAGAGAACAAACTGTTTGGTGGCAAGCATTTGGCTGGCCATTACAGGAGTTTCCTTAATGATGGTTTGCCAGCTTATGCCTCCATTGCTGCTCTTTTTAAGGGATGTCGAGCCTGCCATCATTCCGTTCACGGCACAGAGCATGTAGCCGTTTTGCGGGTTGATGAAGTCAATCGAAACCACGCGTGAATATGTTCCGGCACAGCTGCCTGGCACTTCCTTCCACGTGGCGCCGAAATCACTCGATGTGAATGGTGCCAGTTGATGACCGCCGCTGGCCAGCAGCAACTGATTGTCGACCGTCTTGATATCGCGATACCAACCGCCGGTCGCAATGGTTTGCCAGGATCGTGCGTCCAGATCAAGGATCTGCACAGCGTTGCCGGGGATGACAACAATGTATTTATTCCCCTGGGTCGTAGCCACGTGTTGTACGCTGGCGTGGAGCTTAAGCAATTGCGGGGCAGCGACGCCAAAGCGCTTCAATTCGGACCATGATGCAAGGTCGCGAGTGCTCCTGACGACCAATTCGTTTTGCTCCAGGCTCAGCACCAGGAATTCTCCCTGGTGTTCCTGGATACTCAAGACTAATCCCGCGCGGGTAGGGAACTGCGCGCGTTTCCAGTTCGCGCCACCATCCGCTGTCGAGTAAAGCTGACCTTCCTCGCCACCCACAAAAATATTCTTGCGGTCGCGCGCATGGACTGCCGTTAGTTCACGTGCATCGCCGACGTTTATGCGCAGCCACTTACCCGAGGGTTCACGGATCAGCAATTGCCCGAGATTGCTGGCCGCAATGAGCTCGCCGCCGGGAAGTTCGCGGACACTGTTTAAAGCGTAGGTGCTGGCTCGGGCCAGGTTGAGTCTGGCAACAGGATCTCTTGTCGTTTTCCATGCGTCGAGCGCCTCAGTCTCTGCGACTTTGTCGGCAATTGCTTGCATGATGCCGGTGGTCGCGCTACCCACGCCGCTCACGAGTGGCGAACTGCTGGCCACATTCAAGGACGCGCTGCTCAGCGTGCTGTCCTTGCGGAGTGGGGAGCCATCGAAAGATAGCTGGTTCGCTTGGCTGTCCTTGCTCAACAAAGGGAATTCCTCGTTTAGCATTGGGGTCAGTCCATCATCCTGGTCGCTGCGCAGCACAGCATAACCATTGTTGCCCGTGGATTGGTAAATGATGCTGCCCAAGTTTGTGATCTGGCCAGCCTTGACTTCAAACCCAAGACCCAGGCCCTTCAAGTCTGCACTTTTGATGGCATAAAACAATTCTGCTAACTCGTATTTCCCATCCGGTAAAAAGCCGCTGAATACCTGGGTGCTGCGACGCCCTCCGGACGGCGACAGTAGTAACTGATATTTGGTCCCGTTTGCATCCCGGACATACAAGTCAGCCCATTGGTTCGAGAGACCTAATTGGGAACTGATCGTAGGTGTGTTGGTAACTACGCGAACAAGCGCAAAGCCGTTGTTTGGCGGGAAGTTGGCGGAGCGCGGATCGACAGTCGGCCCGGTAGCAGCGCAACCGGAAAGCATCAGGACGATCGAAGAGAGCATTACTCTAAGGAGCATTTGGCGAATTGAAGTTCATTGACAGGATTCGAATTATTGTTTTGGCATTTAGTTTCGTCAATAAACTTTCTAAGCTCTGCGGCAAATATGCGAGTGAACGTTGCTTCGTGCAGACGACCGAACTGTTAATCCGCAGGTCCTTGGTTCGACTCCAGCTCACCCATGCCTTTCAAGGCACCTGATCAGGGCGCCCAGGCGCGGTTTTCTGCCGTTCAGGCGCGTCTTTGCGCATTTGGTCGTTTTTGCCAGGCTCGGCTGCCTGGCCAGCTGTACTATTTGCTGAACTTACAACGGGAGACACCATGCAGCGCAAAGCATTTGCAGCATCCTTACTTTTGTTCGTCAGCGCATTCGCGCAAGCCGAGGTCACGAGCGGCGAATTGCACAAGATGCTGGCTGGCGCCCTCAAGGACCGCAGCGTGCCGGCCATGGGGGTGATGGTCATCCGCAACGGGCAGCCGCAGGCGCAGGCCGTCGGCGGCGTCCGCGCCAAAGGCAGCGCGGCGCCAGCCAGCCTGCAGGACAGCTGGCATATCGGCTCCGACGCCAAGGCCATGACGGCCACGCTGGTGGCGCGGCTGGTGGAGCAGGGCAAACTGTCGTGGGACGCGCCGTTGAAGGAGTTGCTGCCATTGCCCGGCATGCGCGCTGAATACGCCGATGTCACGCTGTCCGACCTGCTGTCGCACCGCGCGGGACTGCCGCCCAACAGCGACGAAAAACTGATCGAGGCCACGCGCAAGGACCCGCGCCCGTTGCCCGTGCTGCGCATGGAGTACGCGCAGCGCGCGCTGTCCGAAGCGCCGGTTGGGGCCATTCGTACCGAAGCCCGTTATTCGAACAGCGGCTTCATGATCGCCGCCGCGATCGCGGAGCGTGCTACCGGCAAGCCGTTCGAAGCGCTGATGCAGGAGCAGGTATTCCAGCCGCTCGGCATGCAGGTCGAAACGGGGCAGGCGCAACGCGGGCAGCTGCTGGGGCATAAGAAAGGCAAACCGCTGGCTGGCCCTGGTTCGGACATCCCGCCTTTCTTCGCGCCGGCTGGTGCGACAGTCCGGCTGTCCATGACCGACTGGTCGAAATTCCTGGTCGACCAGATGGCTGGCGAACGGGGGCAAGGCAAGCTGCTGTCGCTGGCCGGCTACGCCTACCTGCATGCGCCGCAAGGCGACTCCGGTTCGGCGCTGGGCTGGGGCGTCAAGACTGACTGGCCGGCGCAGGCGCCGATGCGCATGCTGATGCACGCAGGTTCCAACGGCTACTGGAACGCGCTGGTCGCGCTGGCGCCGGATCGCCAGGATGGCGTGCTGGTGGTAGCCAACTCCGGCGAAGGCACGGGGGCCGAGCAGCAGCAAATGAAGCTGGTGATGACGCTGATGTCCGCCATCGCCAAACAGGAATAAGTTTGGCGGCTGCAGGCCTCCCATCGGAGGCTCCTGTATAATCTTGTGTACCAAAAGCCCAGCCAGCCAAGGTTGGGCTTTTTGCTTTGCGCGGGAGAATGACATGGCAAAAAAGAAAGAAGAACTCGATCCGGAAACCCTGGAACTGATCCAGTGGTGCATTGAGGTGGAAGGTTTCCTGGTCAAGGGCGGCGCCACGGTGGAGCAGGCCCAGGATCATATCGAAGAGCAGATCGAGTGGTTCACTGACTTGTTCTATGATGGCTTGACGCCGGAAGAGGCAGCAAAAGAAGCGCTGGCTTGATTCGGTTTGCAGCTTAAACAAAAAAGGCTTTGCGATTGCTCGCAAAGCCTTTTTGCATCAGTGGGTGCCGTGCGCTCAGGCGACGTGGTACACCATGGATGCGCCACCCACCGGCGTGCCTTGTTCGTTAAGCTGGGCCACGTTGATCTGGTACTGGCTTCCTTCGGTGGATGCCGCGGGGATGCTGGTCTGCAGTGCCAGCGGATACATCATGGCCGCGTCTTTCTCCATCGTGACCTTGACCACTGACTGGCGGATGTCGACATAGCGCTTGCCATTGCGCAGCACAACATCGCCGCTTTCCACCGTCACATTGCCGAGGGTGCGGTGCGGCAGGCAGTCGAAGTGCGACCCTTTCGCCAGCGTCAGGATGCCGCAGCAGCAGGCGAAGCGGGTCTTGACGCGCGTGTCCTGCAGGAAGACCAGGCCGCAATCCTTGTTCAAGCCTTCGTCGCCATGGCTATGGTCGGGCATCGGGTCGGACTGGTTGTCGAAGTCGATGGCGGGGAAGGCTGCTCCGTCTTCGTCCAGCGACAGCGTGAGGGGCATCGCTTCCGGCAAGTGGCTGCGGTCGATCACCAGCGTCATGCGCGTTTCGCGGTTGTAGCGGCTGCCTGCAACGAAGGGGAAGGCGGCGCGGGCGCCGGCCAGCACGTCGATCACTGACAGGTTGCGCTGTGCGAGGTTGTTGCGGCGGGCGCTGATCGGGTCGCCGGTCAGGGGCGCCGTGGCGAAGGCGTAGTCGTTGTCGGAATTGACCACGGCCAGCAGGCAAGGGTGCCATGGATGGTTTTGCTGCCAGCCGTACAGGTCTTCCGTTTGCGCCGCTTCGATGCGGAACTTGGCCATGACCGTGCCGCCGGCCGGCACGCTGGCAAAGCTGGTGGCGATGCCGGTGGGGCTGACGTGCATGCCGTCGACCTGCGTCCAGTCGGGCGGGTAGACGAATTGCAGCCCGACATACGGCGTGATGCGGGTGCTGACCGTGACGTTGCGCGCGTCGCGAGCGCCTTTGTTGGTGACCCGCACGTAGATGTAGTTGGCCTGGCCGCGCTCCACATTCTTCGATTGCAGCGGGTCGCTTGGGACGAAGACGTTGTCGTCGTTGATGCGCACCACGATGTCGGAGAAGTCCCAGAAATTCCCGCCGGTGAAAGGCTCGGTGCCGCTGTCGGCCGGGGCGTCCTTGATCATCACGTCGGCTTCATCGAGGGCGCGGAAGACGTTGATGCGGCCGTAGCCCATTTCCTGGTTCCAGCTGCCGTTCGATTTGCCTGCGGTTTCAGCGTATGCCACGGCGCCTACTTTCTGCGCGGTGCGTTCGATGTGGGCGCGCACCTGGAGATTATCCAGCGTGGGGTAGACGCTGCGGATCAGGGCTGCCAGGCCGGCGACATGCGGCGTGGCGGAGGAGGTGCCGTTGAACACCAGGTCATAGTCCGTGGCGTTGTAGCCAGCCGCGCCTTGCCGGTCGGTGGTGGGAATGTGCACGCCGGGCGAGACGACCGAAATTTGCGGACCGAAGTTGGAGCCCCAGGGTTCGCCGTCCGGGCTCATCGGCGTCTTGCGGTTGTCGACTTCGTCCGAGGCGCCGACGGCGATCACCAGGGGATTGGTGGCAGGGTAGGTGATCGGGCCGTTGTAGTTGTGGGTGGCGACGCACATCACCAGGTCGTTGTTGAAGGCGCTCTGGATCGCCGGGTCGATGATGGCCGGGCTCCAGCCGTTCCAGCCGAAGCTCATGCTGATGATGCTGGCGCCATTGGCGGACGCGTAGTTGATGCCGGCTGCTACTTCGACGTCGGTCCAGGCATCGAAGGCAACCGGCAGGATGCGCGCATCGCCTGCCACGCCGGTGACACCTGTGCCATTGTTATACGTGGCGGCGACGATGCCGGCACAGGCGGTGCCGTGGTTGCCGGTGGGGGAGCCATCGCCGCTCATGGTGCCGAGGTTGATGCCGGGGGCGGCGAAGCGCAGGTCCGGGTGGGTCAGGTCGCAGCCTTCATCGAGCACGCAGACCACGGTGGTGGCGACGCCGGTCGTGATGTCCCAGCCGGTGGTGCCGGGGCCGCCGGCTTCAATGCGCGTCATGTCCCACTGCTGCGGGAACAGCGTATCGTTGGGGGCGATCGAGGTTGGCGTGAGCAAGGGCATGGTCTCGAACTGGAAGTCCGAGATCGGCGCGTTGGGAATCTGGCGCAGGCGCTCGCGCAGCTGGTAGGCGTTGATTTCCTTGACGTTGCTGATCTGGAGGTAGTGGTGGCCGTTCAAGTAGCGCGATTTTTCCGTGATTTCCTGGATGGCCGGCTCGGCGGCGCCTTTCGCGCCAAGGCCTTCGGGCAGCTTGAAGCCGGCATCGCGCTGGCGCAGCTTGACCAGGGCCACATGGGGCAGGGGCGCCATCAGGGCGCGCCGGCCGCGCTGGCCGGCCTGGCGGTAGACCGGGCCGATCCAGTCGATCCCGAGCTGGGCGCCGGCTTCTTCAATCCTGGCGAGGCGCCCGTCATCCAGCGGGCGGCGTGACTGCACGAAGTAGCGGGTCCTGGTGTGATTGACGCGTTCACCCGGCACCATGCCTTCATCCGCTTCATCTTCCAGGAACAGGTCCACGCTGTGCAGGAATTGTTCGACAGCGCTGCGCTCTTTCGGCTGTTTCAGCGCAACGAGAAGGCGGGTTGTGTCGAGCGCCAGCGAGGCGCCCGAGGCATGGCTCATTTCTTGCGGAAAGTTCTTCATGATGTCTCCTGGCGAGTTCGGAAATCCCCTTTTGTTGCGGGGATCAAGCCAGTCTAGGAGGGCTGATTGATCGGGCTTTGACCTGCGTCTATCATGCGGCATATACCAACCGGAGACAGCCATGAAAAATTTCGCTTCTGTCGTTGCCGTGCTCGCCTTCCTCTCTGCCCAGCCTGCCTTTGCGCTGGAGCAGTCCGCTTCCATCAAAGTCACCAGGCTGATGCAGACGCCAGCGAGCTGGAACGGCGCTGCGCTTGCTTACCCGAGCGGGCAGGCGGAGGTGACAGGCTTGCTGGTTGAAATTGCGCCGGGCGGCGAAACTGGCTGGCACCTGCACCCAGTTCCGTCGTTCGGCTATGTGCTGGAAGGCGAGCTGGAAGTGAGCCTGAAAGACGGCAGCACCAGGCGCGTGGTGGCCGGCCAGGCGCTGGCCGAAGTAGTGAATACGCTGCACAACGGCCGCAATGTGGGCAAGGGACCGGTGAAGCTGGTGGTGTTCTATGCGGGAGTCACCGGTAGCACATTGACGATCAAGGAATAGTGCCTGATTGTTATAGTGGGTATATAATGCGCGCTATTTTGCGGCGACAGACCGCAACCTGTGGGGAGAATAGGGGACATCCATCAAACCGCCCACAAGGAAAGAACATGATGAAGTTGTCCAAAATGCACGTGCTGGTGAGCCTGGCTACTGTGCAGATGGCTGCCATGGCCCAGGAAGCAGCCCAGGCCCCAGCCGGCCAAATGGAAGTAGTGACCGTGACCGCACAGCGCCGCGCAGAGAACATCCGCGACGTGCCGGTGTCCGTGTCCTCGATCAAGGCCGAGAAGCTGGACATCCTGCTGTCCGGCGGCCAGGATATCCGCGTCCTGGCTGGCAAGACGCCATCGCTGAACGTCGAATCGTCGACCGGCCGTGTATTCCCGCGCTTCTACATCCGCGGCTACGGTAACGCCGACTTCGCCGTGTTCGCTTCGCAGCCGGTTTCGCTGATTTACGACGACGTGGTGCAGGAAAACCCGATCCTGAAGGGTTACCCGATGTTCGACCTGGCCAACGTGGAAGTCCTGCGTGGTCCGCAAGGCACCCTGTTCGGCCGCAACACCCCGGCCGGCGTGGTCAAGTTCGAATCGGCCAAGCCAAGCCTGCGCGGCGTGGAAGGCTTCTACAACGTTTCCTACGCAACCGACGCCACCGTCAACCTGGAAGCAGCTGCCAACGTGCCGCTGTCGAAAGAGTGGGCGCTGCGCGTGTCGACCCTGCGCCAGCATCGCGACGACTACGTCTCCAACACCTACACCGGCGAGAAAGACGCGCTGGAAGGCTACAACGAGCACGCAGAACGCGTGCAGGTGCTGTACCAGCCGAACGGCGTATTCAATGCCCTGTTCAACGTGCACCAGCGCCAGACCACCGGCAGCTCGCGCCTGTTCCGCGCCAACATCATCAAGAAGGGTTCCAACACCTTCGTGGACGGCTTCGATCCGGAAAAGATCGCCATCAACGGCCGTGAAGACCAGGAACTGAAAACCCAGGGCGCTAACGTGCGCATGAGCTGGGACCTGGGCGCGCACAAGCTGTACTCGATTACCGGTTACGAAACCGTGGCCCGCTACAACTCGCGCGGCGACATCGACGGCGGCAATCCAGGCAACGCACCTGCAGTGCCGTTCCAGGTTGCCACCGCGGCCTTCGTTCCGGACATCAAGCAGTACTCGCAAGAGTTCCGCGTAGAGTCCAAGTACACCGGCCCGATGAACTGGCAGGCAGGCGTTTACTACTTCGACGAGAAGGCAGTGGCAGGCCAGGACAACTTCAACGTGGCCGGCACCCAGACCTCGCGCGTGAAGTCGCAGCAGAAGAACGAAGCCTGGGCGCTGTTCGGTTCCGTGAACTACGCCGTGACCGACGCGTTCACCGTACGAGGCGGCCTGCGCTACACCGAAGACAAGAAGGACTTCGACACCCTGGAAACCACCGGCACCACCCTGGTTGGTCCCAAGTCGGTTTCCGAGTCCAAGGACAAGTTCAACTGGGACCTGAGCGGCACCTATAAGCTGAACAACGACGTCAGCCTGTACGCCCGCTACGCCACCGGCTTCCGCGCGCCATCGATCGCAGCTGCTTCGACCGCGGTGCCGATCACCGTGGCTGACGCTGAAACCATCACTTCGATCGAAGCTGGCGTGAAGGCCGACCTGTGGAACCGCCGCGCACGCGCTACCCTGAGCGTGTACGACTACGATGTGAAGAACCAGCAGCTGACCGTGGTTGGCGGTAACTCCAACGTCACCAAGCTGATCAACGCTGCCAAGACCAAGGGCCGCGGCATCGAAGGCGAAATCGAAGGCTTCATCACCAACGACTTCAAGATGTCCGCCAGCGCATCGTACAACTTCACCGAGATCCGCGATCCTTCGCTGTCCGTGAACAAGTGCGCGCAGTGCACCGTGCTGGATCCGATCAACTCGTCCGGCCGCGTGGTCATCGACGGCAACGCGCTGCCACAGGCGCCGAAGTGGATCATCAACCTGAACGCCCGCTACAACTACCCGCTGGCAGAAGGCAACCTGTTCGTCGTGACCGACTGGTCCTACCGTTCGAAGGTGAACTTCTTCCTGTACGAAGCAGTTGAATTCACCGGTGCTCCGCTGACCGAAGGCGGCCTGCGCGTGGGCTACAACTGGGCCGGCGGCAAGTACGAAGTCGCAGCCTTCGCACGCAACATCACCGACCAGCGCCGCATCACCGGCGCCATCGACTTCAACAACCTGACCGGCTTCATCAACGAGCCACGTCAGTTTGGCGTGCAGTTCAAAGGTTCGTTCTAAAGTTTTTGGGACTGGCTCTTGCCAGTCCCAAGAATGGCCGATATAATGCGGCCTCTTTTCCCTGATAGCTCAGTCGGTAGAGCGACGGACTGTTAATCCGCAGGTCCCTGGTTCGAGTCCAGGTCGGGGAGCCAGAATACAGAAAAGCCCAGCCTTCACAGGTTGGGCTTTTTGCATTTTGGGCCTCCATCCGATGATTTGCTTTTTACTTAAGGACAATGTTAATCTTCATTTAATATCATCCATTTTTTAAGATACGAAAATGAAGTCGAACATTTCTCTTAAAACCGTTGCGGTTCTAACCAGTTTGGTTGCATGTATCACGACCACCCAGGCAAGTGCGGAAACCCCTTCAGCTCTCAGCGACGAATTTAAGTCAGGGAGCCTGAAGCTGGAATACAGCGTTTTCGGAAAGGGTTACACGGGAGCGGAAGACCTGAAGCGCATGTATGAAGAGAAGAAATGGGAGGAGCTGGTGAATAGCGTTGTCTCCAAGCGCTTCGTGATCAATACATACTATTTCTACTTGGGAGCAGCTGCGGAAGGATTGGGGTATCCGGTGGCTGCCTACAAATACTTTGAGTTGGCAGCGAAAACTCCGGAAAAATGCGCCGATTACCAGACCTGGACTGATACCTGCGTCGGATTTAAGTTTCCAAATGATGCGGTGACAAGAATGGCAGGGTTGTCTGGAGCGATGGGGGAAGAGCAAAACTGGCTTCCTGGTGAAGGTCCAAAGGTCTTTGATTTGGTGGGGCTTGTGCCGACGCCAATTGAAGATCTTCTCCAGCCAAAGCCTGAGCGTTCTACAGTTCGCGACAAGTTTGAAACGGATGACGAGTATAAATCGCGAGTCGAGAAGATCAAAAAAGGCTTCCTTGCTGTAGCACCGTTGAATGCCAAGAGCAGCTACAACTGCCAGACGTCATACGATCATGCTGCGGGCGAGTACAAGATTTCTGCATGTCTTGCGTTGGTTGGCGGAGTGCCGTTACGGGAGAAACATTCCGAATTGTCCCCAATTCGTTTATCGAATGCGATTACCAGCCGCGACATCAAGCGTGACGTAAGTGAGGATTATTATTACGCGGGCAGCCATGTCTGGAACCAGGCAATCAAAGTATCCAGGGACGAAGCCAAGACTCTCGAGAATGAGCTGGTTGTGGGTATTTTTTCGGACGATTTCCTGGTGACCCGTAAGTGCCGTTATTGTGAATCTACCCGGCAGAAAGATGCGTTTTTAAAGGGCAGTATGACGGATACCTGGATGGTTATTGTGAGACCAACCAAGGTTCAGAGAATCGTCGTCTATCGCCAATCAGATTCGAGGGTGCTTTATAGCTTCACGCCGAAGAGTTGATAAGCGGCCCGGACCGGCGCGGCCGCTATCCTTACTTTTGAGTGGCCTTCCATAACCAAGCTCGCGTGATGTCCTTTCTGTATTTTCACCTGAGCTGGAATACACTGGGACATTACAATCCTGCGTCCATTACTTGCGAGCCATGAAACGATCAGCGAATAAGTGGTTTGGTGTGGTTCTTCTTTCCCTCCTGGCAGCATGTGCCGGTAATCCCGTGAGTCCCGCTGCCAGTAAGGCGGACCTGGAGCGCAAAGCGGTAGCAATCATCTCGGTATCGCACGATGTCGGGGCCAAAAATGGTGCGAATGCGATCTTCTATCTTGATGAAGGCCGCTATCCGGGCCGGGTCGTGATGAAGTCTGTGCAGGATAACCTGAGCGTTCCCGTCAAGAGTGATTTCGGCAGCAGGCGAGGGCATCTCTACATTCTTGAATTGGAGCCAGGCTCCCACTCAATTGACATGTGGCAGGTCTCGAGTGCAGGCGCGCGTATTTCTGCCCGCATGGAGCCACTGAAGTTCGAAGTCAAGCAAGGTGAAGCTGTGTATCTGGGTAACCTGCACGCCAAGCTTGCACTTGGACACAGGACCTTGTTTGGCGGGCGCGCAGCGACTGATGCGAGACCATTCGTTCTCGATCAAGCAGAGGAAGATATTGCGCTCGCCGAATCGCGCGTTTCTGCGTTGAAGGGTCGGGTTCGCGTTGCGTTGTTGCATCCTGGACCTTTCGCGCTGAGCAGCGAAACTGAAAGCAGACTTGATCCTGTCGTCCCTCTTCCGGTTCCAGCGAAGTGACTGAAATCCCGGCCTTCTGGTAGTCCGGTATTTAGCATTGCGGGCCGAACTCGCGAATATCATCTTTCAGCATGATGGCCAGAGATGGCCTTGTCGATCTCATAATCCGCAAGGATGGCATCGAGGCGCCCAATGCCGGCTAAACAGTTTCGCGAAAGTACAAGTGCTTAACTTTTTGATAGCTTGATGCGGTGAGCGGGTATACAATTTCGCAACTGTCTTGCGGCCCGGTGAGAAATCGCGGGCCGCTTTTGTTTGCGTATTGTCCGAAAGGGAAATCCAGGTATGTCTGCAGTCAAAACTTTCGTCGCCGCGCTGCTGGTGTTTGCGAGCCTGAACGTACAGGCTGAAACCGCTCCGATCCGCAGCATCGCCGTGCTCTCGCTGGCAGGCAACAGCCTGGCCTTGCACGCTGAGCGCCATCAGGTTGGCAGCCGCACGGAGAACGCTCCAATCGAAGTGCTTCCGGTTGAAGACCCGGTGTTCGACCAGGTGGCAATCATCGCGGCGCGCACGAAGCTGATGAAAATGCTGCCACAAGTGAAGCTGAGCCTGATGACGACACAGGATAAGGGCCTGTACAGCGCCCAGAACGACATGTTCGAACATCCCGAGCAGCATGTTGAAGATCGCGAGTACTTGAAAGGCCTGTTGAAGGAGCAGGGTGTATCCCACGCTATCGTGATCAGCAAGTTTCGCAGCGTAGCGGCGATCAAGCTCATTAATACGACTGTGGGCAGCGGCGCTCTTGAGGGCCTGGGCTTCTATGTTGATGACATGATCAATACGGTCAACAGGGCCGACGATACTTCGTCGCGCGGCATGGTCGCGCCCTTCGCGTATGTGCGGGTGCGCCTGGTGGAAGCTGATTCCTTGAAGGTGGTGGGGCAGGGAACGGCGAAACAATCTTTCGTCATTGTCCGTCCTTCGGCCGATTCTTCCGGCATGGACACGTTCAGCAAAATGACTGGCGCGGACAAGGTCAAGCATGTCCGCACGGCGCTTGAATATGCGATGGATGCGACCCTGCCAGGCGTGCTGGCGCCATAAGCGTGAGTTGCACTAAGCATAGATTTGTTGGTAAAATGCACTTTTAGTTTCCCGTAAGTAAATCCGTGGATTGGCTTTGGGGGATATTTTTGCCAACTATTCAAGCGGAGTACTTATGAAGTTCAGGATCCCAGCGGCGGCTATTGCGCTGTCGGCAGCTTTGGTAATGACTGGCTGTGCTGTTACTTTTGACCCGGGCAAAGGTGCGACTACGATTGCAGAGTCGACCCAGGCATCCATTGAGAAAGACTTCCCGGTAGGCAGCGCGACCAATAAGCGTGTCTTGATGAAGCTGGGTCCTCCGTCTGAGAAGTCCAAAGAAGCCGGGTATGAAGTTTGGCAGTACAAATACGTCAAGAACACTTCGGTTTCGGTGATGTTCGTGAACAAGCCAATGGAATCGAAGAAAACAGCTGTGTTTTACTTTAATGAGGCTACTGGCGTTCTCGAGAAGGCCGACTTTAAAGAAGAGTAATCCTTGCCAGTGCTGTTGAGGCAAGGTCAACGCCGCAGTGCTCGCTACAGAGCGACCGAGGTTGAATAGCCATCAGCAATGCTGGTCGAGCCATTCGCCGACCAGCGGCCACAGTACTTTTTCCTGATGTGAGCGGAAGAAGCCGAAGTGGCCGATGCGTTCCTGGTTGAAGGTGCCAGGAGTAAGCACGCGGTAGTCCACTTTGGCGCTGGTATAGGCGTCATGCAGCATGCGTGAACCCGATTCGCGCAGCAATTCATCATCGCTGAAGGTGAGTCCGAGCACTGGAAAGCTGGCGCTGGCATACGCCTCGCGCGCACCGGGTTCGCCGGTGAGCAGGTAGTCCGGAGTGAGGCACCAGCGGCGCCACTGCATCATCGCGCCGCGCGGAATGTCGCCGAGGATGCCAAGGCGCTTGCCGGGGAAGTAGCCGAGCACCCTGCATAACAGTGGCGTCAGCACGTACCACAGCAGCGGCGCGGTACGCTGGATGCGGGGCTGGTTGTGGCGCGTGGCGCCGCTGCCAACGGCAATGTTGATCAAGCCCGCCACCTTGCGGATGGACGGCAGCAGCGGCGCGGTCTGGCCGCCCAGGCTGTGGCCGAGCAGGAATAGCGGAAGCGCGGCGTCCTGCTGCGTGGCATGCTGCACGACCGACTCGAGATCCAGCGCGATCCAGGTTGTGATGTCGGCCTTGCAGCGGCGCAGCGGGCCTTCGCGCGATTCGCCCATGCCGCGATAATCGAAAGTCCATACACGGTAGCCCAGCCCGGCGAGGAAAGTCGCGAAGGTCGCGTAGAAGCCTTGGGGAATTGCCATGCCTGGTGCGATCACTACCTGCGCGCGCGGTGGGCGCGATGGTTCGTGGCGGTAGGCGATCAGTAGCTGGCCGTCCTGCGCTTGCAGTGTGAGACGGGTGGCGCTCATCGTTTTGTTCCTCCATAGGCGACGCCCGTGTGGGCCGGATTGGTGGCGAGCGCGCGCCAAGCGGCGCTGCTCAATTCATCGACGGCACTGAGCGGGTTGAAGGCGATGCGCCCACCCAGCCAGTTGCGCGCCAGTTCTTGCGATGGGCCGAGCAGCAGCGGTCCATACAGTTCGATCGGCAGCCGGCGCAGCACGCCCTGTTTGAACCAGGGCTTCAATTTTTCAAATACTTCCTTGAAATGGCCCGCCGTGCGCTGGCGGATGGCGTCGTCGTGCTCCGCGCTGACGGCCTGGCGGCGCGCGAACAGGAAGCGCGCCATGTCGGGCTGCTCGACGATCCAGTTCAGGTGGGTGCTGACAATGGCGTGGATGGCGAATTCGGCGTTGCTGGCCTGGGCCACGTTGGCCTTGATCTGCTGCCAATAATGATCGAGCCCCTGTGCGAACAGCGCGGCGGCGATGCCTTCCTTGTTGCCGAAGTGGTGATAGATGCTGCCCACCGAAGCCTGGCTGCGCTGACGGATGTCTTCGATCGACGTGGTCTCGATGCCTTTTTCGGAGAACACGGCGAGGGCGGAGGACAGGATGGCGGATTTTCGGTCAACTTGGCTCATGGCTAGAATATTGTTCTAGAATGTCATTCTAGTCAAGTTTCGCCGATTCGGGTTAAGCTCAACGGTATGAAAATGACCAGAGCCAATGCGCTTGGCCTCCTCGCCCTGCTGATCGTGCTGCCGACGGCGGCAAGTTCTGCCAGAGCCCCGATGCAAGTTGTTTATCCACGCCCTGAGTCTGAGCATGACAGCCGTTACCTGTACGACTGGGAAGTGTTGCGCACGGCGCTGGAGAAGACGCGCGGCAAATTCGGTCCTTACGAACTGCGCCAGGCCAGCCAATTCATGTCGCCGGCGCGCGTGTCGGCGGAAGCTGCAGGGGCAGGTTCGATCAATGTTTTTGTGCGCGCCACGTCGACGCAACTTGAGCAGCAATTCCGTCCTGTTCGGATCCCGGTTGACCGTGGCCTGATTGGCTACCGCTTGCTGCTGGTGCGGCATGAGGACTTGCCGCGCTTTGCCGAAGTCAAATCCCTCGACCAGTTGCGCCGCTTTAGCATTGGGCAGGGCAAGGGCTGGGTCGATGTCGGTATCCTGGAAGCTGGCGGTTTCAAGGTGGTGGAGGGGAATAACTACGACGGTTTGTTTTCCATGCTGGAAGTCAAACGCTTCGATGCCCTGTCGCGCTCTGTCGATGAAGCCTTGAGCGAATACGATCAATTGCACCAGCGCTTTGGCTTTGAGGTCGAACCGGGTATCGCGCTGTACTACCCCTTGGCGCGCTACTTCTTTACGCGGCGCGACGCGGAAGGGGAGATACTGGCGAACCGGATCGAGGCGGGGCTGGAAGCGATGGTGCAGGATGGCTCGCTGCAGGCGCTGTTCATGACGTACAAGGGACCGTTGATCAAGCGGTCCGCCCTGGCTCGGCGCCGCCTGTTCCGCATTCCCAATCCGGATCTGCCGCCGCAGACGCCGCTGGCACGCAGTGAATTGTGGTATCGGCCGCAGGAGTTGGCGGGCAAGCGATAGGCACGATTGCAATTGCCGAGTTACACTGGGCGCCAAGGAGGAGGCGCCATGAGAGCTTGGATACTGGCCGTTCTAGCGGCTATCACCCTGGCAGGATGCAGTACCCCCCAACCGCACCAGCAGCAGCCCTTCATTTGCCGAACGCTGGAATCGGGCCTCGGCCAGCCCCTGGCCGATAACCAGCAAGGCATCGGGCATCCGGTGCGCGATCAAGCAGGCAAGGTGGTGGGCTATAGCAGCCAATGCGCCATCAAGCCTCGCATCCAGCATTTCTACTTCACAGGTGCGGGCTTCAAACCCTTCGATATCGAGAATGGCTATAAGACGCCGCCTGCCGATATGAAAACAGTTGTCGTAAATGGGGACGCGGTTCCCTTTGTTGTGCGGGTGGAGGCGGGCACCATCAACCGCTTCATCTACACGATCGCGATGCTGGAGCGAGCGCCGTGGAACCGCAAGCTGGTCTACTGGATGCGCGGCGGTGTCGGCATCGGCCACCAGCAGGGCACGGCCATGTGGTTCAACGATGCGCTGAATGGCTCGGAAAAACAGCTGATGCCGAAACTGCTGGCGGAGGGCTATGCGATTGCCAATTCGTCCGGCAACGAGAGCGGTGTTCACTACAATATGCGGCTGGCCGAGGAGACGGCGGCGCAGACCAAGGCTTACTTCAGCGAGAAGTACGGCAAGCCCATTTATACGATCGGCATTGGCGGCTCGGGCGGGGCGGTGCAGCAGTACATGTTTGCGCAAAATCGTCCTGGCTTGTTTGACGCCGGGATTCCGGTGCAGTCGTATCCGGACATGGTGACGCAGTCGATACCGATTTCCGACTGTCCTTTGCTTGGGCAGTACTTCCGCGACGAGGTGGCGCGCGATCCGAATTCGCAGTGGGCGACCTGGAGCCGCCAATCGCTGGTGCAGGGCATGAACGCCAGCGACACCGTGAAGAATCCTTTCACGGGCAAGCCTGGTACCACCGAGTGCATCAATGGCTGGCGCTTTGCGATGCCGAGCGTCCTGAACCCGCATTTCCGCGACAGTAAATTCGACAAGGCCATTGCATTCTATGGCTATGCACCAGAGGCCTTTGCCAAGGTGAAGTGGACGCACTGGAACGACCTGGAGGAATTCTACGGCACGGACGCCGAAGGTTTTGCGCCGATCCCGCTCGACAATGTGGGCGTGCAGTACGGCCTTGCGGCCCTGGTGGCGGGCAAGCTCGATGCCGATGAATTCCTGCGGCTGAATGCCTGTGCCGGAAGCTGGAAGGAGCAGCGCGATTTCGTGCCCTACAAGCCGGATAGCGACCCTTTCGATTCGGCCAATATGCGCCGCAGTGCCACCTGCCGTGATCCGGGTGGCGCACCGGCGCCAAGGCGCGAGGGCGAGCAGAAGGCGATTCGCGCGGCCTTCGAGTCCGGACACGTTTTCATCGGCAAGCGGCTCGGCATTCCCATGATCGACCTGCGCCCGTACCGCGAGGCGGAGTTGGATATGCATAATGCCCGGCAGGGCTTCTCGGTGCGCGCACGGCTGCTGGCGGCCAATCCGGCGGAGGCAAAGCGGCAGGTTATCTGGCTAGCAAGGGCGGACACCGATCTTGCCGGGCAGGTGATGTCCGCGCTGTCGGTGCTGGACCAGTACCTCACCAGTGGCAGCGCGCCGGCCGAATTCTCCGATCGCTGCGTGGATAGCGCCGGCAAGGTACTCGCCTCGGGCCCGGATGCCTGGGCCGGCATCCTGGATGGCGGCAAGCCCGGTGCCTGTACGCAGGCTTTCCCGATCCACAGCAGCCCGCGCATGGTGGCGGGAGAATCGATCCGTGGCGATACCTTCAAATGCAAACTGAAGCCCCTCCGGAAGGCCTATACTGACGGGACTTACGGGCCTGCGGTGAACTTCAGCGATGCACAAAAGGCATGGCTGTCCCGGATCTTCCCGCAAGGCGTGTGCGATTACAATAGCGGCTTATGAAGATCCCACCATTGAAATACCTTGTTCCCGGCACCCTGGCCGGGCTGCTGCTTGCTTACACCGGCATCGGCTTCCTCGCCGTGCCGGCGATCGTCAAGTCGCAGGCGGCCAGGCAGGCCTCGGAAAAACTGCATCGCCAGCTCAGCATTGAAGAAGTCTCCTTCAACCCGTTCACGCTGGCCGCCTCGGTGCGCGGCCTGAAGATGATGGAGCAGGACGGCACTACCGTCTTTGCCAGCTTTGACCGTCTGGGGGCTGACCTTTCCTGGCAGTCCGTCACGAAGATGGCGCCAGTCGTGCAGGAGGTGCGCCTGACCAAGCCTTATGTGCACCTGGCGCGCAATGCCGACAACCGCTACAACATCGATGACATCCTGAAACTGATTGCGAGCCAGCCGCCGTCACCGGAGCCGGCGCGCTTCTCGGTCAATAATATCCAGCTTGAAGAGGGCAGCCTGTCTTTCGAGGACAAGCCGGCTGGCGTAACGCATAAGGTGCAGGAACTGAAACTGGGCTTGCCGTTTGTTTCCTCGCTACCGGCAGATGTGACGATCTTCGTCGAGCCGCTGTTCAGCGCCAATATCAATGGCGCACCGCTGCTCTTGAAGGGCAAGGCGCGTCCATTCGCGGAGCCGAAAGATTATGCGCTGGACCTGAAGCTCGATAAGGTTGACCTGACCAACTACCTTGGCTACCTGCCGTTCAAGCCGGGCTTCAAGCTGCCGTCGGCGCATCTGGAGGCGCAACTGAACCTGACCGTCGTGCAGCCGAAGGAGAAGCCGGCATCGCTGGTGCTGGGCGGCGAGGCGGCGCTGTCGGGCGCACAATTGCAGCAGCTTGACGGGACACCGGTGGCCAAGCTGGATGCGCTGAAGGTCAAGCTGGGTAAACTGGATTTGCTGGCGCAGCGTTTCGAGATTGCCAAGGTCGGCATCGATGGGCTGGAGATGGATATCAGGCGCAGCAAGGATGGTGTGCTGAACCTGGACCAGCTGGTGCCGGCTGCAGCACCTTCTGCCTCGCCTGCGCCGGCATCGGCGCCTGCTTTGAAGCAGGCAGCCACCGGTCCGGTCGTAGTTTTGAAGGAGCTGGCGGTCAACGGCTCAGCCCTGCGCTATGCCGATGACACGCCGCAAGGCAACCTGCGTGCCGACCTGGCGAAATTCGGACTGGTCGTGCAGGACATTGCTTTCGACGGCGGCAAGCGAACGCTGGATATCGGATCCGTCGCTTCGAACAGTGCGCAAATCGACGTCCATCAGGGCAAGCTGGCTGATACGCCGGCCAGCGCCAAGCCTGCCGCCAAGCCGGCCGGCGAAGAGCCGATGCAAATCAAGGTCGGCAAGCTGGAGATCAGCGACTGGGATGCAAAGCTGAGGGAAGACCTGCGTGCAGAACCGACTGTCTTCAAGCTGTCTCCGCTGTCGCTGACTGTCGAGGGTTATTCCAACGCGCCCGGTGCGTCCTCCGAAGTAGCGCTGAAAACCGCCATCAATAAAGGCGAACTTGAACTCAAGGGCAAGCTTGCGCCATCGCCGCTGAATGCGGACCTGGCCTTGGACCTGAAGAATTTCGACCTGCTGCCTTTGCAGCCCTATGTTACCGATTACGTGAACCTGCGGCTTGTGCAGGCAGCCATTTCCAGCAAGGCGCGATTGCGCCTCGAAACCGGTAAGGACGGCGCAGTGGCGGGCGGCTTCAAGGGCGATGTCAGTGTGAATCGCCTTTCCACCGTCGACAAATCGAGCTCGAATGATTTCCTGAGCTGGAAATCGCTGGCCTTTGGCGGCATGGACGTGAACTTCAAGCCCTTCACCCTGAACATCGACCGCGTCGCGCTGGACGATTTCTTCGCCCGCGTCATCATCGACCCTAATGGCCGGCTGAATGTGCAGGACGTGACGCGCAAGGAAGGCGAAGAGGGCAAGAGCCTGACCGAGGCTGGCGCGCGTGCGCAGGCCGTCAAGGATGCGAAGGCAAAAGCGAAAGAGGTGGCACAGGCGGAACCGGCGCCTGCCGCCGCGGCCCCTGCGCCGAAGGCTTCTCCAGCGGTTTCCGCAAAACCTGCCGAGCCGCTGCCGCCGATCCGCATTGGCAAGCTGCTGCTTTCCGGCGGGCGCGTGCGCTTCACCGACAACTTCATCAAGCCAAACTACACGGCGAACCTGAAGGACCTGGGCGGCACGGTAAGTGGCCTGTCGTCGGATCCTGCGCATAATGCAAGCGTTGACTTGCGCGGCAACGTCAGCGGTGCGCCGTTGCTGATCGCCGGCCGCGTGCATCCGTTGAAGCAGGAACTTTCGCTTGACCTGCGTGCGGAGGTGCGCGGCATGGAACTGTCGCAGCTTTCGGCTTATGCGGATAAGTATGTCGGCTACGGCATCGAGAAAGGCAAGATGACGTTCGAGGTGGCATACGCGCTGGAGAACCGCCAGCTGAAGGCGGAGAACCGCCTGGTGCTTGACCAGCTCACTTTCGGCAAGGAGAGCACGAATCCGGACGCCACCAAGCTGCCGGTGAACCTGGCTGTGGCCCTGCTCAGCGACCGAAACGGCGTGATCGACATCAATGTGCCGATCGGCGGATCGCTGGACGACCCGCAGTTCTCGCTCGGCGGCATCATCCTCAAGGTGATCGGCAACGCCATCATGAAGACGGTTACTTCGCCGTTCGCCCTGATTGGTTCGCTGTTTGGCGGCGGCGAGGAGTTGTCGATGCTGGAATTCGACCAGGGCCGCGCAGCGTTGCTGCCGGCATCGGAAAGCAAGCTGAAATCGCTGGCCAAGGCGCTGACCGAGCGCCCAGGCCTGAAGCTGGATATTACCGGCCGCTTTGACGATGCGGCGGAACTGGAGGCGCTCAAGCGTGTGGCGCTGGAGCGCAAACTGCGCCAGCTCAAGACGCGTGACCTGCAAGCGCGCGGCACGGCGCTGCCGGAAGGCGGCGTAGTGGTGGCCAAAGAGGAATATGCGGCATTGCTGGAGCGTGCTTACAAGGACGAGAAATTCGTCAAGCCGCGCAATGCGCTGGGCTTTGCCAAATCGCTCCCTGCGGAGGAGATGGAAAAGCTGATGCTGGCCAATATCAAGCTTGAGCAGGACGATTTCATCACTCTCGGCAATCGCCGCGCACAGGTGGCCAAAGACTGGCTGGTGGGACAGGGCCAGGTGCCGCCGGAGCGCATCTTCCTGGTCGCGCCCAAGGCCGGTGCGGCTGCCCGCGTCGATTTCGCCTTGCACTAGGAGCCGTACATGCCAATGCTGGAACTGGGTAGCGCGCAACTGCACTATGAGCTGATCGAAGGGGATCCTCGCAAGCCGTTACTGGTGTTCCTGCATGAAGGCCTGGGTTGCATCGGCATGTGGAAGGAGTTCCCGGAGCGGCTGTGCGCTGCCACCGGCTGCGCCGGGCTGGTATATGAGCGCGAGGGGTATGGCTTGTCCTCGCCGCAGGCCGCGCCGCGCGGCATCCACTACTTGCACCAGTTCGCCCTGGCCGAATTGCCTGCAGTGATGGAAGCCCTGGCGCCGGGCCGCGAGCATATCGTGGTCGGGCATTCGGATGGCGGCAGCATTGCGTTGATTTACGCTGCGGGGCGGCCGCAGGCCCTGCGTGGCGTGATCAGCGCTGCTGCACACGTATTTGTCGAAGACATTACGATCGAGGGCATCCACACCGTGCTGGCTGGCCACAGCGCGGGCAAGATGCGGGCACTGGCGCGCTATCACGGCGACAAGGCGGAGCGGGTGTTTTCCTCCTGGGCCGATACCTGGCTGGCGCCTTGGTTCAGGCGGTGGAGTATCGAATACCTGCTGCCGGCCATTGCCTGCCCATTGCTGGCAATGCAGGGCAGCGATGACCATTACGGCTCCGGTGCACAACTGGATGCCATCGAACGCGGCACGCCCGGTGCCCGCCAATTGCTGCTGCCCGGCTGCGGCCATAGCCCCCACATCGAACAGCCGGAGGCCACCCTGCAGGCCATGGCTGCCTTCATCAATCCGTTGGCGGGGTAGGCGAAGGCTTCTGCGGCTTGGCATGCTTTAGCATTGCAGCCAGCAGTGTTACGTCTTCATCACCCTCCGGTGCTGCTGCAGCGCTTTGCTGCTTGCGCGGTGCATTGACCGCCTTCGCAGGGCGTGGGTGGGGCGGCTTTGCTTCCGCAGGCTTTGCGGCCGCGACGACCTGTGGCGCGACAGCAGGCTCGCTCTGGGGCGCGGGTGCCGGGATGATTGTCGCCGCCTGGGGCTGCGCGTCATCGCCGGGCGCGCGCTCGATTGCCGGAACTTGCAAGGCCGCTGCCCGCGCCGGCGCAGCCGCAGGCTCTCCATTCTGGAGCCACACCCAGGCTGCAGCCCCGGTTGCCAGCAGCATCGCCATTGCAGCGAGGCGTGCACGCTGCGGCGCGTTCCAACGGATCCATTGGCGAGCCGGGGCCGGCACGCTGCCGCCATTTGCCAGCCGTGCCAGGATGCGGTGGCGATCGTCCCGCAGCGCGGGGCCTGCAAACAAGTCCGGCCGCATAAGTCCTCCCAAAGCTTGATTTCGCTCGACCCGTCCGACTGCGGGGCGGCATAGGATTCAAGTGTCGCGCGCCGCCTGCGCTTTCGTGTTGATGGATCGCACCATGTTGCCATTTATCGTCGCGAGCATCTTCGTGGCGGCCAGCGCCGCCGGCTGGCTGTTGCTATTTCCACCCAAGCGCCGGCCCCGCCCGCGCCAGCGGCGCATGCTGTTGATTGGCGCCGGCACTGCGCTGCTGGCAGGGTCGCCGCCGTTGCTGGTGTTCCTGCTGCGCCCACGGCAAATGGTGCCGGCCTTCGACGACAGCGGCCATGCGCCCGATCCGCACATTGCAGGCTTGCTGCAGGGCGAACAGCTGGTGCCGCCTGCGCCGTTGCCGCCGCTGGCTTTCGCCACGGCGGAAGTGGAACTGCTGCGACCCATGCTGTCGCAGGCTGACCGCGACTGGCAACGGCTGGACAAGGACTTCGCGCGGCGCCTGCTGGTGGTGTTCAACATGATGCGCGAGCGACACGGCTATGAGATGGCTTTGCTGGAAGGCTACCGTAGCCCGGAACGCCAGGACAGCCTGGCCGCGGCAGGCAGCCATGTGAGCAACGCGCGCGCTTTCCAGAGCTTCCACCAGTTCGGGCTGGCCGCCGATTGCGCCTTTATCCGCGAAGGAAAACTGGTCATCAGCGAACGCGATCCCTGGGCCATGCGCGGCTACCAGTTGTATGGCGAAGCCGCGGAAGCGGTTGGGATGGTGTGGGGCGGGCGCTGGACCATGATGGACTTTGGCCACACTGAATTGCGCACACGCGACACAAGGGCTTGAGGCGGCTCAAGGGCTGCAGCGCGGCTTGGTGGCAACATCGGCCAACCTGCTTTCCTTTTCCAGCCCATCATGCTGCAACGAACCCGGTACATGCTCACCGACAGGCGCACCCTGAACGTATTGGCCTTCGCGTTGCTGGCGGGGCTGTTTTTCCTCGGCGCCGAATTCCTGCAGCTCGCGCTGGTGTGGGCGCTGGCCGGCATTGCGGCCGTCGCTGTGCTGGCGCTGGCGGTGTGGGGAGCCCGCCGCTATAGCGCAAAGCGGAGTGAGGCCGAGCCGCTGGCGCCGGCCGAAACGCGAGCCGAAGCCGATCTGGATGCGGTTCGCAGTGCAATGCTGGAGGCGGTCGGCACGATCAGGAATTCGCGCCTTGGCCGGGCAAGCGGTGCGCGCGCCTTGTACGAACTGCCCTGGTACATGGTGATCGGCAATCCGGCCGCTGGCAAAAGCAGTGCGATCATCCAGTCGGGCTTGCAGTTCCCGTTTGCCGACCCGAAGGCGATCCAGGGCGTCGGCGGCACACGCCAGTGCGACTGGTTCTTTACGGCCGAAGGCATCCTGCTCGATACTGCCGGCCGCTATGCGGTGCAGGCGGTGGACCGGGAGGAGTGGCATGGCTTCCTTGGACTGCTGAAAAAGCACCGGCCGCGGGCACCTGTTAATGGCATCGTCATCGCGGTCAGCATTGCCGAGCTGCGTGGCGATGATACCGAGTCAGTGCTGCAGCTGGCACGCAGCTTGCGCCAGCGCGTGCAGGACCTGATCGAGAAGCTGGAGGTCTTTGCGCCCGTGTACGTCATGTTCACCAAGGCCGACCTGGTCGCAGGCTTTGCCGACTTCTTTGCGGATGCGGAAGCGGCGGAGCGCGAGCGGCCCTGGGGCGCAACAATGCCTTTCCACCAGAAGGCTGGCTGCCGCGACATGCTGGCATTCTTCGAGCAGAGCTTCGATGAATTGTGCGAAGGGCTGCGTGAAATGGGAATTGCCCTCATGGGCCAGCGCCGCCGCGAACTGGTGCCGGCTGGGGTGCATACCTTCCCGCTGGAGTTCGCGGCCCTGCGCGCGCCGTTGAAGGCCTTTCTCGCTACGCTGTTTGAAGACAACCCCTTCCAGTTCCGCCCCTTGTTCCGGGGCTACTACTTCACCAGCGCATTGCAGGAAGGGCAGCCCTTGTGCGCGCAGTCGCTGCGGGTGGCCCAGCGTTTTGGCCTGAAGCGGCCACCCGATGCGGCGCCGCGCGCTGGAGCGCAGGCGGGATATTTCCTGCCACGGCTGTTCCGTGAAGTGATCTTTGCCGACAAAGACCTGGTTTCGCAATATGCGACGCGCAAGCAGCGGCTGTTGCGCAGCGGCGGCGTTGCTGGCGCGATCCTGCTGCTTGGCGCGGCGCTTGGGGCGTGGACCTGGTCGTATTCCGGCAACGCGCAACTGGTCGCGCATGCGGCGGCGGACCTGGACAAGGCAGTCAAGCTGCAGGCGCAACGCCCGGACCTGCAATCGCGCCTTGAAGCGCTGCAGCTTCTGCAAGACCGCATCGAGCAACTGGATAAGCTGGATCGCGAGTCGCCCTGGCTGCTGGGCATGGGCCTGTACCAGGGCGATGCGTTGGGCCGAAAACTGCGCGGTGAGTATTTCCACGGCATGGCAGAAATCCTGCTCAAGCCTGTTGCGGCCAGCCTGGAGACGCAACTGTTTGCCCTCAGCCAGCGCGAAGGGGGCAATGTCGAGGATTCCTACAACGCGCTGAAAACCTACCTGATGCTGGCGGACAAATCGCATGCCGAAACGGGCCACCTGGGCGACCAGCTCACGCGCAACTGGCGCAGCTGGCTGGAGGCCAATCGCGGCGCCATGCCACGCGAACAGCTATTGCGCAGCGCTGAAGGTTTGCTTGCGTTCTACCTGACCCAGTTGAACGACCCGGCCTGGCCACGCATCGAAGCCAAGCTGGCACTGGTCGACGCGGCGCGCGAACAGTTGCGGCAAGTGGTGCGCGGCATGACTGCACGGGAGCGCGTGTATGCCGAGATCAAGGCACGCGCCAGCACCCGCTATCGCGCCATGACAGTGGCGCGCATCGTCGGCGAACAGGATCGGGAGCTGGTACAGGGCAGCCACGCCGTTTCCGGTGCCTTCACGCGCGAAGCGTGGGAGGGCTATGTTCGCAGCGCAATCCGCGAAGCTGCCAACAGCGCGCTGCAATCGAGCGACTGGGTGCTGAAAACGGCGGAGCGCACCGACCTGACGTTGGAAGGCAGCCCGGAACAGCTGCAGAAGGCGCTGACCGACAGCTACCTGGCCGACAAGGCAGCCAACTGGGGCGAGTTGCCGCTGCACGAATGGCTGCGCAGCGTCGTCAAGGATCCGGCGCAGGTCGCGCAACTGGACGAACTGCTTGGGACCGCGCCGCAAGCCTAGTGTATGATCCGCGGCATGAACACCATGCCGCGGCGCCCGAAGTGCGCCACCTGCCTGCGCCCCGCCGCCACCTGCATCTGCCATTGGGCGGCGCCTGTGGCGGGTACGGTTGAAGTCCTGATCCTGCAACACCCGATGGAAGTGGAGAACGCCAAGGGCAGCGCGCGCCTGCTGCATCTTTGCCTGGCAGGCAGCCGCATTGAAGTAGGCGAGCAGTTCGATGAGAGCGCACTGCGCGCCATGCTTTGCGCCAACGGCCGGCAACCGGTCCTGCTCTATCCCGACACGCCGGGCGATCGCTCGCTCGGCATTGCACCGCCGCCGCCATTCGACTGCGCGCTGGCGCCGTCGGCAATCCGGCTGGTGGTGCTGGACGCGACCTGGTGCAAGAGCCGCAAGATGCTGTACCTGAATCCGGCCCTGCAAGTCTTGCCACGCCTTCCGCTGCGCGACACGCCGCCATCGCACTACCTGATCCGCAAAGCGCATGCGCCCGACCAGCTCTCGACGCTCGAGGCGACTTGCTACGCATTGGCGCAGCTGGAAGGCGACCAGCACCGCTATGACCGTGTCATCGCAGCCTTCGACGGTTTCGTCGCACAGCAGCAAGCGCAGGCTGCGCGTGGCAGGGACGCTAGCTGAGAAGCTTCAGGCCAGGCGGCAACGCTTCACCCAGCATGCGCTGTTCGCTGGCCTGGTCGAGTTGGACGACGCCGTGCACCATGGCGGGCCAGCTTGGCGGCGCACCTGCAGCCTGCAGCCGGCGTACCACCTCGGCGCGCAGGACATCGTTGATATCGCGCGAGCGGTCGCCTGTCATGCGCGCCAGGTGCGCGGCCGCGAAGCCTGCCGGTTCGACCTTGCGCCAGTCCAGCAGCATCACAGCCTGCAGCCACTGCTCCACCGTTTCGACCGGCGCCACGTCATGCGCGCTGCCATGGAACGGGCGGCGCGCGCCGACCCGGCCCAGTGCCCACAGGTAGCGGGTCTGGACGGCCACGGTTTTTGCCTCAGGCAGTTCGCCCACCATCCAGTTGCCGATTTCAGCCTTGTAGGCCGAAGGAATGCGTTCGAGCGAAGCGCCCAGGCGCAGCATGTCCTCTTCGCTGCCGTTCACCAGGGTGACGGGACGGCGTCCACGTTCGGCGGCGTCGGCCTGCAGGTTGAAGGCGAAATCGTCCAGCAGGCGCAGCTGGGCCGCTGGCGGCAGACCGCCCGATACGCGGCGCCACAGCGTCCACCATTCGGCGCAAACCTGGTTGTCCTTGTGATTCTGCACGCCGGTCTCGAAAATCGCCCAGAGCTGCCCGATGCGCCATTCGTCCAGTGTGTGGCCAAAGCCGGGGCGCAGGCAGTAGCCGGCGAGGTTCATCCACGTGCGTTCATGTTCGGCTGAACGGCGGCGGCCTTTGGCGCGCTCCATCAATGCGTCGAAGAGACGGCGCAGCAGCGGCGTGGCCCAGCGTTCGCGGCTGCCGAGCAGGTGTTCGAGCTGGCTGCGGAGCTGGCGCACTTCCTTGGCGTCCACTTGCCGGGCGCGGCTGCCGAAGATGCGGTCGATCTTGTCCAACGCATCGGGCAGGCGGGACGGCAGGGCGGGCTCCGTTGCCACGTTGACGCCGGCATCCTCGCCATCCGGCGCGGTTGCATCGACCGCGCCATGTTCGCGCAGCTGGAATTCGAGCTGCCAGCGCTGGCCGTTGCCTTCGCAATGCACTTCCAGCGTGCCGACTTCGGTCAGCGACGCCGCCAGCTGCACGGTGATTTCCTTGCGCGCATTGGCATCCTTACTGTCGCGCAGGACGGTGGCGATGGCCGGCAGCGCGCTCAGGTCGTCCGGCGCCAGGTCTGCCACGTCGCCGGCTTGCGGCGGAACGGCGTCGGCCAGGGTGGTGGCGATGTGGAACCGCACCGGGCGCCCGAGCCGCAACCCAAAGCTGCGTTCGTCCAGGCGGACTTCGTGGCCGCTTGCGATGCCGCGCGGCAGCAGGCAGACAGCACGGCGCGTTACGCCCGGCGCACGCGCGTTATCGAGCAGCAGCCAATAGCTGCGCGGCGAGCCGCCGGCAATGGCCGGTGCCATGCCTTGCCGCGCCAATGCGTATGCCACGCCGCCGCGTGCGACAGCGACATCGGGATCTTCATTATGCAGCACGCGCACCGGCTGGCCGCGCCAAGCCGACAGCGTGTCGGACAGCCGCTCGGCCAGCCTGGCCGCCCGGAACACGCCGCCGTTCAGCAGCAGGGTGTCGGGGACGGGCAGCTTGCCGTCATCTGGCAGCCCCAGTGCTTCGCGTGCGGCGTTTGCGTGCTGGCCCAGGAAGCTTGCCAGGTGGCGCGTAATGGCCGGGTCGCTGGCATATGGCAGGCCGAATTCGACGATGGCGCCACGCCTGGCCTGCGCTGGCTGCTGCGTTTCGTTGAGTGGGAAGAAGCCGTCCAGCACAATACGCTCGACGTCCTCGCGCTGCAGCGCGACGGAACGGCTGCCGCCAATCAGTTTGGAGCCGGACCCGAGCAAGGTCACGGAAACCTGGTCCGGGGCGTCGGCGGAGAGCAAGGTCTCCTTCGCCGCCCGGCAGCGCTCCGTCAGTTGCGCGAGCCGCGCAGCGGATAAGCGTTGCGGCGCGGCCGCGCTGCCCGCGTTGCCGCTGCCGGCGCCAGCGTCGGCGTTGGTGGACAATCGCTGCTCGGCAAGATGCGCCAGCGCCAGGTCCATATTGTCGCCGCCGAGGATCAGGTGGTTGCCCACGCCAATGCGGGTAAGTTGCGGCTCGCCGTCGACCACCTCCACCTTGACGAGCGTGAAGTCGGTGGTGCCGCCGCCGACATCGGCGACCAGCACCAGGCGCGTTTCCGCCAGTTCGGCCGCCAGCGCAGCGCGATGGCGATACAGCCAGTCATACAACGCCGCCTGCGGCTCCTCCAGCAAGCGCAAGGCCGGCATGCCTGCCATGCGCGCCGCTTCCAGCGTCAGCGCACGCGCGCCCTCATCGAAGGATGCCGGAATGGTCAGTACAACTTGCTGCTGTTCGAGCGGCGCGGAGGGAAAGCGTGTATTCCAGGCAGCCCGCAAATGCGCGAGATAGCCCGCGCTGGCGGCAACCGGCGACACGCGCGCCACGTCATCCGAAGCGCCCCAGGGCAGGATCGGCGCCATGCGGTCGACGCCCGTGTGCGACAGCCAGCTCTTGGCGCTGGCCACCAGGCGGCCCGGCACCTGTCCGCCCAGCTTGCGCGCCAGGCGGCCAATGACCGCGCCCGGCGGCGCATCCGTCACGGCGGGCTCCGGCCACGGCAACTGCAATTCGCCCTCGGCGAATTCGCCTGCAGCAGGGTGGTAGCGGGAAGAGGGCAGCAGCACCGCGCTGCCAACTTCGCCTGGCGCGGTGAGCTGCTCTACCTCGAACAGCTGTACATCGCCGCCCGGCGCGGCATATGCGAGCACCGAATTCGTGGTGCCCAGGTCGATGCTGACCAGGTACTGCGTCATTGGCCTTCGCCGTTGCCGCGCACGTCGAATTCGACCTTCCAGCGCTGTCCATCCTGCGCCACTGCCAGCAATTCCAGCGTGCCGGACTCACTGGCGCAGGCATGCAGGCGCACCTGCACCACTTCGCCAATGGAACGGCCTTCCGGCGACAGCGTGGCCTGGATTTCGTTCAGCTCAATCAGTTCGTCCGGACCCCAGAAATCGAGCACCGTGCCAATCTGGTCCTGGCGGCGCACCGACGACCCGAAGAAGCGGAAGTGCACCGGCTCGCCCACCACCAGGCCGAACTCCTGGCCTGGCAATTCCAGTTCGCTGCCTTCTTCCATGCCGAATGGCGCCACGCACAGCGCCTGGATCGGCGGTTCCATCCCTGGAATGGCCGGCATCGACGATTCCACCGCAACGTAGTAGGAGCGCGCGGTACCGCCGCGAATGCGCACGCCGGCGCCGCGGCGCACGTAGCTGTAGTAAGCCGCTCCGCGAGCAACTGCCAGGTCCAGGTCCGCGCCGCCCAGCATGCGAGCCGGTTCTGCGCCTTCCATATACAGCCATTCGTTGATGGTTTCCATCACGCGATTGGCCAGCAATTCGGACTTGAACACGCCGCCGTTGAACAGCACTGCGCTTGGGTGCAGGAAGGTATGCGCCGGATTGACGGCAAAGCCTTCCAGTTCGGCTGTAGCGCCAGCCTGGCGCGCCAGGAATGCCGCCAGGTGCCTGGTGATCGCCGCATCCTGCGCGTAAGGCAGGCCAAGCTGGGTCAGGCCGGCGCGGGCACGCACGGCCGGGCGCGCGGATGCTTCGACTTTCGGGAAGAAGCCATCGGTGATGAAGGCAGTGACTTCGGCGCGCGTCAGTTCGGTGCGGATCGAACCGCCAATCAGCTTCGAGCCGCGGCTTGGCACCACGATCGGCCAGGTTTCCGCCTGCGCATTGGCCAGCAGGTTTTCCTTGGCAGCGCGGCAGCCGTAGGTCAGCGCGCGCATTTGCCAGGCGTCGAGCTGGGTGCCGTTCGCAGCCAGCTTGCGTGCCACCAGGTGCGCCAGCGCCAGGTCCATATTGTCGCCGCCCAGCAGGATATGGTCGCCAACGGCCACGCGATGCGGCTCCAGCTTGCCGTCGCGTTCGAGGATGGCGATCAGCGAGAAGTCGCTGGTGCCGCCGCCCACGTCGACCACCAGGATGATGTCGCCCGGCTTGACTTCCTTGCGCCAGCGGCCGTCGCTGTTCTGGATCCAGCTGTACAGGGCCGATTGCGGCTCTTCCAGCAGCGTGACGTTCTCGTAGCCGGCTGCGCGGGCAGCTTCGGCGGTCAGTTCGCGCGCGGCCGGATCGAACGATGCGGGGATCGTGACCGTCACTGCCTGCTGCGTGAACGGCGCATCCGGATAGGCGTTGTCCCATGCTGCGCGCAGGTGTTTCAGGTAGCGCGTCGAGGCTTCCAGCGGCGACACGCGCGACACTTCTTCCGGCGCGTCATGCGGCAGAATGGCGGCGCGGCGGTCCACGCCAGGGTGGCACAGCCAGCTCTTGGCGCTCGAGACAAGGCGGATCGGCGTGGTGGCGCCGCGGCTGCGGGCCATTTCGCCCGTCACTGCGGGCTGGCCGTCGGCTGCAGTCCAGGGCAGGGCCAGTTCGCCGGCAGCCAGTTCGTCCGGATGCGGCAGGTAGAGGAAGCTTGGCAGCAGCGGCAGTTCTTCTACCGTGCCGGGTGCGGTGAGCTGGGGCACGCCCAGCACGCCGTGCTTGGTTTTTTCACCGTCGCTGCCGGCAAGTTCAACGTAAGACAGCGCGCTGTGGGTGGTGCCAAGGTCGATGCCGATGGCAAAACGCGGATCGCTCACAGTTCCACCTCGGCCGGTGCCAGCACCTTGGCGTCATGCGCTTCCGCCAGTTTCGGCAGGCGCACGCTGGAAGCGCGCCAGCCACGGTGGCTCAGGGTGCCGGTGAACGGCGCCTTGCCGACCACATTGCCGGTCAGGCGCACGGCCGAGGCGTCAAAGCCTTCCGGCAGGGTCACGCGGCTGCCTTCCGCTTCGCTGCGGACGGCGTCGATCGTGAAGTGCTCGCGCAGCACCTTCGAGCAGCCTTCATGCACCACGCGGGCGGCGGCGCCGATGTCGGCGTCGGAATAGCCGGACAGGTTTTCCTGCGTGAAGTCGATCAGGCGCGCTTCGCGCTGGAACAGCGACAGGAGTTGCAGTGCTGCGTCGGGCGTGGCTTCGCGCAGGGGCGCGGCGGTTGGCGCCGGGGCAGGAGCAGGGACTGGGGCGGCTGCCGGAGCTGCAGCAGGGCCTACGCCGTCGTCGCGCACGCGCGCAGCGAATTCGGCATCGCCCAGGGTTTTGAAAAAGGCGCCAAAGGCGAGGGAAATCCTGCTCCCAAAGGAGGGCAGATTGTTCGATTTGCTCATGTTATTGCTCTTTGAATGTCGGGGGATATCCCGGAGAAGTGCGCATGATACCAGCTTGGCTTGCAGCCGCGGCGCGGGCGGTTTAGAATACTGTATGAATACACAGTAGTTGTGCCGAGGCTCCGCATGCAGGACCATGAACCAGAAGGGCAGGTGATGCTGCCGCCGCAATCGCTCAAGGCCAAAAAAGGGCGTGGCGCGGTATCAAACATGCAAGGCAGGTATGAATTGCAGGCGCGCGAAGCGTTCGATGATGGCTGGGCGCCAGATCCGGACGATGCCGAGGCCGAGCTGCGTCCGCCGCGCACTATCGTGACGGCGGAAACGGCCAAGACTATCCTCACGCGCAACCAGTCGCCCGATATCCCGTTCAATGTCTCGCTGAATCCGTATCGCGGCTGCGAACATGGCTGCATCTATTGTTTTGCGCGCCCATCGCACAGCTACCTCGGCTTGTCGCCGGGCCTGGATTTCGAGACCAAGCTGTTCGCCAAGATCAATGCGCCGGAATTGCTGCGTGCCGAATTGTCCAAGCCCGGTTATGCAGTGGAATCGCTTGCGCTGGGCGTGAATACCGACGCCTACCAGCCCTGCGAACGTGAATACCAGCTCACGCGGCGCGTGCTGGAGGTATTGGCCGAATGCAATCACCCGGTTGGCCTGATCACCAAATCCTCGCTGATCGAGCGCGATATCGACATTCTCGGGCCGATGGCCGCACGCAACCTGGCGGCTGCCTCGATCACGATCACCACGCTGGACAGCAAAATCTCGCGCACGCTGGAGCCGCGCGCCGCCGCCCCGGCACGCCGCCTGCGCACCATCGAAACGCTGGCCAAGGCAGGCATTCCTGTTGGCGTCAGCATCGCGCCGATCATTCCTTTTGTTACCGAACCGGACATCGAAAAAATCATGTCCGCGGCGCGTGATGCCGGCGCAGTGATGGCAACTTACGTCGTGCTGCGCCTGCCATGGGAAGTCAGCCCGCTGTTCAAGGAATGGCTGGAAGCGCATTTCCCCGACCGCGCCGCGCGTGTGATGAACCGCGTCCGCGACATGCGTGGCGGCAAAGACTATGAAGCCGAATTCGGCTCACGCATGCGCGGGGAAGGCGTGTGGGCAGACCTGATCCAGCAGCGCATCGAAAAAGGCATCACCCGCTTCGGCTTCCACGGCCGCCACAGCAAATTCCGCTCCCTCGACTGCACCCAGTTCAAACGGCCCGACTACATCCCGCCCTCAGGCGCACGCGCACGCGCCGCCGCCAAAGCGGGTCAGATGGACTTGTTCTAGAACCACACTCGGCTGCGCCAGGCCCTTACCGCGCCGCCCGTTCGAGATAGGCTTCGATCGCGTGAACATGTTCATCGTGGTACCCCATCTCGCGCAAGGCGGCGGCCAGCCGCAGCAGGTATTCGGCGTTGGGGCCGCTTGGGCCTGAAGCGGAGGCGATGTGGCGGGCGATCTCTTCAACGGTCGCTTCGCCTAGCCAGGCAGCGTTGTCGGCGGCGGCGATGTAGATCAGGCCTTCTTCAACCCCGCCTGCTTCGAAATGGATGTCGATCGCCACGCGCAGGTAGCCGTTCTTCTCGCGATGATCGAGGTGCGCGAATTCTTCCGGCGTGACGAGATAGGCCATGCCGTGGCAGACCGCTCCCTCGGCAGGAATCAGCGTCGCCACGCGGCCCGGCGCTTCAGGCGTGCCGCGGTGGTCGTGCGAGCCTTGCCAGAAGCGGCGCGACCAGCCGTAGATATGCGCGGGCCGGCGTTCAATAAAGGGAAAGTCCGCCTTGTAAATCAGCGAGCCATAACCGAACAGCCACACCTGGTGGTGGCCGTCGAACTTGTCCATTGCCTTGTTGGCTTCAATCGTATTGTGCGACATGCGGCAAATTATAGGGAATACTCGCCAAGCACGCTGATGAAGCGTTCCGCAGCAGGCGAGGGCGTGCGCGAAGTCTTGGTGTAGATGAAGAACTTGCGCTTGAGTTCCGGTTCGACCAGCGGGCGCATTTCGAGCCCATAGCGGCGCACCATCGGTTCCGCATACGGCAGGCAGGCGGTGATGCCGAGACCTTCCGCCACCATGGCCAGCGCGGTCGTCATGAAGGTCACCTCGTTGTAGGGCGCCAGGGTGGTCATGTCGCGCAGCAGGCGTTCCGTGAACTGGCCTTGCAAGGCAATGAAGGGATGCTGGTTGACCTCCGCCCACGCGACCGTGCGCCGCGCGGCCAGCGGGTGAGCGGGCGGGAAGACGACAACGAACGGCATCTCGAACAGCAGTTGCGCATCGACTTCGGCGGTGACGTCGCGCTCCGGACCAATCCCCACGTCGACTTCTCCGCTCACCACGCGCGCGGCCACATTATCGACCGGGCAGTCGACCAACTGCACCTGCACATCGGGATAGGACGCGCGGAAGGAACCGATCACCTGCGGCAGCAGGGTGCATGCCATCATCTGCGGCGCCGCAACCCGCACGATGCCCTTCTTCAAAGCCTTGCGGCTGGCGATATCGGCCATGGCGCCATCCAGGTCCTGCAGCATCTTGTCGAACAGCGGATAAAGCTCGCGCCCCACCTCCGAAAGCTGCACACGCCGTGTATTGCGCTCGACCACTTTCACGCCCAAAAGCTGCTCCAGCTCCTTGATTTGCCCTGACAGGGCGGACTGGGTGACATGCAGCAGGTCGGCGGCGGCAGTGAAGCTGCCGGTGCGGGCGACAGCGACCAGGGCGCGCATCTGGCGGACGGTGGGACTCATCAGGAAAACTAATAAATGGACGTGAAAATATCGTTTGTATGATAGCTGAAACAAGAGTTTAATGGCGGGATACAAAGGAGCCCGTCATGAAAATCAAGCAAATCCACCACGTTGCCTACCGCTGCAAGGACGCCAAGGAAACCGTCGAGTGGTACGTCAAGCACCTGAACATGAACTTCGTGCTGGCGATCGCGGAGGATGAAGTGCCTTCGACCAAGGCCCCTGACCCTTATATGCACGTCTTCCTGGACGCCGGCCAGGGCAACATCCTCGCCTTCTTCGAATTGCCGACCCAGAAGGAAATGGGCCGCGACGAAAATACCCCGGCCTGGGTACAGCACCTGGCGCTGGAAGTGGCCTCGATGGACGAACTGCTGGCCGCCAAGGAGCGCCTGGTCGCCGCCGGCATCGACGTGCTGGGCCCCGTCAACCACACCATCTTCAAGTCGATCTACTTCTTCGACCCGAACGGCCACCGCCTGGAATTGGCGGCCAACACCGGCACCCCGGAAATGATGCAGAAGCTCGACGATGTGAAGTGGGAAATGCTGGAAGAATGGTCTAAAACTAAAAAAGCGCCCAAGCACGCAGCCTGGATGCACGCGCCCCAGAACTAAGGAAACACATGAAACTCGCCTCCCTGAAAGACGGCAGCCGTGATGGCCGCCTGGTCGTCGTTAGTCGCGACCTGAAATCCTGCCAACCGGTGCCGAACATCGCCGCCACCATGCAGGATGCGCTGGACAACTGGGACTCCGCAGCACCGCAGCTTAAACAGATCTACGCCCTGCTGAACCAGGGCAGCGCATCGGGCGCCAAGCCTTTCGACGAAAGCCAGTGCCACTCGCCGCTGCCGCGCGCCTACCAGTGGGCCGACGGTTCCGCCTACATCAACCACGTGGAACTGGTGCGCAAGGCCCGCAACGCCGAGGTGCCGGCATCGTTCTATGCCGACCCGCTGATGTACCAGGGCGGCTCGGACAGTTTCGTCGGCCCGCGCGACCCGGTGTATGCGCTGGACGAAGCCTGGGGCATCGACCTGGAAGCGGAAGTGGCCGTCATCACTGGCGACGTGAAGATGGGCGCCGGCGCTGAAGAAGCGGCCAAGGCGATCCGCCTGGTCATGCTGGTCAACGACGTCTCGCTGCGCAACCTGATCCCGAACGAACTGGCCAAAGGCTTCGGCTTCTTCAACTCCAAGCCGGCCAGCGCCTTCTCGCCGGTGGCCGTCACGCCGGAAGAACTGGGCAAGGCCTGGAACGATAACAAGCTGCACCTGCCGCTGCTGGTCCAGATCAACCGCCAGCCCTTCGGCAAGCCAAACGCCGGCGAAGACATGACCTTCAATTTCGCCCAGCTCGTGGCGCACGCCGCCAGGACGCGCGAACTGTGCGCCGGCACCATCATCGGCTCCGGTACCGTGTCGAACAAGCAGGGCAGCCTGCACGGCTCCAGCATCGCCAACGGCGGCGTGGGCTACTGCTGCCTGGCCGAAGTGCGCATGTACGAGACGATCGAAAGCGGCAAGCCGCAAACCGGCTTCCTGCAGTTCGGCGACACCGTGCGCATCGAAATGCACGACGCCCAGGGCAAGACCATCTTCGGCGCCATCGACCAGACCGTGCGCAATTACGGGGAACGTCAATGAAGCTCTACACCTACTTCCGCAGTTCGGCCGCCTACCGCGTCCGCATTGCGCTGAACCTGAAAGGCCTGGCGTATGAAGCGGTGCCGGTGCACCTGCTGCGCGACGGCGGCGAGCAACTGGCGCCCGCTTATCGCGAAGTGAATCCGGCCGCCCTGGTGCCGGCGCTGGAAGACAACGGCATCGTGCTGACGCAATCGCTGGCTATCATGGAATACCTGGAAGAAGTGCATCCGATGGTGCCGCTGCTGCCGCAGGACGCCGTGGGCCGCGCCCGCGTGCGCGCCCTGGCGCAGACTGTCGCCTGCGACACCCACCCGCTGATGAACCTGCGCGTGCTCAAGCACATCAAGGGCCCGATGGGCCTGAGCGAAGAGCAGAAGATGGATTGGTACTACCACTGGATGGGCGAGGGCATGAAAGCGCTGGAAGCCCACCTTGAGCGCGACGGCGACGTGGGGCGCTTCTGCTATGGCGACACACCAACCATCGCCGATTGCTGCCTGGTGCCGCAAGTGTATAACGCGCAGCGCTTCAACATCGACCTGGCGCCTTATCCGAACGTGGCGCGCATTGCCGAAAATTGCGCCGGCCTGCCGGCGTTCGTGGCGGCCCATCCATCGGCCCAGCCCGACGCCGAGTAAATCAGAACTGCACGACGCGGTTGCGTCCTTCCTTCTTCGCCCGGTACAGCGCCTTATCGGACCGTACCAGCAAGGAGGAAGGCGTATCCGGCGTGCCGTGCGGATCAGCCGCCGCCACGCCGATGCTGATCGTCAGCTCCACCTCAACCCCGAACTCCGTCCGCAGCCGCAAGCCCGCTGCCTGTTCGCGCAGGCGTTCCGCCGCATGCACGGCTACCGCGATGTGCGTCTCCGGCATCAGCAGCACGAATTCCTCCCCGCCGAAGCGCGCCACCATATCCACCGCACGCAGGTTCGCCGTCAGCAAGGTCGCCGTCTGGATGATCGCCTGGTCGCCCACCTCGTGGCCGTAGGTATCGTTGATGCGCTTGAAGTGATCGATATCGATCATCAGCAATGACAAGGGATGGTGGAAGCGCCGCGCCCGTTCCAGCTCCTGCGCAATCTGCTCCGTCATCTTGCGCCGGTTGGCGATGCCCGTCAGCGGATCGGTGGTGGCCAGCACCTCCAGCTTGCGGTTGGCCTGCAGCAGCTCCAGCGTGCGCTGCAAAATGCGGTCCTCCAGGCTGCTGCGCTCGGACGCCAGTTCGGCCATCGCCCGCCGCCGCGCGCGCAGCGACAGTACCAGCGCGGTAATCAGCAGGCCCTCGAACACGATCAGCGCGCAGGCCGTGATGATCTGCCAGCGGTACAGCTCCCACACATTGTGCGGACGATTCAGTATCACCGCTTCCGGCGGGAGATTGCGCAAGCCGGCCTGGCGCGCAGTCGGGTAATCGAAGTAGTAACCCTGCACCTGGCTGGTCATGGCCGGCAGGCCGAGCAGCAGGCGCGCCATCATGCGGCCCACGGCCTCGCCGCTGACCACATAGCCGCCCACCACCCCCGGCATCACCAGCGATTCGGAATGCGTGAACAGCGGCGCCCTGGTGGCGGACGAAATCTGCAGCGCGAGGTCGCGCGGCTGGATGCGCGCATTGCCTTCCGTGCGCAGCGAGGTCAGCATGAAGATGGCGCTGCTGCGGTCCAGGCGTGCTGCGCGCTGGCGCAAGTCCTCCACACTGCCGTCGTCCCAGATCTCGAAGCGGATATCCGGGAAGCGCGGCGTGATGCTGCGGATGCGGTCCAGCCAGAGCTGGCCGCGCCACGTCTTGTCGCCGATGACGGCAATATGCCGCACATTTGGCGCCACCAGCGGAATCACGCCGATCGCGCGCTCGAAGTCGGACGTCACCTCATAGGCCATGCCATCGCGCGGCTGCCACTGCTCGCGTCCATGGTTCACGTAATGGCGCGGCACGCCGGCAAACAGTTCGGGGTGGCTGGACAGGAAGCGCGCCGCGACGAAATTCTCCGTCACGATGGCGTCGAATTTGACGTCGGCATATTTGGTGGCGAGGTAGGGCGCCATGCCCTCCTGCGACTTGTCTTCGCCGACGCGGTTGGCATCGAAGCGCTCTTCGAAGATGGCCGGCGTCGCGCCCTGGCTGCTGCGCTCCAGTTCTTCGTACAAGCCCTTGTGCACCAGCCGTTGCCAGGCCGAGGAAGAATCGGCGCCGAGCGAGTACAGCACCAGCACGCGCCGCTCGTCGGCCAGGGCATGGCTGCCAGCGCTGGCAAGCCAGAAGGCGGCAGCCAGGCGCAGGAATGCACGGCGATAGGAGAGGGGGCGCATAGGGGAAACGAGTGTAGCACGGTTGCGTGCAACTTAATTTCCCTAACGGCAACTATCGTGGCAGATTTGCAACATCATTCACTGATTTAATCGACCAGCAAAGAGTAAAGCTGTGCCGGCGTAATCGGCTTGACAAGATGGGCCGCAAAGCCGGCTGCCCGTGCGCGCGCCTGGTCGGCCGGCTGGCCGTAGCCGGACAATGCCACCAGCCGCGTATTGCCGAATCCGGGACGGCGCCGCAATTCGGTGGCCAGTTCATAGCCGTCCATGCCGGGCAGGCCGATGTCGAGGATGGCCAGGTCGGGCACGAAGCTGGCGCTGGCGCGCAGCGCACTGGCCGGGTCGCCGACTGCCTGCACCTCGTGGCCACCCACTTCCAGCAGGGCGCGCAAGCCTTGCAGCACGTCCTGGTTGTCGTCCACCAGCAGCACGCGGCGCGGCGTCACCGCAGCCAGTTGGCCCGGCGTGGCGCCAAGTGCCGGCGCGCTGGCCATTTCCGTCGCCAGCGGCACGCGGATGGTGAATTCGCTGCCGGCGCCGGCACCCTCGCTGTGCGCCGCGATCTCGCCGCCGTGCAGTTGCACCAGGCTGCGGGCGATCGCCAGGCCCAGCCCCAGGCCGCCGCGCGAGCGGTCCAGTGATTGCGGCGCTTGCACGAATTTGTCGAACAGGTGTGGCAGCATGTCGGCGCCGATGCCGATGCCGGTATCGCGCACCTTGATCACGACGCGTCCTTTGGCAGCGCTCGCGCGCACCAGGATTTGCCCGCCCGGGTTGGAGTACTTGGCCGCATTGGTCAGCAGGTTGACCAGCACCTGTACAAAGCGCATCGGGTCGGCATCGATCGCCAGGCCATGCGCCGGCACGTCCAGTTCCAGGCTTTGCTGGCGTTCTTCCAGCAGCCCGCTGACCGTTTCCAGCGCCTGCGCCAGCAGCTTGGACAATTCGACGCGTTCCGGCCGCAGCGCGATCTTGCCTTGCGCGATGCGCGCCACATCCAGCAGGTCGTCCACCAGCCGCACCAGGTGATGGGCCTGGCGCTCGATGGCGGCGTGCTCGCGCGCGACCCCGCCAAGGCCTTTCAGCCGCATCAGTTCCAGCGCAATCAGGATCGGCGACAGCGGGTTGCGCAGCTCATGCCCCACCATCGCCAGGAAATCGTCCTTGGTGCGGTTGGCCAGTTCGGCATCGCGCCGCGCGCGCACCAGTTCCGTCACTTCGAAGGCCACGATGGCGACGCGGTCCACTTCACCGCGCGCATTGCGCACCGGCTGATGCACGTAATCGAAATAGCATTCCTGCAGGCCGCCTTCGCGCTTCAGCATGACGCGGCGCGCCTTGCCGGTGACCGGCTGGCCGCTGGAGAGCGCCAGTTCCATTTCCTCCACCATGCCCTGGCCCTCCAGTTCGGGGAAGGCGCGCCGCATCGGCAAGCCAATCAGCTCGCGCTGCCAGCTCAGCTCCACAAAACGGTCGTTGGCCAGCTCGAAGCCCAGGTCGGGGCCGCGCACGATGGCAATGGCGGCCGGCGCCTGCTGGAAGGTATTGGCCATGCGCGCCATGTGGGCGCGTTCGGCCTGGCGGATGCGCGCCCGCATCAGCTGCGAATCGACGCGCGTCACCAGTTCGCGGGCGGAGAAGGGCTTGACCAGGTAATCGTCGGCGCCGGCATTGACGCCTTCAATGCGCGCCTCTTCGCCGGCGCGGGCCGACAGCAGCAGCACCGGCACGTCGTGCAGCAGCTGGTCGGCGCGCATGGCGGCAATCAGGCCAAAGCCGTCGAGTTCCGGCATCATCACGTCGGACACCACCAGGTCCGGCACTTCGCCGGCCATCGCTTCGAGCGCTGCGCGGCCGTTGGCGGCGGTGCTGACGTGCCAGCGCTGGCGAAGCAGGCGCGCCAGGTAGTCGCGCATATCGGCGTTGTCGTCCACCACCAGCACGCGCGCGCCCAGCGTGAGCACGCTTTCGGCGTCGGCCAGGTCGAGGAATGCTTCCTCGCTATCCTCTTCCGGCAGCCAGCGCTGTGCCTCCAGCAGGAAGGCCTCGCGCACTTCGCTGGTGTCGGCATAGGCGCTGCTGGTCAACTGGTCGTCGCGCAGGTGGCCGTGGCCGAGCGGCAGCGTGATGGTGAAGGTGCTGCCCGCACCCAGCGTGCTGTCGAGTTCGATACGGCCGTGCAGCAGCTCGACCAGGTCGCGCACCAGGGCCAGCCCAATGCCGGAGCCCTCGTGGGTGCGTGAACGCGAGCCTTCCACGCGGCGGAAGCGCTCGAAGATATGCTGTTGCTGGTCGTCGGGGATGCCGACGCCGGTGTCGCTCACCGACAGTAGCGCCGACTGGCCGTCCTGCCGCAGGCTGACCGTGATGCCGCCGTCAAAGGTGAACTTGAAGGCATTGGACAGCAGGTTCAGCACGATTTTCTCGAACAGTGCGATATCGACCCAGGCACTGGCATCGATTGCGTCGCAATCGACCGTCAGGGTCAGGCCCGCGCTCTCGACCACGGAGCGGAAGCCGCTCGCGAGGTCGCGCGTGAGGGCGGCCAGGTCCACCTGGGCGTAGGTGGCGTGCATGCGGCCGGCCTGCACGCGCGAAAAGTCCAGCAGGGTGTTGACCAGCTTTTGCAGGCGCAAGGCGTTGCGCTGGGCCAGCCGCAAGCGCTCGTGGTGAACGGCCGGCAAGCGGCTGGCGCTGTCGTTGAGCGCTTCTTCAATCGGTCCCAACAGCAGCGTCAGCGGCGTGCGGAATTCATGGCTCACATTGCTGAAGAAGGCGGTCTTGGCGCGGTCCAGTTCCGCCAGCGCTTCGGCGCGCTGGCGCTGCTCCGCCGCCGCGCTGGCATTTTGCACGGCGGCCGACACCTGGCCCGCCACCAGTTCGCAGAAGGTGCGGTACTCGGCATCGAGTTGGCGCGTGGGACTGATGCCCAGCACCAGCACGCCTTCGGTCACCGGCAAGGCCAGCGCCAGCTGCACCGCTTGTCCGGCCAGGCCTGGCGGCAAGCCCGGCATGCCGGCCGTTGCAAGCGTCATAGCCTCGCCGCTGGCCAGCACCTGCGCCACCGGCCACAAGGCCAGTTCGCAAGCTGCGTCGGCCACATGCGCGGTTTGCTGCAGGCGCATGGTGTCGCCGGCGCGCTTGAACAGCAGGGCGAACGGGATGTCGTCGCGGTTCCCGGCAATGGTGTGCATGGCGGTGGCGCAGGCGCTGGCTACGTCCTGCTCGCGCAGCGCACTGGCCGACAGTTCCGACAGCGCGGCCAGGCGGCGCGCGTTCAGGCGCGTGTCGGTCGTATCGGTGGAAGGGCAGAACAGGCCGCCCACGGCGCCGGCTTCATTGAAGATCGGGCTATAGGAAAAGCTGTACCAGACTTCCTCCACCCAGTCGCCGCGGCTCATGAAAAGCTGTACCGCATCGACATAGCTTGGCTCGGCGCGCTGGAACACCTTGTCGGCCAGCGGGCCGCAGAAGTGCCAGATCTCGGCCCAGACTTCCTGCGCCGGCCGGCCCAGCGCCCATGGGTGTTTGGCCGCGCCCAGCACGTCAATATAGGCGTCGTTGTAGAGAAAGGTGGCGTGCGGGCCCCAGCCGATCCAGATCGGGTGGCTCGAATTCAGCATCAGGTTGACGGTGGTGCGCAGGCTTTGGGGCCAGGCGTCGAGGGGGCCAAGTGGCGTGGAGGACCAGTCGAAGGCCGCAATCTGCTGGCCAAGCGAACCTGGGGAGGCAAGGAACTGCAATCCTTCCGGTTTGATAGTCACACGGTTCTCTAACTGTAAATTTTAACAATTCTGCACTGTACGAAACTTGAACGGCGCACACAAGTGTCCTATGCAAAGCGCCGCCCCGGCCGCGTTTGACAGCACGATGCAAGCAACGGATACTGGGGCGATGACGATGCCGCCTTTCCCCATCCGCAAGGAGTGCCCGCCGGGCGCTTGCGACTGCAACCGCGAGTCGCTGCTGGAGGACCCGCAGGCCGACTTGCGTGTGCTGCGCCTGACCAGGGAGGAAGAGAAGCGCTTGCTCGAGCGGATCGAGGCAATTTCCACCTATGCCGAGTTGATGCGCATCGGCCAGCGGCTGGAAGAGCAGCTTGGCGTTTCGGTGCGCATTGCACCCGGCCTGAACGAAGTGCGCACGGTGCGCGGTTTCCAGATTGAGTTGGGCCAGCGGCCAGGCCTGTGCCGCAAAACGCGCCAATCTGTACCCGCGGCGATACGGAAATGCCTCGATCGGCACCCGGAAATCGCTTTTGCCATCCTGAATGCCCACGATTTGTTTGCTGGGCAGTAAAATATATTTACTTCCTATCAAATCGAAAGCTGTATGTTTTGCAATATTCCGCGCCTGCTGGGCATGTCCATCCTGGCTTCCGCGCTGATCCAGTCGCCGGCCGGGGCGCAGGACATGTCGGCTCGCCTGGGGCAATTGCGTGAGTTTTCCTATCTGGCTACCAATGGCACGCTGGCCGAATTGCAGAAACTGAAACCGCAAGTCGGGCAGTGGCCGCAGCGCGACCAGGCCACCTATTATTCCGTGCTCAGCAAGGTAACCCGCACTGCCGACCGCGCCCTGTCGCTGCAGGCGGTGGCGGAGGAAGAGCGCATCGGCCACCAACTCGACGATGAGTCGATCATTGCCAACAGCCTGCTCGACCGTTCCTACCTTTTCTCCGCACTCGACGACAGGGAAGCCGCGAGCAAGAACCTGGAGATGGCGCGCCAGCTCGCCGACCAGACCAGCGACTACGCGCTGCAGGCCAAAGTGATCCTTACCGTGGGGCAGGATGAAATCCGGCGCGGGAATGGCCGCAAAGGGCTGGAGTATATCGACCGCGCGGTGGCGCTGGCGGACAAGTCGGGCCAGCCCGTCGCCCAGTTCATGGCGCTGCGTGCCAGGGCCTATGCGCTGAACGGCCTGGCCGGCGGCAGCCAGGAGGCGCTGAAATCGGTCGACGTCCTGAAGGCCAAGGCCGCGCTGATTCCGCTCGATGGCCCCGTGATCCGGGCCCGCTACGTGGAATGGGAAATCGCCGAAAGCGCGGGCCAGGTTGCACGCGCCCGGGACGCCCTGAACGACGTCGTCGCATGGCTGCAGAAGCACCATATGGACGAAGACGTGCCCGAGCTGCAAGTCACGCTGGCCGACATGAGCCTGAAAAGCCAGGACTACAAGGAGGCCTTGTCGCTCAGCCGCGAATCCAAGAAGGCGGCGCTGGCGACCGGCAATACCGAAATGGCGGAGATTTCGCAGTTCAACGAAGGGATCGCCCTGATCTACCTGGGCCAGCTCGATGCCGGCCGGGAAGCGATCGAGGCGGTCAATATCGAGATGATGGACGCCGACGCGCTGTCGGAATATGCGCGGGCGCTGGACTATGTGGGCTTGAAGGAACTTGCGCTGCAGGTGTATGCGCGCGCAAGGCGCAAGGCGCTGGACGCCAGCACGGCCCAGACCCAGCTCCAGAAAAAAGAGCGCGAAGATGAAGAGCTCCTGCGCCAGAAAGATGAAAACACCAAGGACTTGCGCAACCAGTCGAAGCTGCGGCTGGCCTGGTCGGTGGCTGCCGCCCTGGCTGTGGCCGCCATGCTGATTGTGGCCTTCCTCTATCGCAAGCTGCGCGCCGCCAACGTCAGGCTCAAGAATTCCGATTCCCCGGCGGAATAGCATGTTAAATTTGCATCTCGGAATGAATCACCCACCGGGAGGCAGGCATGAAAAGCAGCATTCCAAGACGTGAGTTCCTGAAACAAGCCAGCATGGCGGGCGTGGCGACTGCACTGGGCAACACGGCGCTGTCAGCGCTGGCCGCACCGTCCGATTCGCGCAGCGTGACGCTGCCTTTCGACAACGGCGAGCGCGACCTGGTGGCCTTCCCGCAAAAGCGGCCGATGATCGTGCTGACCAGCCGCCCGCCGCAACTCGAAACCCCGTTCAGCGTTTTTGGCGAAGGCGTGCTGACGCCGAACGATGCTTTCTTCGTGCGCTACCACTGGAGCGCGATCCCCACCGCGATCGACCCGCAAAGCTATCGCCTGAAGATCGGCGGCCACGTCAACACGCCGCTCGAACTTTCGCTGGCGGAGCTCAAGCAGCTTGCCGAGCCAATCGAAATCGTCGCTGTCAACCAATGCTCGGGCAATAGCCGCGGCCATTTTGCGCCGCGCGCCAACGGCGGCCAGCTTTCCAACGGCGCCATGGGCAATGCGCGCTGGACCGGCGTGCCGCTGAAGAAAGTGCTGGAGCGCGCGGGCATCAAGGCCGGCGCGGTGCAGGTGGCGTTCAATGGCCTCGATGCGCCGCCCGCCGGCGATGGTCCGGATTTCGTGAAGTCGCTCAATATCGACCACGCGCTCGATGGCGAAGTGATGCTGGCCTGGCAGATGAATGGCGAAGATTTGCCGATGCTGAACGGCTATCCGCTGCGCCTGGTGGTGCCCGGCTATTACGGCACCTACTGGATCAAGCATTTGTCCGACATCACGGTGCTGGACAAGCCTTTCGACGGTTTCTGGGTCGCCACTGCCTACCGCATCCCCGGCAATGACTGCGCCTGCGTAACGCCTGGCACCACGCCCGCCAGAACGGTGCCGATCGGCCGCTTCAACGTGCGCTCCTTCATCACCAGCCACCTGGACGGCGCGCGGCTCAAGGCCGGCAAGCCGGTGGTGGTGAAAGGCATCGCCTTCGACGGCGGCTACGGCATCAGCGAAGTTGCCTTCTCGGCCGATGGCGGCAAGACCTGGCAAGCCGCGACGCTGGGCAAAGACCTCGGCAAATACTCCTTCCGCGAATGGAGCGCGTCATTCAAGCCGGGCAAGGGCGAGCACGCGCTGATGGTGCGCGCCGTGAACCGGATCGGCCAGAGCCAGCCTGCTACGCCGCTGTGGAATGCGGCCGGCTATATGCGCAATGTCGTGGAAACCACCCGCGTCATCGCGGCTTGATAGGGGAGAACCGATGAAGACCTTCGCCATCCTGCTCCTGTTGGGCGCCAGCGCGGCCCATGCCGCTGAAATCAAGCTGCCGGACGAAACGGCTGCCTACAAGCAAAGCACGCTGCCCGGCTACCAGCTGGTGCTGGCCAACTGCCTGTTGTGCCATTCGGCGCAATACACCCAGATGCAGCCACCGACCTCGCCACGCAGCTATTGGGAAGCCACGGTGAAGAAAATGAAGAAACCGTTCGGCGCCCAGTTCTCGGACGACGACATCCCTGCCATGGTGGATTACCTGGCCAAAGTCTACGGCGCCGAAAAGCCCAAGCCGTAGACCGCGCCGGCTGGCGGCGATACAATCTCGCCTTTGCCCATCGCCGACAGCCGCCATGACGATTCCCACCCCAATCCTGCAAGCGCTCGACCGCGCCCACCCATCGTGGCGCCCGATCCTGGAACGCGGCCTGCAGGCGATAGCGGCAGCCAACCCGGCCTACCTGCCGGAACTGGCGGTGGACAGCTACCTGCCGACCGAATTGCGCCTGTTTGCCGCCTTCCAGCAGCCGCTGGACCAGGTGCGCTACGTACTGGTGGGCGAGGGCCCCTATCCGCGCGCCGAAAGCGCCACCGGCGTCTGCTTCATGGACGGCGCCGTGAAAGGCCTGTGGTCGGAAGAAGAGGGCGGCGGCCTGTCCAAACCGGTCAACAAGGCCACTTCGCTGCGCAACTTCATGAAAATGCTGCTGGTCGCCGACGGCCAGCTCGAAGAATCGAATACCGCCGGCGAGGCGCTCGCTGCCTGCTCGACCCGCGCCAAGGCCGGCGCTGCCATCCAGACCCTGGCCGAGATGCAGGAGCGCCTGCACAGCCACGGTTTCCTGTTGCTGAACGCCTCCCTGGTGTTCCGCCCGCACGTTGCTCCAGTAAAAGACGCGAAAGCCTGGCTGCCGTTCTTCGAAACGGTCATGCAGGCGCTGGCCGCCCAGCAGCCGAAATTGATTCTTTGGGGAAAGATCGCCGAGCAGCTCAACAAGTTGCCAAGCGTGCAAGCCCTGCCGCAGATCGTGGCGGAGCACCCGTACAACCTGTCGTTTATTGCTAATAAGGAAATGCAGGCGCTGTTTGGCCCGATGGGATTGCTGAAGCGCTGAATAGCGTACCTGCGCCGGCGCGCGTTGCCCCTCGGACAGCTAAAGGCGCGTCCGGCAAGGTCTGCGCAAGTCTGTTATACTTGACTAAATCGTTCAAGTAATCAGGTTTGGATTTGCGAGAACTGAACGATATTTTAACTGAGTTGAACCGAGGTTGTGATGCGTCTGACTACCAAAGGCCGTTTTGCAGTGACTGCGATGATTGACCTGGCTATGCGCCAGGGCAAGGGTCCGGTGACGCTTTCCGGAATCAGCCAGCGCCAGTCGATTTCCCTGTCTTATCTCGAACAATTGTTCGGCAAGCTGCGCCGCCATGAAATCGTGGAATCGATCCGCGGCCCTGGCGGCGGCTACAGCCTGGCCCGCAAGGCAGACAAGGTGACCGTCGCCGACATCATTATCGCTGTCGACGAACCGCTCGATGCAACCCAGTGCGGCGGCAAGGAGAACTGCCACGGCGCGGACCACGCGAATGGCGCCCGCTGCATGACCCACGAACTGTGGGCCACCCTGAACGAAAAGATGGTCGACTACCTGGATTCCGTATCGCTGCAGGACCTGGTGGACCAGCAAAAAGCCAAAGCCGCGGCAGAGCAGCCAGTCCATGTGCACCGCAACAGCAACCAAGCAGCCCTCGGTTAACCGAATTGGAGTAATTAGATGAACGCCCCCGAAAAGAACGTCGCCCAGGTAGCACCGGTAGAATTCAAAACCGCGCCGCACTTCCCGATCTACATGGACTACTCGGCCACTACGCCGATCGATCCACGCGTTGCGGACAAGATGATCCCTTACCTGCGCGAACAGTTCGGCAACCCGGCATCGCGCAGCCACATGTACGGCTGGACCGCGGAAGCAGCGGTGGAAGAAGCGCGTGGCCACGTGGCTGCCCTGGTCAACGCCGACCCGCGCGAAATCATCTGGACCTCCGGCGCCACCGAATCGAACAACCTCGCCCTGAAAGGCGCGGCCAACTTCTACAAGTCCAAGGGCAAGCACATCATCACGGTCAAGACCGAGCACAAATCCGTGCTGGACACCGTGCGTGAACTGGAGCGCCAGGGCTTCGACGCCACCTACCTGGACACCCAGGACAACGGCCTGATCACCATCGAGCAGCTGGAAGCGGCGGTGCGCCCGGACACCATCCTGATCTCGGTCATGATGGTCAACAACGAGATCGGCGTGATCCAGCCGATCAAGGAAATCGCCGCCTTCTGCCGCAAGAAAGGCATCATCTTCCACTGCGACGCCGCCCAGGCGACCGGCAAAGTGGCGATCGACCTGCAAGACCTGAAGGTTGACCTGATGACCTTCACCGCGCACAAAACCTACGGTCCGAAAGGCGTTGGCGCCCTGTACGTTTGCCGCAAGCCGCGCGTGCGTATCGAAGCACAGATGCACGGCGGCGGCCACGAGCGCGGCCTGCGCTCCGGTACCCTGCCAACCCACCAGATCGTGGCGATGGGCGAAGCCTTCCGCCTGGCGAAAGTGGAAATGGACTCCGAGATCGAGCGCATCCGCGCACTGCGCGACCGCCTGGCCAAGGGCCTGCAGGAAATCGAGGAAACCTACGTCAACGGCGACATGGACCACCGCGTGCCGCACAACCTGAACGTGAGCTTCAACTTCGTGGAAGGCGAGTCCCTGATCATGGCCGTGAAAGACCTGGCCGTATCCTCCGGTTCCGCATGCACCTCGGCTTCGCTGGAGCCATCGTACGTTCTGCGCGCCCTGGGCCGCAGCGACGAACTGGCGCACAGCTCGATCCGTTTCACCATCGGCCGCTTCACCACCGAGAAAGACGTCGACTTCGCCGTCGAACTGCTGAAAGGCAAAGTGGGCAAGCTGCGCGAACTGTCCCCGCTGTGGGAAATGTACAAGGATGGCATCGACCTCTCGACCATCCAGTGGGCAGCGCACTAAGCGCCAAGCAGAATTCTTAAGATTACAGGAGCATCAAAATGGCATACTCGGAAAAAGTCCTCGACCACTACGAAAACCCGCGCAACGTCGGTTCCTTTGAAAAAGGCGACGAAACGGTCGGTACCGGCATGGTCGGCGCACCTGCTTGCGGCGACGTGATGAAGCTGCAGATCAAGGTCGGCGCGGACGGCAAGATTGAAGACGCGAAATTCAAGACCTACGGCTGCGGTTCGGCAATCGCCTCCAGCTCGCTGGTGACCGAATGGGTGAAGGGCAAGTCGCTGGATGAAGCGCTGGCCATCAAGAACACCCAGATCGCGGAAGAACTGGCACTGCCGCCAGTGAAGATCCACTGCTCCATCCTGGCGGAAGACGCCATCAAGGCAGCTGTGAACGACTACAAGGCAAAACACGGCGCCTAAACAGCGCGCGGAGGAAGTATGGCAATCACCCTGACCGAAAAAGCAGCCAAGCATATCAACCGCTACATCGAGCGTCGCGGCAAGGGCATTGGCCTGCGCTTTGGCGTACGCACGACCGGCTGCTCCGGTCTGGCCTACAAGCTGGAATACGTGGACGAAGTGACTCCGGAAGATTCCGTCTTCGAATCGCACGGCGTGAAGGTCTTCGTTGACCCGAAAAGCCTGCCGTACATCGACGGCACTGAACTGGACTTCGCGCGCGAAGGCCTGAACGAAGGCTTCAAGTTCAACAACCCGAACGAGAAGGACGCATGCGGCTGCGGCGAAAGCTTCCGCATTTAATATCGTGCAGAACCACTTCGAACTCTTTCAGCTTCCCCAGCAGTTCGCCGTCGATACGAGCGCCCTGGACGCCGCCTACCGCGAAGTCCAGAGCCGCGTTCATCCGGACAAATTCGTCAACGCCACCGATGCCGAAAAGCGCGTCGCCATGCAATGGTCGACCCGCTCCAACGAGGCTTACCAGACCCTGAAAAATCCGCAGAAGCGCGCGCAGTACCTGTGCGAGCTGAATGGCGTCGATCTGAAGATGGAATCCAACACGGCCATGCCGATGGAATTCCTGATGCAGCAGATGGAGTGGCGCGAAGAGCTGGCCGAAGCGCGCGCCGGCAAGGACGGCGAGCTGCTCGACAAGCTCGATGGCCAGTTGCGCGCCGCCCGCAAGGCCCAGTTGGCGGAGATCGAACAGCATTGCAATAGCGGTGACTATCACGCTGTCGCGCAGGGTGTGCGCGCGCTGATGTTCATCGAAAAATTTGGCGAAGAAGTGCGCTTCGCTTACGACGCCATCGAGGCGTAAAAGAAGAATAGGTTTCACCATGGCTCTTTTGCAGATTTCCGAACCGGGCATGTCGACCGCCCCGCACCAGCACCGCCTGGCAGTGGGTATTGACCTCGGCACCACCAACTCGCTGGTAGCGACTGTCCGCAGCAGCATTCCAGAAGTGCTGAACGACGAAGATGGCCACCCGCTGCTGCCGTCCGTGGTGCGTTACCTGCCAAACGGCCATGCCAACATCGGCTATAAAGCCCAGGCGCATCAGACCACCGACCCGAAGAACACCATCGTGTCGGTCAAGCGCTTCATGGGCCGCGGCCTGAAGGACATCGCCTACGCCGAGAACCTGCCATACGATTTCGTCGATGCGCCCGGCATGGTGCAGCTGAAGACCGTCGCAGGCGTGAAGTCGCCGGTGGAAGTGTCGGCGCAAATCCTGGCCACCCTGCGCCAGCGCGCGGAAGACTCCCTGGGCGACGACCTGGTTGGCGCCGTGATCACCGTGCCTGCCTACTTCGACGAAGCACAGCGCCAGGCCACCAAGGATGCCGCACAATTGGCTGGCATCAACGTGCTGCGCCTGCTGTCCGAACCGACCGCCGCGGCGATTGCCTACGGCCTGGATAACGGCTCCGAAGGCATCTTTGCCGTGTACGACCTGGGCGGCGGCACCTTCGACATCTCGATCCTCAAGCTGTCCAAAGGCGTATTTGAAGTGCTGGCCACCGGCGGCGACTCCGCGCTGGGCGGCGACGACTTCGACCACCGCCTGTTCTGCTGGGTGCATGAGCAGGAAAAGCTGGCGCCGCTGTCCGACGAAGACACCGCGACCCTGATGGTGAAAGCGCGCGAAGCGAAAGAACTGCTGTCGACCAAGCCGGAAGTCACGATCGACGCCGTGCTGCGCTCGGGCGAAGAAGTCCACCAGCGCGTCACCCCTGAAATTTTCGCCGACATCACCAAGCACCTGGTCGCCAAGACCATGAACGCGGTGAAGAAGGCACTGCGCGACGCCAACATCGACGCCGACGATATCGACGGCGTGGTCATGGTCGGCGGCGCCACCCGCATGCCGCATGTACAGCGCGCGGTGGGCGAATACTTCCACACCATCCCGCACGCCAATATCGACCCGGACAAGGTCGTGGCACTGGGCGCCGCCATCCAGGCCAACCTGCTGGCCGGTAACCGCGCCGCAGGCGACGACTGGCTGCTGCTGGACGTGATCCCGCTGTCGCTGGGCATTGAAACGATGGGCGGCCTGGTCGAGAAGATCATCCCGCGCAACTCCACCATCCCGTGCGCCCGCGCACAGGAATTCACCACCTTCAAGGATGGCCAGACCGCGCTGGCAGTGCACGTGCTGCAAGGCGAGCGTGAACTGGTGAGCGACTGCCGCTCGCTGGCGCGCTTCGAGCTGCGTGGCATCCCGCCGATGGCTGCCGGCGCAGCCCGTATCCGCATCACCTACCAGGTGGATGCCGATGGGCTGCTGTCCGTCTCCGCGCGCGAACTGCGTTCCAACGTGGAGGCCTCGATCACCGTCAAGCCATCCTACGGCCTGGGCGACGACGACGTAGCCCGCATGCTGTCCGAATCGCACACCGAAGCGGAAGCCGACATGAAAGCCCGCGCCCTGCGCGAAGAGCAGGTGGAAGCTGAACGCATCATGCTGGCCACCCAGTCCGCGCTGGACGAAGACGGCGCGCTGCTGAACGACGAAGAGCTGGCAGCGATCAAGGCCCTGATGGCCGCCACGATGGACGTGCTGGTCAAATCCGGCAGCGGCGAAGCTGACCACTACGCGGTGAAAGCCGCCTACGAAGCCCTGGCCCAGGGCACCGAAGAATTCGCATCGCGCCGCATGGACCGCAGCGTGCGCAGCGCACTGGCCGGCAAGACGCTGGACCAGGT
>Ga0307408_100000097_pt1 | contig 96726 bp, 96 predicted proteins | sample 322Cmetagenome_FD_202116 | JGI IMG/M metagenome (GOLD analysis project Ga0307408, IMG submission 202116) | Maize rhizosphere microbial communities from greenhouse at UC Davis, California, United States - 322HYB-C-3 | ecosystem: Host-associated > Plants > Roots > Rhizosphere > Soil | place... | reverse complement strand
CCGCCTGCGCCGAGCCACACGCGACCGGGCTGCCAGCTCCAGCCGTCATCGTCTACGGCGCCGAGGCGTTGCACGTTGACGGGCTGGCCTTGGTCTGCCGCCGTGAGCGTCACGCCCAGCAACAGGTCGATGTGCTCGGCGTCGCGGTAGTCGAGGTAAAACACCTGACCGTCCAGCTCGTACACAACGCGCAGCGCGCTAAGCGTTTCACCGGCCAGGCGCTGCACAGCAGCACCGCCGGCTGGACCTGGCTCGCCCGGGCGACCCGCTGGGCCTTGCTCGCCTACCGTGGTCGCGTGCACCTCGGGCTGCTGCAGGCTCACCAGGTACTCGCGCTCGAACTCGCCCGTTTCCACGTCGGGGATTTCCAGCACCGCCAGGTAGGCGTCAGCATCCATGGCGGCACCCCTGCTGCGGGCCGCCGTGGTAGTAGCGCGTCACGGTGCCATCGCTGAATGTCACATCCAGCGTGTACTGCCACTCGCCCGTCAGCAGCTCAGTCTGGGCGGGTGTCAGCTCGCGGGTGATGGTGCCTGGCACTGGACTGGCCAGGCCGCTGGCGAGCGTGAGCGTCAGCAGCTCCTGCCCCGCTCGGGTAAAGCGCATGGCCACCGTGGCGCCGGTCATATCCACCGGCAGTTTGTACACCAGCTCACCGCCGCGCGGCTGCAGGCCGGCGCCGGACAGCGCGTTGATCTCAAGCGTGCTGGTATCAATGCGTTTTGCCCGCCAGGGCAGCGCAGTGCGCGGGTCGCGGTTGAGGTCTTGCATGCCCGTTACGCCGCGCACCCACACCGGCCAGTCGCCGGACAGCTCGTGCTCGACCGTGAGCCGCACGCCACTCTCGCTCGCCGCTATGGCGGTGATGGGCAGGTATAGGAACTCCGGCTGCATCAGCCGCATGGTGTCGCGGTATGTGGTGCCCGGAACAACAGGCAGGTCTTGGCGGGCCGGCTGCATGGCTGGCTACTCCGAGTCGATTGGGGTCAGTTGTATTCGGTGAGGGGGGTCACTATCAGCGTGGCGCCACCGCCGTCGACACGGCGAAGGCTCATAGAACAGAGGCTGGCGGCAGTGAACGAGAGAATCTCACCGCTCAACGCGACATTGGAGTAAATCGGTCCGCCGAATGTGAACTCCACGGCGGTGCCTGTGGCTAACAACATGTCGAGCGGGAGGAGATTTCCGACCGTCAGGGTGCCAGTGCTACCGAGGCCGTTCATTACATCGTTATCAACCGCCATCCGCCGCCAGTCGGACTCGGAACCATCGCCAAAAACGCAAAACCAAATTTCCCCGGCATCCTCGTCGATGTAATGCGAGTTCACGGGCGCCACGACAACGCCAACAGGGCTGCCAACACCACGGTATTCGTGCTGTACGGTCATGCGATATCTCCTGCAGTTAGAATGTTACCGGGGCTGTCCACCAGCGGTTCGCCATTTGCATCGACCAGGGCGCTCGCCGGCAGATTGCCCGCCTCCAGTGCCGCAACGCGGGTGAGCAGGTCATTGATTTGCAGCTGCTGCGCGGCGATTGCCTGCTGCAGCCCCTCCAAAAATCCCGCCGTCACGGCGATGTACATCACGCTGCCAGCGGGCCAATCCTGCTCGAGCGTGCCCTCGAGCCCGCGCGTGAGCGTGGCCGAGCCGCTGACTACCACTGCCTCGGCGATCTCCCAGCGTTCGGCAGCCAAGCCCACGGCATCACTAAACGTCAGCCGGTAAGTGCCATTGGCTAGGGCTACGTCGAGCACCGTCACACCGGGCGCGAGCTCGACCGGCTCCCACCAGTTATTGATGAAGTTCTGCATGTGAGGCCTCTATACCCAACTGATTTGCGGGTAGCCGCCTGGCCACCCGTAGTAGTCGTCTGCGCGCACGATCTGCCCGGTTACCGGGTTACCGGTGCCATTCACCCAGCGCTGGCCGACCTCGGAGAAAAAACTGCGATAGAACGGCCCAACCACGGTGCGCGGGCGGTCCAGAGTGCGGCTCATGCTGCTGGCCACAATGCCGGCTGGGCCGATTGCCGGCCCTGAATAGGCCTCGACCTGCATCAGGTCACCGCCGCCCGGGTAGTCATACGGCTCGCGAGAGCGGCATAGGCTGGCCACGTTGTTGGAGTGCGCAACCAGCCACATGAGGCGCACGTCCTGCTCGCGTAGAACGTTGCCCTCGCCTGGCAGGGTGAGGATGTAGGCCACCGAGCCCATCACCAGTCCCTGCCCGGCGCGAAACACTGCAAACGGGTCAGGCTCGATGCCGCTGCCGCCGGCGTACGTGCCAGTCCAGGTAGCGACGTCATCCGGCAGCCCGCTCTCGCTAACCGTGCGCGTGGCGGTGAGCGTGGCGCCTACCTGGTCTATCTCCAGTTGCTCGCTCAGTGAGTGCTCGTCAACCACACTGCCGCCGTACAGCAGCTCAAACTCAGTGCTTCGGGTCAGGTCCCAGTGGCGGTCATCCACAGCCGTGGAAACGTAGTCGTAGGTCGCGACCTGGCGGCGGTTGTAACGCGCCGTGCGTACGGTACCGTCGTTGTCATACCAGGCTGTGAGCAGGGCCGATGTCTGCTCGGTCTCTTCGTCACGGTTACGGCTGCCGCCGCCAGGCGCTGTTGTATCGATGAGCGAATAGGTGGGGTTGCCCAGCGCGGTTTCGCGATCCTCCAGCAGGTTCAGGTTCAGATGCACCAAGGGATCGCCAGTCGGGCCGAACAGGGCTTTGTCGACTATCACCTCCACCAACCCGCAGTAGCTGACAGGCGCGCCGCCAGGCGAAGAGCCTGGCGCCGTGCCCGTTGGGTGCGGCAGGCCAACGCCGCCGAAGGCCAGCAGGCTGAGCGCAAACAGCATGCGGTTTTTATGGGCGCCCATGAACGACCATCTGACGCTGTAGTCGGCGGCCTGGCCAACCAGTCGCCACTCACCGGTCGTATTTTTTGCGGCGCACAACGGCTGGTCTGTACCCTGGCCGCGCTCAGCGAGAGACCAGGAGCGCGTGACGCTTTGCTGAACGCCATCTGCGTTACGCCAACCCAGGGTGAACGTGTCGGTAAAAATGGGGTAGTCGACGATCTGCGCTGCCGGCTCCTCATCCTCTTCCCACCACAGCGGCACGATCCGCCGGGCGGTTGTGAAGAAGCCGCTACCATCAGGCCGTAGGCCAGACCAGAAGTAGCCGTCGCGCATTATCGCCCGCCCCCACCACGCACCGCCGGCCGCCTCGACGACGGGGTCAGGTATGTCCGGGCGACCCATATCAAACGTCCAGGTAACCGCGCGGGCATCGTTGAACCTCGGCAGCGACATGCTGCCGCCACCGGCCAGTTCCAGCGTGCTGACGCCACCAAGGCTGACCACCCGCCCATGCCACGGCCAGCCAATCGCGACGATCTCGTCGTCATGCCATTCACGGAGCATTGAGGAAGATCCTCGTTTCCTGCGTGCCTTCGGCGTCCTGCATCAGCAGTTCATTGGTGGGCTTTCGAGTAAAGGCCACCAGGCCTTCGCTGGACCACACCAGACGATCAGGGTGATAGGTGCGCGACACTTCGGTGATGGGGCTCACCAGGCCACCACCGCCCCCGGACGAAGGCACCCGATTCGGGTTCCAACTCCCCACGCCCACCGCTGGCCCGCGCGTGCCGCGCCGCTCCAGTTGCGGCAGCTGGGCGTTTTTGCGGGGGCTTTTCTCCAGGGTGTTGAGGTCTTCCTTGATTCCGCGCCGTTCATTCACCAGCCGCTGACCAATGGCGCGGCGTTCATCGGCGCCAGTAGCGGCTCGGCTTGCGGCCATGCCCTGGGCGATGGCGTGGCGTTCGTCAGCGAGCGTCATGTGAACTCCAGCAAGTCATGCGGCACGGCAACGCGGTACGTGGCGGCCGTGCTCAGTGCCAGTTCGTCGATGTAAAACTCGTCAATCTCCGGCGCCTCGACGCGGAAGTCGCGCGGGTACTGCTCCGAACCCGGGAACGGCACGTCGTAGTTGCCGCTGAAGCCCATCAAGGTTTCATCGAACACTGGCGAGTCCGGGCGGCCGCCCAGTTGCGTCACCAGGTCACGCGCGGAGGCGCGGCCAGGGCCAGCCGGCACGGCAGGCGGCGCCGGCACGGTGATCGGGTCCGTGACATCGCCACCGCCCCGGCTCACGCCCAGAGTGATCGTGGTTATGGCAGTCTGCGCATCGATGCTCAGCCGGTGCCGCATCAACCACACCGGCGCCTGACAGCGGCAATTCTGGTCTTCAACGTACAGCGTATGCTGATAGGTAACGCCCATCGCATCGCTGGTCGGTACGTCGAAGCTCAGGCGGTTACCCCGGTGCGCGCTCAGTATCTGCACACGCGCCATGGCCACCGCGCACACCATCGCGGCCTGCCAGCGGCTTTGCTCGCGCAGGTTCACCACCCAGTCGCCGCCCTCATAACTGCCGCCGGGCTCGAAGCCCTTCCAGCCCGGCTCAGCGAACGTCTCGGCGCGCTCCTGGTCGGAGCTGTCGACGGCCAGGCGATCACGCCGGATCACCTCACCCGCACTGGCGATGCTGCCCGGCGCCTCGACGCGCAGGTTGTATGTTTCGGTCACGGCCTGCACCCAGCGCCGCGCACCCGTCCAGGCGCCGCCAAGCAGCAGGTCGGCGTAGGTGTTGATCCACACAAACTGCGGGTCACAGAACTGGCCGGTGTTCGTACCGTCTGTCACTGTCGGCGGCAGGCGGTACCACTCGCGGTTGAAGATTGCCCCGTAACCGGCGCCGGTAGTGCCCTCCTCAACCATCGGAATGTCCGGAAGCTCGGTCGTTTCGAGGTGCCAAACGCAAAACCCGCCGATACCGGTCAGGCCGCTCAGGTTCGGATGCTCCCAGTTGAAGTTGTCACGCCGCTCGCGCAGTTTCGGGTAGCGCCACAGGGCGTCCACTTCCACCACGTTCACGCGCTCATCAAGGTCGACCGGGCTCCAAGCCAGGCTGCGGTCGAGCGTTACGCCATCCCCGTAAACGAAGGCCGGCGCAGTAGCCGCCCAGGGCGTCACCACCAGCTCACCACCCGGCAGGCGGTTGAGGCTGGCCGCGCGGCTGCTCAGGCGCTCCTGCGCGTAGTCCCAGCGGCTACGACCAACGGGGTCCTCGAACAGGTCCGCACTCCAGTTGCCGCCCACCAGGGTATCCACCGCGGCGATGCTCAAGGCCTCGATGGCGTCCTGCAGGCGGTCGCTGCACTCCAGCGCGATGACGCTATCGACAGGTTCGAACGATGGTCGAATCACCCAGCCGTCGAACAGCAGGTATTCCACCCACGCGCCGTCACGCCACTCCAGGTAGTGAATGCTCAGCGACTTGCCGGTGTACCAGGTCGGGTCGACAGGGCCTGGGTCCAGCAGCAACGAGCAATCGGCCAGGCTGGCCGCGCCACGCTCAACCTCAACCTCGATATCACCCGTCAGCAGCTCACTCACATCCTCGCCGGCGAGCATCGCGCGTACATCCCAGAGGATGCTGTCACGCGGCGCCACCGTTACCGGCTCTGCCCCGCCGCCCATGCTGCCAGCGTTGATCGGCGCGCCGTTGATCAGTAGGCCGTTGATCATTCCCCGCGCTCCTCGGCCGTGAACGACCAGCTGTGCACGTTGGTGCCGGCATCCAAGCCACGAGTCGGGCGCGCCATCAGCACGGTGAACACCGGCATCCAGCACACCTGATATTCCAGCGCGCCGGCCACCGGCGTGATGGCCACCGCCTTGGTTGCAGCATTCCAGTTGATCGGGGTTTTCACCCAGTCACGCCCGGTGAACGCCAGCGCCCACGGCTCAACGTCCGGGCGCACGCTGCCCGGTATCACCGTACTCAGGCTGGCGGTGTACAGCTCCATCTGCTGGGTGCAGCGAAGCTCCAGCGGCTGGGTGTAATCCAGCCCTGCCAGCCCCGGCCCCATCCAGCCGTCGCCAGAGACGGTGATCTGCCAGAGCTTCTGCCAGTGCTGCATCTTCACCGCCCGGCCCCGGCTGCGGCGCAGCACCGGGCCATCGCCGAGCGGGGTGTAGGTTTGCTGCGGCACGCCATGGGCCAGGCGCAGAGGGACACCGCCCAGCATCACGGAAGGCATGGCCATTCAAATACTCCAGGCATGAAAAAGCCCGCACTGGGCGGGCTGTTTGGTTCAGCGTGCGCGTCCAGGGCTGCCGCGTTTCAGCGCTTCACGGCGCAGGGCTTCTGCAGTGCTGCGCGGCATGCGAATCGGCGCCGGGCCGTTGCCGAGGTCGATCACCATCGAACCCCAGTCCTCATTGCTGCCACCACCACTGCCGCCATCCAGTTGCTGCTGAAGGGCTGGGGCCAGTGAGGGGATGGATGGCACCGGTACCGGGCCCATCACCCCGCCGGTGGCGAAGCGCGGGGTGCGCAGGTTGTTGAGCTGGTGAATCAGATCAGCGCCGTAGTACTGCACTGCTCGAGCATTGATGACTCCCTCCCCGTTGGAGAGGCGAGCAAGAATGCTGTCGCTGGTGCCGGTACCAGGGCCGCGCAGGATGCCGCCAGTGGCCAGAGCCGGGACGGCTGTGGAAGGCTCAGCGGTGCCGCCGCCCGCAATATCCGGCATCAGCACCCGCACCGGGATCACCACCTCTTTCTGGTTCAGCTGCGCAACCAGGTTTTCGATGGTGCTGCGCACCTGCTCGATAGTCGCGTCGTCGGTCTTGACCGAAACCGGCATTTCCTTGAGCTGCGCGGCCTGATCCTTCAGTTGCTGCATCTCATCGCGGATGCTGGCCAGTTTGTCCTCGGCGTTGCTTTCCTCGAGGTCGTTGGCCGCCATCTCGATGTCGCGCAGCTCACGGACGAAGAAGCTGAAGCCCACCGTGCTCTCGCCAGCGGCTGCCAGATCCTGCAGCACCTTCAGTGCCGCCTGAGCCTGTTGCTGGGCGCCAGCGATATCGCCGTTATCCAGAGCCGCCTGCGCACCACGCCGCAGGGCGTTGTACTGCATCAGGCTGGGTTCGCCACCCGGGCCGCGCTGAATGTCAGCCAGCGCCTGCTGGTATCGCTGATCGATGGCCAGGCGCTCGTCGCGCACCTTTTGCAGGTCGGCGGTGGCCTTCTTCTCGGCCGCCACCAATGCCTTGGCGCCATCTTCGGCAGCCTTGATCTGGCTTTTGCGGAGGGTTTCGATGTTGGAGATGTAGGCGGAGTAATCAGCAACCTGCTTGTTTTGTGCGGTTCGGGCGGCTTCGGAGGCCTCTTTCGCCAGGGCCTCGACCTCGGCATTAAGACCGGTCTGCTGCTCAACAATAGTGGCGCGGAAAGCCACCAGCGCATCTCGCTTCGCCTGGAGCTCTTCTTTGCTGTAGAGCAACCCGTCGATAGTCGTGCTCAAGCCCGTACCGGAAATGCTGCGATCCAGATCAGCAATCTGCTGATCGACCTTATCCAGCTCAGTCACCAATCCTTGTGAGTTGGCAGCAATAAAGGCGATCCGGTCGCCAAGGTTAACGAACTCCGAAGCAGCCTCTACACCAGTTGCAGCAAGGCTTGCGAGCGCAGATGCGAGTTTGACCAGGTTGTCTATCACAACCGGGTCGCTGAGCGTCTTGCCCAAGTTGTTGATGCTGTTAATAAGCGGCTGCACATCGGCTTGGCCGATTGCCTCGCGCCAGCGATCAGCCAGCTTGGTCATTGCACCGCCAACGGTGTCGGGCAGCGTCTCGGCCTCCTTGCGCAGCGTTTCCAGCTGACCAGTCAAAGCATCAGTGACCACCTGCGCGGTGAGCTGGCCTTGCGCAGCCATCTCTTTCAGCGCGCCAACCGGCACGCCAATTCCGTCAGCTAGCGCCAGCATCAAGCGTGGCGCCTGCTCGGCCACGCTGTTGAACTCTTCACCGCGCAGCGCGCCAGCACCCAGCGCCTGCGCGAACTGGATAACACCGTTCTCAGCTTCCTGCGCCGTGGCGCCAGATACTCGGAACGAAGTCGAAACCGCTTCGGTGACCGCCAGAATATCCTGCTGGCTGCGACCAGCCTCACGCAGCGGGCGACTGATACGACCGTACAGGGTGACCAGCGACTGCACTGGCGCCTCAGTTTCCTGCGCAATGCGGCTCAGCTCTCGCTGGGCGACGTTGAACTCTTCCTGGCTGGTGGTGGCCAGGCGCAGGCGGGCATTCATCAGGTTATAAGCGTCGGCGGCGCGCGAAACGGCTGTGATTGCTGAAACGGCGGCATAGCCAGCGCCAACCGCACCTACAGCCCCGCCGATGCCGCCGGCCAAGCCGGAGATGCCGCTGGCAGCGCGCTGCTCGGCGGTCATCGCTCGCAGCGCGCGCTGGGTTTCGCGCACGCGCTCAGTCATCGAGCGTTGAGCGATGGAAAGCTCCTGCGTGGTCAGCTTGCCGGAGGTGCGAAGCAACTGGTACTCAGCCCGCACGCGGCCGATCTGGGATTGCAGCTCGCGGTAACGATTCACACCCAGGTTCTGGCGGGCCTGCTCAAGGTTGGCGGCGCGCTGCTCGCGGGCAACCTGCGCCAGCGCCGCCGCGCGGGCACGAATCCCCGAAACCGCTGCATCGTTGCGGCCGGCAGCCAGGCCTGCTGTCAGCTCGTCATTCAGCCGACGCTGCTCCTGCGCCAGCCGGCTGGTATCGATGCCGGCGCCATTCAACTCGCCACGCATGCGGCTAAGCTGGGCTTGCTGGCGGGCCTCGACGCGCTCCAGCCGCTGCAGCTCGCTGGCCATGTCGCGATACTGCGTCTTCAGGCGTTCGCTCGGGCGGTCGGTGTTGATCAGTTCGCTCTGCAGGGCTCGCAGCTGATCCTTGGCCCCGCGCACAGCCTTGCCGGTTGCCTCAAGGTCGCGCTCCAGATCGCGTGCGATGTTTACTTGGCGCAGCGGCTTTTCAACCGCGCGCACCATGTCCTGGTATTCCTTGCGGAAGCCAGCCACCTCCTTGGTGGCTTGGTCCAGGTCGGCCGTCAGCCGCAGTTCAACATCAGTCATGGCATCAGCCTTTCATCGCGCGTCGAAAGAGGGTCCACGGGTATTGCCATACAGCGTGATGGCCAAGCCGTATCAACTGGCAGGCCGCTTCATCCAGTTGTCTCAGGCTGTCTGTCGCAGGCTGGCTACCTTGGCCAGCATGCGAAAAAAACTGGGGTTTGCCTCCTTGCAGCCATCAACCAAGGCTTCCAGATCACTGGGTAGCATCTGCTCCAGGTCGGCCAGCTTGAGTCCGGTGAACAGCGGCAGGTCAGGCAGGCGCACATCCTCCAGCAGCAGCTCGTCGATCAGGTCGCTGCCAGGCTTCGCCTCTAGTAACCCACGCACCTGGGCAACAGTCAGCTCCATGCAGCACACGCGGGTGCCGTTGCTGAGTGTTTTGATAACGGACTTACCGGTAGCGCCTTCGCTCATCTCAATCTCCAGGCAATAAAAAACCCGCCGAAGCGGGTTGTGTTTTGTGTGTGGGCTCAGCCCTTGAATCTGATCAGCTTGTTTAGTGCTCTATCCGTACAAAGCAGCCGGACCTTGTTGCCATCTTCAAACACTACCTCGGCAGCGTTTTGCTTTTCCGATGCGAAGCCGCCAAGAGAACCCAGCAGCACGCCGGCCAGCAAGCCAATAGGCCCGGCAATCAGTGATAGCAAAAGGCCCAAGAAGAAAACTCCCAACAGAGCACGGCCAAGGCTGAAGCCTTTGCTGACCACTTCGCCGGCCTCAACGCTGGTAACCTGGCCAGGCTGATAGCTCGCATTTTTTGAAGACTCAACGTGCAGTTTTCCGCCGCCTATGAAAGCAGACCCTTTAAGGCCAAATGTCCCTGCAATGATCTTCATGTTTCCTCCATCTCATATGGAGGAACTCTAGCCGATCAGCGCCAGCACCGAAACCCGGCCATCCCTGGCAGAGCCAGGATCAGGCCGCAGCCCTCTCCTTCTTGATGCGGAAGTACTTCGAGGTGCCGGCACCGACGCGGTTGTCATCGCGCAACACCTTGGCGGTCGCTTCGAAGGCGCCGAAGTCTTCGGTGTTGATCCAGTCCATGGTGGTCGCTAGGTTCAGGCGGCACATGAAGAAGCGGGCCTCGACGCGCTTCTGCGTGCCGGCGGCGTTCTCGCCCTCGAACAGAAATTCGAAGGTCTTGCCGCTGTTGGTCAGCGCCTCGATCACGTCGACCTCGGCCGAGCTGTAGTCGACGCTGACGTTGTAGGGCGTGACGCCGGCCGCCTCAATGGCAGCCTCCAGCGCGCCACCGGCTACTACCTGGATGCCGGAACCGGTCATGATCCAGTCGTCGTCCTCGTCGAAGTCGGTATCTCCGGCTTCGTTGCTGACACCGGAGATGGTCAGCGGCATATGATCCAGGGCGATGGTGCCATCGACACCCGCGCGCTTGATCTCGCCGGTATGGGTCGCGGCCGCCACGTTGCTGACATCACCCCACACCAGGGAGGCGAACACCCAACTGAAGATCTCGCGGAAGTTGATGTTGAGCGTCACGCCGGTCACGCGATCGAGCGAGTCGTACTCGCCGCCCTGCGGGGTGGTGGTGTCGTTCAGCGTCAGCGAGTTGGTCTCGGTGGCGTGCTGGATGGTCGATACCAGCCCGACCTTCTGGAACGGCAGGCCACTGCCGTACTCACGCGCCTTGAGGTGACCGCCGATCACCACGGTTTCTTTTTTGATGGCCATGGGTCACTTCTCCTCGGCTTTGGCGACGACTTCCAGGCCTTGCAGCCATTCGCGCTGACGCGCCGTCACCTTGATTTTCTGGCCCGGCTGCAGCTCTTTGCCGGCGTGGGTGTGGGGCTTGGCGAGGGTGACCTCGAACAGCTCCGGGGCCTTTTTCTGGGCGGCCGCATCCCCTGCCTGCACGGCAGTACCTTTCTGGGTCATGGGGTTACCTTTCGATGATGGTGTGCAGATGCACGGGGATAAGCACGCTGGCGGCGCGCTCGCCGTTACCGGGCGGGAACTGCTCGGGCGCGCCAACGGTGATGCCCTTGATGCCAGCGCGGAATGGAAGCCAGGTGGAACTCGCGCCCTCCCCCGGTACCAGCGCCAGCAGCAGGTCGCGCTCCAGATCGTCGAGCGCGTCCTCGTACTCGTTCAGGTCGGCCTGGATGACGCCGACCACTGAGTAGCCGTTGAACTTGATCAGGCCGCCGGGGCCAGGCTTGGGCGGTAGATCCTTGCCCTTCTGGATGCAGATCAGCGGCAGGTTTTCCTTCTCGGTTTCCAGCACCTCGTTCAGCCATCCCGTTTTCACGTTGTGGCCGGCATTGGTGCTGTAGCCGTTGGCGACGGTGACTGACTGCATATGCTGAACCAGGGCCTTGCGGCCCAGGCTGATGGGGTTCGGCTTCATGGCTTCATCTCCATACAGGCAGCGGTGGCCATGTGGCCGTCGTCCATGATCTTCTGCTCAACGATGAACCGGCGCCCGGCATGCACGAACACGCCGAGGCGGGTCACGTCCTGCAACTGCGCCTTGCGCCAGGTGATGCCAACGGCCTCGGTCGGCAGCATGCCGTCCGGCCCGTTCTGCATCAGGTTCTCGTCGACCATCACCTCGACACACAGCACGGGCGGCAAGCCGCCCGGTGGCTGGTACTCGGCGTGGCCGTCCTTGAGGTGCGCGACCACACGCTGGTGCATGCGGTCACGCATGGCGGCCCAGCTCATGGCTTAGGCCGTGACCGGATGGCCCAGCGAGCCATTGAGGCGCACGGTGCCGGTGGCAGACGGGTTGGCGGCCACGGCAATGGCGACGCCGGCCAGGTAGTTGCCAGTGCCGGGCACGTTGGTCAGCACGTTGGTCGCGGCGATGGCGTAGACCGGCTGGCCAATCGCCCAGGCCTGGGCGCTGGTCTTGGCCAGTTCGAAGCAGCCGGTGGTTTTCAGTTCCACTGGGTCGCCTTCGGCTTCGGTGGTGGCGGCTACGCCCAGCAAGCCATTGACGCGGTAGAGCTGGCCGGAAACAGTGCCGCCAGTCGGGGCCGGAACGGTGATCATGTCACCGTGCTGTTTGAAGTTCTTCATATCGGGTTCCTCGAATCAGGAGAGCAGAAACGACAAGGGCGCCCGATGGCGCCCTTTGTCGTGAGGGTTGGCGGTTACGCGCCGGCGTTTTTGTAGACGCCGCGGTAGTCGATCCAGCCGGCACCGAACACCAAGCGGGCCTTGATTTCCATGCCGTCGACTTCGAAGCCCTCGCGGGTTTCGGTGAACACGCCCTGCTCACCTTCCAGGTAGGCGTACTCGAAGGTATCGACCATGCCCGGGGCGGCGTACAGGTACCACTGGTTGCCGGTGATGCGCGCGTCGACGATCACCTGCAGCGAGGTGTTGCGGCTGTCGTTGATGTCGGCATTCTTGGCCGGCACGTAGTTGGAGCTGGTGAACTGGAAGGCTTCCAGCTCCTTGTCCGGGCCAACCACCAGGTACTGCGGGCCGAGGTTGAGGAAGTGGCCGGCCTTGGACTTCTGCTTGCGCATGGCAGCGCGGGCAGCGGCCAGGGTGGTGGTGTTGATTGCGCCAGCGCTGGCCGCCAGGTTGCCGTGAGCCGCATCGAACACTGCCACGTTGTCCACGAAGTTCGGGTTGCTGAGCAGCAGGTCCCACACCACGTCCGACTCGGTCTGAGCAGCCGCGGCGCCCAGCGCTTGCGGAATGCGGGTCAGCGCGGACAGGTCATCGTTGACGATCGACTCCCAGGTGATGGCAATGATCTTGCCGTACTTCACCACGCGAATCGGGGCGCCTTCTTCGCCCAGGGTGCCGTACTTGTACTCACCGTGCTCGTTCACCTTCTCCAGCGCGGTGATGTCGCCAAGGGCGACGCGAGTCACTTCGCGGAAGTCCGGCACAGACGTCTGGCGGCCCAGCGGGCGCCAGGTCTGCGGCGCCAACTCATAACCGGCGCGCAGGGTGCGGTTGACGGTGCTGCCCAGCAGCAGCGGGAAGTCGCTGGTGGTGTGCATGCCAGCGGCGCGGAAGGCCTGGCGGTCGCAGCCCAGTGCAGCGCGGGCCACTTCCTGCGGAGTCATGCCGCGCACGGTACCGCCGACCATTTCCACGCTCTCGCGGGCCATGTCGATCAGGCGCATGCCACGGAACTCACGGCCGCCGTCCTCGAGCTTCACGCTCGGGTCGCAGCGGTGCAGCAGGGCATTGAGCATGCCGCCGCGCTTGGCGAGCACCACCGACTGATCGACGTTGCTGGTGACGGTCGGCTGGCTGTTGCGGGTTTCCGGCTGGTCGGACTTCTGGCCTTCGGCCAGTTTGTCGATCATCGCGGCGCTGGCATCGGCGACGGACACACCGCGCTCGACCAGATCATCGGCGAACTCTTCCGGCAGGCCGACCTTCTTGGCCATTTGGCGAATGGTCAGGCCGCGCTTACGCTCGGCCTCCAGGGACTCACGGCGGATTTGATCCTCGGCCGCGCGCTTATCTTCATCGGTCATCACTTGTTCCTCTTGGGTGGTGGCCACGGCGGCCGGTTGCACGACAGGCTCAGCGGCCTGACGGGTTTCGAAAATGGTGGAGTAACGGGGGCCTTTGTATTCGCCTTTGTCGTCGGCGATGCGGAACTTGCCACCATCGTCGAAGCCCACCGGCACGACGGAAAGCTCGGTAGGCTCCCAGTCAACTGCCCGGTAGATGGGCGTCATGTCTTCGCCGTCTTCGACGAGCACATAGCGGTGCACGATGTAGCCCACGCTGATGTTGCGCAGGATGCCGTCGCGGATATCACGGAAGATCGGCTCGACCTCCTCGCGATTGCTGAAGCGGATAAGGGCGCGCCCCTCACCGCCTTCAATCCAGGCGCGCTCCACAACGCCAATGACGGCGTCAAGCTCCCATTGGTTATGCAGGTTCAGGAACGGCGCGCCGTTGTTCAGGCGCTCCATGCGCAGGGCGGTATCGCTGACTTCCAGTTCTTCCTGGTACTCACCGATGGACCAGCTCCAGCGCTTACCGCGCGCTCCGGTGGTCCAGGTGATCTCTACGGTACGGTCTTCGATGTTGACCGTGCCCGGGCGGACCGCTGCGCGAATACTCTGCAGCGGGGTTTCAAGCGTTTGCGTCTGCATCGCGGTCATCGTTCGCGCTCTCTTCATTGGCCGGCGCCGGATCGACGTCGGTGGATGGAATGACGGTGCCCTCCGGGCGGGCCTGGGTCAGGCCGGCGTTGGATACCTTGCGGGGGTCGCAGTCGAACACCAGGCCGAGGTCGTCGAACATCTTGTTGGCGTTTGCGATGTCCTGGGCGTGGGCGGCTGGGTCCGTAATGCCTAGCTCGCGCAGGGCGTTTGGCCAGGTGATCAGGCCGGAGCGCAAGCGCGCTCTGACGGTCTCTGTTTCCGACTTCGGGTCGACCATCTCGCGGCGCGGAGGCACCCACTCGGCTTTCACTTCGGTCAGCACAGCTCCAGGCAGCAGCGCCTGCGCCTCCATAAACCACTGCCAGGCGCGCTCGCACATCTGCGGGATGAGCATGCGCCACTGCCATACGTCCACCCGGCGGGCAAAGTGCAGCCAGCCCATGCGGCCGCTGGAGAAGTTCACGCCCTTCAGGTCGCCAGTGATCAACTCGTAGGGAACGCCCAGGCCAACGGAGATGGCATGCAGCGCCTGCCAGCTGTAGGGCTGGTAGCCGTTGAAGGTGGGCGGCGCTGCGAAGCTGACGCTCTCACCCATGTTCAGCTCCTGGATGATGCCGGGCTCCATACGCTCGATCAGCGGAACCGCCTTGGTTGACCCGCCAGTACCATCCTTGGAGACGAAGGCCGCGAAGCAGGCAGCGATCTTCGCCTGCTCCATCACGGCGTCTTCCATCTCGTCGAAGTTCTTGAGGCGCTGCATCACCGGAGCGAACCAGGTGTACCCGCGCGCCTGGCCGGCACGCTTGGGGAGGAACACGTGGATCACGTCTTCTGCCGGCACGCGGCGCGACTCGATCGAGCGCATGGTGGCGCTGGAGCCTGGGTGCTCGTCGAACAGCCAGAAGGCTACCCGCTTGCCCAGGGCGTCGAACTCGATGCCCTGGATGATGACGTTGCTGCCGGTGGCGCCGCTCTTGGCGTCGTCGATGAAGTCCGGCTCGAGCACCTGCAGTTGCAGCGGCACGGCAAGGCCATCGGTGCTGTATCGGCGGCGGCGGCGAATAAGGCATTCGCCGGACTCCGTGACGCACTCCATCACCTTGTGCTGCAGGCCGTAGAAGTTCTCCATCCCATCGGCGTCGCACTGCAGGCTTTCGCCCCAGGCATACCAGAGTTCGCCAAGGCGCTTGGCTTGACGCTCCTTGTCGATCAGCGGGCGTGGCACGATGCCGGCGCCGACCACGTTGTCGGCGATGCCGGTAATTGCGCGCTCGGCATAGGGGTTGTTGCGGCGCAGTTCGCGTGCCCGGTTGCGCAGCACGGCCAGGGCCGAGCCGTTCTCGGTGTTGGCGTCGGCCCCAGCTGCTCGCCAACCTTGGTTGCGGCGCCCGCCGGCAGCGCCTTCGAAACGGCGCTCCATGGCGTTGAGCATCAGGTCAGCGCGCTTTTTCTCCAGGCGAGCCATGGCGCGCTTCGCGGCATAGCCGGGAAACAGCGAGTCGATCACGCTCATGCTCAGTAGCCTTTGGTGAATGAGGTCAGGCGGCGGCCGCCGGCGGTGTCTGCGTTCAGGCCAAGTTCGTTTTCCATTAGCCGCAGGATCTGCAGCATCTCGGAAACCGAGCGGTAGGTGACGCTGCGGTCGGCGTAGCGCACCTGCAGTTCGCCACCCGCGATGGCGGCCTTCAGCGCCTGGTACTGCTCAAGGGTGTAGGCCATGGCTATCGCTTCCAGTACTTGGATTTCGCCCGTGGGCGTTCTTGGTTGTCTGCTGCTGCGTCGCCGCCTGGACGGGGCTCTGCCGACAGCACGTCGAGGTCAAGCCCGAAGCGCTGCTGGCTTATGCGAAGCGCCGCCAGGGCGCCGACGAAGCAGTCGAGCGCCTCGTTGCGGCGACCTTGGTTGTCCCAGCGCAGCACACGCTTACCCTGGGTGACTTTCGGCACCTTCACTTCGCTGACCAGTTGCCGGACTTCGCTCTCGTCGCACACGTCGTCATTGGCTGGCAGGTGCACCACTCCGGGCTGCGCCTCTCCGGCCTGCGACTTGGCAGTGTCCAGGGGCAGCTTGAGGCGGCTGTAGATCAGCTCCTTGGCGTTGTCGGTGCCGATCTCGGTCAAGTAGACCTTCGACTTGTTGCGGGTGCGCGGCATGTTGGCAATCGGCTTGCCGTACACGCTGGCGCCCTTGGTGGGGATTACCCACAGCACGCCATGGCGCAGGCTCTCGCCGTACACCTCGTCGGTGTAGTGGCCGCCGGAGTCCCAACCCCAACGGTCGACGCGCATCACCAGGCCGTCGGCGCGGGTGAACTGCTTCTGCAGCTCCGCCGCAACCTTGCGGCGCAGCACTTCGCTGGCTGGATCGCCCATCAGGATGAATCGGTAAACCAACCAAGCTTCTTCACCAGGACCCCATGCCCACACACGGCCTTCGTAGCGGTCGTCCTGGGTGTCGATGAAGCCGGTAAGCACTACGGCGCGCTGCGGTACCTGGCCTGTCCAGACCTCGCGGCGGCCATAGAGAGCGTCCCACTCGACCTTGTCCTGGGTCTCTTCCCACACCTCGCCCAGCGTGGTGTTGGTGAAAGTGATCAGCTTCTCGCGGTCGCCCTTGATCTTAAGGAACTCGGTGGCGATCTTGAGCCACGTCGACCAGGTGCTGTAGATCGCCCAGCAGTAGAAGGCGATCGAGCGCGGGGTACGGATTGGCTCGCCGTCAGGGCTGAACCAATCCATGGAGTCGCGCGTCCAGATGCCGGTCACTTCGCAGATCCAGCGGCCAGTCTTGGAGGCCTCCACCATATCCGGATGGAAAAAACAGGTCTTGCAGTGCTCGCAGACGTACCAGGCCTTCACCGGTTCGCCGAGCTCGTCCTTGTCCCACTTCAGGCCGAAGTCGCATTCCTTGCCGCCGAACTTCAGCGTTTGCTCGCCACGGCAGTGCGGGCACTCGATGTGAAAGCGCAGGCGAATCGGCGACTCGCTGGCGGCCTTGCTGACCTGGCAGGTGCCGGCCTTCTTCGGCGTAGAGCCGCGAATCGACTTGGGGTACACCGCGCCATCCAGGCGCTTGTCGCCGAGGGTGACCGGGTCGCCCTCGCCTTCCACGTCGGCATCGAAGTTCGACAGCTCGTCGTAGATGACCTCGTCCGCCGACTTCTCGCGGTAGTTGCGCGAGGCCTTGCCGCCGCGCACCCATAGGGTCTTGCGGTTGGCGAATACCTTCTGGTCGAGGGTATTGTCGCTGTGCTTGCGGCCGAACCATGGAGCCAGCTCGCGCACCACCGGCACGTCGCGGATCAGGCCGTTGACGTGGCTCTTGCTGATGTCCTCGGCGTCAGGGTCGGTCGGCGACCACATCATGACGTTGCGGCGCTTGTGCTGGATCTTGTAGCCGATGTTGGCCAGCAGCAGCTTGGTGTAACCGATGCGCGCCGACTTCACGAAGTTGACGACCGCGATCAGGTCATTGCCCATCGCGTTCAGGATCGCGACCTGGAACGGGTCCGTCGTCCACTTGCCCTCGTTGTAAGAGGACTCGGACGACATGTAGAAATGTTTGTCTGCCCACTCCACCGCCGTCAGCGGCGGTTCCTTGTACATCCCCTGCAGGCCAAGCCTGACCGCCTTGCCGAGATCAGTGATCCATGGTTGCAAGGTACTCATCGAGGATTCCTGGTAGGTCGTCACCGAACTGCGCGGTGATGTTGCGGGCCATGGCTATCTCCCGCTCCAGGGTTTCCAGAATGCGTGGGTCGATCTCCGGATGCCGGCGGCTGACTGTCTTTCCTACAGTCTCCAGTTTCGAGCCGATCTGAGCGGCGATCTTGGCCAGTGCATAGGTGGCAAATGGCACCGGCACCAGGATCTTGTCGTTGACCTGGTTCTTCTGCTCTTGGGCGTATGCCTGGGCAGTGGTCAGGCGAAGCTTCTGCTGAGTCAGCTTGGCATCGGCCAGAGGATCGAGACCTTCTAGTTCCGATCCCATGGGTTGTTGTTTGCGGGCGGCGTGCTCGACGCGGTTCTGCACCACATCTTGCACCCGGTAGAAGGCCTCACGGCCAACTCGGGCGACAGGCTCAACGCCCCATTTATCGAAGGCTTGCGGGGATATGCCGAGCGACTTCGCCATCTCGGACTTGTTCAACCATCCCGGCTGCTTGGTTGTTTCGTTCTTGGCCATGACTAAACAACAACCAACCTCCGAAAAATGCCCATACATAGTGGAAGGGCGGGGCCCGAATTACCCTCGGGGCACCCCCACCCGGGGAGGACCCAAAGTGCCCCACCCTGGTGCATTAGCGGCGGCGAGTGCCGATGGCACGGGCCAGCGCGAGCTCGAACTGGATGGGCAACTGATCTTCAGCGATGCGCTCAGCAACCCCAAAGAAGTCGAGGCGCTTGGTGTACGAAGGCCCGCGCACGAAGGCAAGGACGATGCGGATGTTGTTCCTACTGCCCTTGCCGTAGCCCAAGCGCTCAGCAATGCCGATAGGCCTGCTGCCCTTCTTGAGCAGGAAGTAGCGACGGTTGCCCTTGCGCATGGAGCGACGGCTATCGGTGGCATTGGCGCTGTAGCCTTCCTGGGTGAAGAGCTGCGCGCCCGATAGCATCTTGTTCAGGTGCCCACGCCCGATGTTGCCGTACTGGTCCAGGTCCAGCTTGTCGCCTGGCACCACGTATTGGCCAGAGCCAAGCACACCCTTACGGCGCAGCATCTTCTCGAACCCCTTCTCACCGCGGCTGCCTCCATATATCTGAGGCGTCAGCCAGGTGGATGCTGCCCTGCCCTTGCCCCACTGCCCCTCCTGGCCTACTACGTTTCCCGCACTGTTGGTGCTGCGACCATCCTTGATCCAGACCCGCGCCTCCATCCTGTCTTTGGTCGCAGGCTGGATGAACAGGCTATTCAGGGTGGTCCGCGTCGGCCGGTCGAATACCGTCTCCATCTCCTGGCGCACGCCCTTCTGCACCTCCTGTGCAGTTCGGGTCAGTGCAAGGGCAGCAGCGAAAGGCAACTGTTCACGCTCCAAGCGATCCAGCGTCTGCAGGCGCTCCCGAAGGCCGGTGAATGTGACCTTGAAGGTCATGGCCTTGTCTCGCGGCGCTCCTTGCCATCCCAGCGCCATTCGTTCAGGAATATCTGCGGATAGTGCGCGAGCGCATACAGGCTCACGCCGAGGTGAAGCAGCACCTCCCAAATCGAGGGCTGCTTGCCGGCATAAAGCGAAACCAGCATGCCGAACGCACCGACGACCACCAGGTAGAAAGCCGAGCACACCAGAGGCTGATCCATGAAGAACACTGCGCGCAGATAGTCCAGCGCGGCCAGCAGGATCAGAGCGCAAAGCAGTGCATCAACGCTGATCAGAATGGTTGCCATGTCAGGCACCTCGCAGTGCGAGTAACCGCTCGAGCGCCGCCTTCACAGCAGGAATAAGGTTCATCGCTAGCAGACCGATCAGAAAAGCCACGCCGTAACGCGACTCCAGATCACCCGGCAGGCCGAAGTAGGTAACCACGAACGGAGTAGTGAACACAGACGATGCAAAGCCGGTCAGCACCGCCACCACTGCCTCCTTGCGGGTCAGCCCCTTGAGGAAGCTCAGCGAAAGGATGGCGCCGACGAAACCAGCGATCACAGCACCGTACTTCGCCAGCACGGCGCTGCCTGCGGTGGTCGGATCCATATGCCTCTCCAAATAAAAAGCCCGCACATGGCGGGCAGAGCGACGGGCTAGGGAAGCCGCCGCGGAGCATCAGAGTAAATCGGCATCAGATTGCCGAATAAGCAGCCACAACCAACGATTAAAGGCATCAGAATGCCCAAATGATGGCTTGGCGCGGAGCAGAAACTAAAAAGCCCGGCGCAGTGGCCGGGCTTTCGAGATCGTTCTGAGGGACTCTCCCCTCAGAGGTCACACCACTTTCTACCCCTGACGCGCGTGCAGAGGTTGATGCAGGTGTCGCGGTACTCACAAAGTAAAAGCCCAGCTTGATAGCTGGGCTTGAGTGCGGTCCTTGGTCAATCCCATATGCGCGCAGGAATGACAGGATGAACAAACTTTCGGCCATCCGGTCATTCAAGTCAAGCGGCATGTGAGAACAAAACGCCCTCTGCCTGCAGGATGGTCTCGGCGTGCTGCAGCGCCTCCTTCACCATCTCATCCAGTACCGCACCAACGCCCTGCCGCCAGCGCCGGCGAGTGCGCTCAGGATTGGCCGCCAGATCCCAAGTGTTCATATCGTAGAACGAGGACGGCAGCACGATCATGTCTGACGAGCGCTTGCCTTCGGCGCCCTTCAGCGGCGGGATAGCCCAGGCAGTGACTGCCTTGTAGACGAACAACTTCGGCGCTGGCGAGGCGATCAGCGGGGCCAGCGCACTGATGGCGCCCACCTTGCGCCCCTTGTGCGTGCCATAGCGAGCCGCCAGCGCGTGCCAGTGCCGCGGGATCAACTCGCTATGCAGGCGGGCGAACACCCAGCAGTCGATCAGGTCGCGATCAGGCACGCCACCCCGCCCGACCATCGCCGTATCCAGGTCGATCAGCTTCTGCCAGGCCTGGCGAGACGTGCTGTCCTTGCACTCAGCCGCCAGGGCCGACACCACCGCACTCAATACGCTCGAATAAACCATGACCTTCCCCTCAATCCCCGGTGAAGTGCGCCCCGCCGGCGCCCTTCCTGTTGTTGCCTTGATAACCAACCGCCGCGCCCAGCTCCGGCATCAAGCCGGCCTGCTGCAGGACGCGCTGCATCCGCTTGCGCTCATCGCCCGACATGGCCAGGCGCAGCCGCAGCTGCTCGACCAGTTCGGGATACTCCAGCGCCGTACCGTCCGGTTTCACGAAGCCGCCGCCGTTGCAGCCGGCGCACGCCAAGAGATGGAAGATGCCCCGGATGCGGCCAGCGCCCCGGCACACCTCGCACCGCTCCAACGGAATCATGCGCGCTCTCATTGCGCTTGCACCTGGCGCGCCGTGGGATCCATTGCCAGGTACGCATTGATTTCGAGCATGGCCTCCTCAATGCCGCGACACACAACGGCGCGGTATCCCTCAGCCTTTAGCTTGGCGAGCATGTCCCTCTGCACACCGCTGACTGCTGCGTCATGCGGGGGCGTAGCCTTGAACTCGATGAACAGACCGAAGAATCCGCCACGGGCCTGGGCCAGCTGCAGGTCAGGCACGCCAGCCTTCACGCCTTGGGCTTTCAATTTCCCAGCGGTCGCCTTGGTGCGAGCACCGCCGTTGGGCGTGTGCCAGGTCACCGCATAGGCTGCGCGGTGCTGGATCTCCAGCCACCTCACAAGCATCTGCTGCTCTCGGCCTTCAAAGTCGATAGGGCGGACTAAGCGCATGGTTCGACCTCGCGCTCCTTCTGCTGCTCCGGCTCGAAGTCGCCACGAAGTGGCATCAAGTGCCTTGGGGCGATAAGCCCATCCTTTACGGGCAGGATTTTTTCGCCAATGCGAGCCACAAGCCCGGCGCCTTCGCAGCGCCACTCAGGCTCGCAAACGTCCGAATAACAACCGCTTTTTAGGAAAACACGCCCGGAAGTGTGAAAGCTGACCAGCGTGACAACGATGCCAAAGTTTAAGCCGGTCTTGATCATCGCCAGATCGCCAACCTTGAGTTCGCTACCCATTCTTCATCCTCCCCACGTAGAAATACTGTTTTCGGCTGTAGCGCCCGCCATTACTGGCGCTGCGCCTAAATGAAGAAGTGCAGGAGCAGCCACTTTCGGCGCAACTTGCACGCCATGCGCACCCGCAAAACCGCACTCATCCAGCCGCGCATGCCACCGCTCCAGCGCCTCGCGCCGACGCTCCATGGCATCGCGGGTCAGGTAGGTTTCAGTGGTCACGCCCAGGGCATGGTTGATCAGCAGCTCGCCCACCATGTGGTCAACGCCGATATCCGCCAGGCTCGATCGCATCAGCTTGCGCAGGTCATGGCTCGTCCACTGCCGGCCGCTCACCTCACGCATCAGCGCATGGCCGCTGGTGAGTGCCATGGCCGCCCCACCGCGCACCGGGAACAGCCAGGCAGCCTTCATGCGCGCATCCGGCAGCGCCTGCCGGTACTTGGCCAGCAGGCCGAGCACCTGAGCCGTCAGTGGCAGCACATGCTCGCGCCGGCTCTTCGTGTTTGCCTCGGGGATCACCCACACCCGCTCATCCAGCGAGATATGCGCCCATCGCGCCGCCAGCGTCTCGGCGATGCGCGTGCCGTGCGCCAGCATCATCAGCGGCAGCATCCCCTTGGCCGGGTCACGGTTGAACACCTCCACCAGGTGCTGCACCAGCGCCTGCAGGTCGACGCGCGAGAGCGCCGCCGGCTTCGGCCGCAGCTTGCCCTTGTAGAAATCACGGAACGTGGTTCCCGCCAGCGGGTTGGCCTCGATGCGCCCTTGCGTCTCGGCCATACGGAACGCCTGACGCAGCCCCTGCAGCGCCTTCTGCACCGTGCGTGGCGCCAGCTCCTGGTGCATCGGGAATACCAGCTTATCGTCCAGCAACACCCGATCCAGCTTGCGCAGCGCCACCTTGCCCACGCGCGGGATCACATGCCGACGCATCAGCGAGCCCATGCTGCCGCGATACTTCTCGCTGCGCGTCCGGTCGCCCTCGATGCGCGAGAGCCACCACTCCACCACCTCGCCCACGGTGCGCATGCCCGCCTTCTTGCTCGCCACTACAAGCCCTCCCCTTCGAACTTCGCCACCGGCTTGCCGTCCATGTGGTCGGTGATCGCCTGAACCACACCACCCCGGCCCGAGCGGTAGGCCATTGCCACCGACTGACCGGGCGCCGTGACTGTGTAGACCTGCCGCTCATCGACCAGGAACTCCGCAACGGTGTAGCCGGCATCGGTGATCCAGCAGCCGGGAATCTCCCGGTTGTCGCGGTCCTTCTTCGGCGCCCAGCCAATGGTCATGGCGCCAGCTCCTGCCCGCCGCTCAGCTCTACCACCTCGGCCAACTCGCCGTACAACTTGCGGCCGTGCGCCTCAGCAGTGGCACGGCAGGCGAACAGCGCCACCGGCTGGCCGCGATCAGCAGCCAGGCCGAGCTTGTCGGCACGGGAGTACAGGGCGTATCGGTAGGCATTGCACGTGCTGGCGACCTCACTCATCGGGCAGGTCCTTCCGAGCACTGGCCCAGTCGAAGACCACCACCACCCCGCCACCCTCGCGCAAACGATCGACAGTGCGATCACCCAACGCATTCGCCAGCCCCTGGGCAAACAGGTTTGAAATCACGATGGTCGGCTTCATGTCCTCGTACCGGGCGTTCACCACCTCGAACATCAGCATTCGCTCGAAGTCCGTCCCGTAGCTGGCCCCCACCTCATCGAGGATCAGCAGCTCCGGCGCCCGGAAAATCTCCAGCGCCTCGCGCTCAGACTGGGCCGCATCCTTGCCGTAGCTCGCCTTCACCTGCTGGCAAACGCGCGAAACGGTCGTGTACATCACGTTGCAGCGATGCTTCTCGACCACCAAGGAGGCGATCGCGGCCGCCAAATGGGTCTTGCCGTTGCCCACATGCCCCAGGAGCAGCAGGCAACGCCCGGCCGCCTGGGCATCCGGAAACCTCTCCGCGTAATCGCGGCAGGTAGCCAGGGCCACCCGTTGGCCGTTCGTGGTAGCCCGATAATTCTCAAAGGTTTTTGTCTTGAACCGGGGCGGGATGAGCGCTTGACCAAGCTGCCGCTCCAGACGAGTCGCCACGGCCTGGCGCTGCTGCTCACTGCGTTCGATTGCCTCCTGGGCGGCCTGCCGCTCGAACGAGCAGGACGGGCACCCGGACAGCAGGCCATCGCGCAGCACCGTGGCGATGTAATCGCCGTGAACATCGCACTTCGCAGAGCGAGTGCCGGTGATCCCGGCGGAAAGCTGCAGGCGCGCCAAACTCGCGCCCAGGGTCTTAGAGCCTGTACGTTCCATCAGGGTTGGCCTCCAGGCCTGCGTGGGGTTCTTGGTCAGCCAGGCCCGTGTGCTGGCTGGTGCGGCCAGAGCGTGCGGCCGGGCTGGCAGCGGAGCGGGCGCCAGCCCGCTTGATCGAGGCGACCAGTTCGCGGCACCAGCCGGCCTGGTTGTTCGCCGTTTCACGAGTCAGCCAGTACGAGACGAACTCTGCGATGGCGGTAGGCGTCACCTGATCGGCAGACACACCGATCATCCGCAGATGGGTGGCCAGGCTAAGGTCGTCGGGCTTCCACCCCTCGAACATCTCGAAACGCTGACGCGCCTCGATGCTCGCAACAGCGCCCGCGCCCTGTTGTTGTTGTATATCTCTTCTCTTCTCTTCTCTAGGTAACGCACTTGCTAACGGCTCGGTAACGCTCGCAGCGTTACCTTTTGCGTTTCCCTTCTTGTGGCTGGCCACCCGCAATGCCGTGAGAGAGCGATTCTTCGCGGTCTTGCCGTTATGCCGGTCGAAGTTCGGAATGCTGATCACCCCGTCATCCTCCAGCAGCCAACCGACCGAAATCATGTGATCGCAGAAGCCGCTAACGCCAACCGATCGATCCAGTAACTTTTTGGTAACGCTCGGGGCGTTACCCGCTTCTGTCTGTTGGTCGAACCAGCCCCAAACGCGCAGAAGCTTTCCAACCACTGCATCGGGGTCGATGTCGGCCAGATCGGCTATCTGGCAAACCTCGGGCTTGTCCAGCGTCGTGAGCTCGAACTTGATCCAGTCACCGGCCATGACTAAGCCCTGCCCGGCATCAAGCAGCGCGCCACGTTTCCATGGTGCGCAAATCGTGGCGCGCAGAGCCAAGCGTGATGCCTCTCCGCCTTGTCGCACTGCATCAGTTGGTTCATACTCGGGTCACCTCTCAAGGTGTTGTTGAAGAAGCCGGGCTGCCACCCGGCTTTTTTGTGCCTGCGATTCAGGCTGCCTTTACCGATTCCAGCAGCACTTCCATGGCCACCTTCGCCTCGCCTACGTGGCGCTTGATCTGCTGCTTCTCGTGCTGGCTCACATGCCCATCGGAAAGAGCCTCGACTACGGCCTTGGTCACGTCGGCTATCTCGTCATGCATGTGCAGCACAGCCGCCTGCACCGTGGTCGACTGGGCTGGCTGCTTCGCTACCAGCTCAAACCCGAACTCATGTGCCAGCGCAGCGAGAATGCGGCCGTCCTTGCTGTGCAGCATGATCTGCAGCAGCTGCTCCACGTTCAGGCGGTGCGTGTCGTCGTTGGGGTTGCTGCGGTTCAGCAGGTTGGTGTGCGACATACCCATCAGATGAGCCAGCTGCTTCGGGCCGGCATCCAGAACGGTGTCGTGAATTGCGCGGTGAATCTCTTCCATCTCGGGAAACCTCTGCTCGTTTGTCGTAGCGGCAGCTCTATGGCGGCGTGATCATGGCGGCCATGAACAGCACCGCACCTGTAAAGCTCGGAACCTCACTGCTACGCTCTGGAGCTCCTAAACAACAGCGCGAACCAGGAGGTTCCGATGACTCAAACCGCAAACAAGAACCCAGCAAGCGCGCCAGAAATGGCCGCGCAAGAAGTGCTGATAGCCCTTACCAACGCCGGCGCTTTTGGCAGCGGCGAGGCCGGGCTGATCAATGCGCCAAGCCGATCAGGAGCAACTGCCAAGGCGATGATCGACATCCACCAACAGCTCACGGCGTACTACCGGACTCTGCACGGAGGGCAATAACGCCCGCTGCAATGGCGGCTGCGAGGTCCGTGGCCGCCTTCTGCATCTCCTCCGGACAAAGGTGCTCAGCAACGTTGGGGAATGTGGTCTGGAAGATGCTCAGCGCCAGCTCGCGCTCTGCCAGGGTCAGCTTCTTCTCGCTCATAGTCCGTCGTACTCCTCGGTGGGCCGGGCGGTGTGGGTCATGACGCTTTCCTCGGTGCGGCTCAGGCGGCCTGGGTCTTGCCTGGCTGCGAAGGGAACGGGCGCAGCTCCTCGGCCGTGAACGTGCCGTCAGCATGCTCAGTTACGAAAATGGTCCGCTCTGCAGTGAGCGCCTTGGCGATAGCTGGAGCACTGACACCAAGTGCCTTGGCGATTGCGGCCTGGCCTCGCTCGGCAACCAGATCCGCCAGCTCTGTTCTCTTCATCTCTGTGCCTCGAAGTAACTGCCTCCCAGAGATATTAACCGCCGGTTACCATTACATCAACACCGGCGGTTGAGGAATAGAATTAACCTCCGGTTTAGATTGCGAGCTATGACGAAGAAAAAAGAGCTCTCCCCCGAACTGCGCGCCGAATGCGAGGCGGCGAAGGCCCTGTTTATCTCCAAGAAAAACAGCCTCGACCTCACCCAGGCCAAGCTCGCCGAAGCTGCTGAGATATCGCCGGCGGCGGTCGCCATGTACTTGAATGGCACGAACCCGCTCAATGCGAAGTTTGCGGTGGTGCTATCTCGCCTGATCGAAGAGCCGGTGGAACGCTTCAGCCCAAGGCTGGCGAAAGAGATTGCCGAAATGGCGGCGCCGATCGTTGTCGAAAGCCAGAAGGGATCGTCAGGCCTTGCTATATCTGAACAGTCCGGCACCTACGGCGCCGCGGCGAAGGTGATGGAGATGCTCAGCAAGCACGGCAAGTCGCTAAGGCCCGACCAACAAGAAAGGCTAGAGCGAGCGGTCGCGGATACCTTGGGTGATCAGCCAGAAACAAACCCGCCAGACAACGTAATCGTCGCCGACTTCTCTCGTCGCCCTCTGGTTGGCGATGAGATACGCATCGCGCATTACGACGTTCAGGGCGCAATGGGCAATGGCAAGCTGGTGCACGACTTCCCCGAGATGTTCCGCGACGTGACGGTCAGCCAGCAGCATCTGCGCGACTTGGGCGTCACCTACAAGGATCCTACACACCTGAAGCTGATCACCGGCGTTGGTCAGTCCATGGCACCAACAATCCAGGACAAGGACCCGCTGATCGTCGACGCAAGCGTCCGCGAGTTCACCGGCGACGGCATCTACGCCTTCATATGGCAGGGGCACTTCTATATCAAAAGCCTACAGATCGTTGATGCAGAGCACTTCAAGATGGTCTCCAAAGCGGAGAAGCTGTATCCGCCAGTAGAAATCCGAATCGACGAAACCTACATCCAGGCAAGGGTCCTTCTGGTGTGGAATGCCCAGAAACTCTAGCCTTAACCAGTAACCCTCACGGTCATCGAATGACGAAGATGGAACCTTCGAAGTCTGCAGCGCATCTCAGTCTCGAGGAGCTAGCAGGTGGCGCAAAATTAACCTATAGGTTAACATCATGCGTCTGCTAGTCCTTGAAACGTCTGCTTGGACCGTCACAGCCGTTCAGGAGAGGACGCAGGCCGGTGAATACGACTGCCCTTTTGTGAGTTCCCTGGAGGGGTTAGGGCCGAACTACACCAAGTCCATGGAGGGATTGATGAGCATGCTTGAGAAATTTGCAGCTCATGGCCAAAGGATGCTGAACGATGAGATTTGTCACGAGGCGGATAAGAACGCGAAGATTTTCGAGTTCATAAAGGGCGACTTAAGGCTGCTTTGGTTCTATGGTGATGGGAACAAGATAATTGTTTGCTCACATGTTTTTGTTAAGAAACGCCAAAAAGCACCACCACTGGAGGTAAGGAAAGCCATCAATCTGAAAGATAGGTATGAAAAGCTGATCAGGGACGGCAAAAAAATTGAACTCTTCTTTGAGGAAGAGTAGCGGAGCTTATTATGAGTGGATATTCAAAGCTAAAGTCTAGAAGCAAACAAAGCCTAAATTTCTGGGTTGAGTCTGCAAAACAAGATTTCATGATTTCCGTTCACTCGGCCATGCGTCGAGATGAAATTAGTAAGGCAAAACTTGCTGAACTGGTTTCTTGCTCCCCTGCATACATCACGAAAGTCCTCAAAGGCGATGCTAATTTTACCATTGAGACAATGGTGAAAATTGCTCGTGCTCTAAATTCCAAGCTATGCATTCAGCTTGCAGAGCCGCATCAGTCCATCCGTTGGTTTGGAGTTGTAGAGTCACGTAGGCAGGTAGACCATCGCCCTGCAACCTTCAACCGCCACTGGATCCAAGGTAATGAGCAAGACCTCAGAAAAACTGCACTTCGCGCATCATAGTAGTGAAGAGCTGGGGATAGAGCTTAAACGCCTTATTTACCCCAGGATTTCGATAGAAGCTTATCCCGATCATGATCCGTCGGAAGATCATGGCGAAGGCTCCTACAGAGCTGTAGCAAGCGCTTTATATGAAAAATCGGAGAGACTGCTTCACGTTAACTTCTTCTTCTCAACAGACGAGGAGAACAGAGATAACCACCCATATAAATTTAACTTGCATTGCTACATATGCGCATCGGTAACAAATGACTTCTCTGAATTTGATGACATAAAGAGACAGTCTGCTTACATAATTCTTGGCACAATGCTAATTGGAAGCATGCGCGAAATGGTATGCACGCTAACAGGCCGAGGCCCGTGGGACTCAGTGCTTATGCCTTCATTTAACATTGATGAATTTGTGCTTAACCTGATGCAGAACTACTCGGAAGAGTAAAAAGGCCCCGCTTCTGCGGGGCTTTTCATTCTACCTGCTCGTAGAAAACGGAGCTCGGAATATCAAAAAGGCGCCACCACCTCGTTTACTTCCACCCGCATCAAATCCCCCTCCTCCCCCTCGATCCGCGCATCGCTGTCCGTCGCCGCATCCCAGCTGACCGTCACCGTGCCGTCCTCATGGCGCTCCAGGTTCAGCCCATCGGTCTCCTGCAGCAGTTCCAGAATCGCCCGCCAGGCATAGTCGGGGTCGGTGTCCAACTGGAAGATCTTCACCCGCCGGTTTAGCTGCGCTATCGGCCCTTGAATCATGGCGGACACCCGCAGGCCCAGGCGATCAATGGCGTTCATCGGCGTGTTCTGTTCGGTTTTCGGCATCGGTCTGCGCCTCTCCTTATGCTGTATATCCATACAGTAAGCGAGCACATCGCCAGCACGCAAGCCTCCTTTGGTAGGGCTCGCCTCGAAAATTAAATTAACCGCCGGTATTGACGACAAGAAAACCGGCGGTTAATTTAATCCACAAGCCGCCAGCAACGACGGCCAGGCCGCAAGGCCACCGCTCTTTAACAACCAGCGCCATGAACAGCTAGCCGGGCAACCGGCGAGGCAGCCCCGGCCATCACCTGTGGGGCGACAGAAAGTCAGGTGAACCAACCCGCTACGCCGAACGGCGACCGGCGATCAGAGGTAGGCCGCAGAGGGGCCGAGCCTGACGAGGTGCAGACCAAACCGCGCGAATGACCCAGACGGCGTAGCGAGCAACACAAGGTTTCACTGGCTGGCCTTCTCCAGAGGGCCAGACGGGAAGCCAAATGAAACTGATAGGAGAGCCGCAATGGCCTACTACATCGACGACTACATCAGGCTTTGTGACGTTTGCGCCATGGACGTCGCGACCCTGTGGAACATGCGCAACCTCGTTATCCCATCTCTTGAGCGCGAAGCGGAGCGCTACCGCGAATGCCTGGCTGCGCGGCGTGAAGATGACACTGGCGCCGAATGGGATGGGATTGAGGCAGACCTGCGCAATCTCGATCAAGCCATCGCCAACGGCCGCAAGCGCTGCCAGCGCGAGCCGCAGCAACAGCAGTTGTTTGCCGCCTGAAGGTTTCACTGGCAGCCCTTCCCGCGAGGGGCTGACGGGAAACCACCCACCAGGAGCACCACCCCATGAAGCACATCGCAATCCTCCTTGGCCTGGTGCTGGCACTCGCCGGCACCGCCCAGGCCGCACCCGCGCCGCTCACCTTCTGCACCGGTGGCGAAGGCGGCTTCTACGAAAGCCTCGGCCAGGCCATCGGCAAGAGCATCACCCGTACCACCGGCGCACAGCTGGAGGTGCTCAACACCGGCGGCTCGGTCGAGAACGCCCAGTTGATGAAGGACGGCGACTGCAGCATCGCCATCATGCAGGCCGACGTCGTCACCAGCATGCCGCTGCCATCTGACATCAAGGTCAGCGACGCGCACACCGAGATCGTCTACTGGCTGCACGGCCGCAGCGGTGTCCATGACTTCGGCAAAATGGAGAAAGACAGCATCGCCGAGAAATACGCCTTCGCAGCTGTCTCCGGCTCCGGAGCGCTGGTCACCGTGCGCAACTGGATCAAGACCGACAAAGACTACGAAGGCGCGCGCATCGTCGAGTTCGAAGACTGGTACAGCGCCGCCGAGGCGGTCGCCCAGGGCTACGTCTCCAAGGCTGGCGTGCGTATTGAGATCGCCGGCATGCTCTACATCGGCCGCGCCGGCAAGATCACCACCGATATCACCGAAGACTTCGGCAACCAGATCCTTATCGGCGAGGTCAACGACAGCTCGTTCGCCAACGCCAAGGACGTGAACAGCAACCCGCTGTACACCGCCTGCAGTGTAGACAGCCAGGCAGCCAGCGGCCTCAAGACCAGCACCACCCTGGCGCCAGACACCTACTGCCTGCGCGCCCAGGTCGTCTACAACAACGACTACCACAAAGACCTACCGCCCAAGGAGCAGCGCGCCGTGCGCCGTGCCGTGGACAAAGGCATCAACTCCATCGTCAAGGCCGTGCGCTGATGCTGCGCCTGGCCCTGGCCATCGTGCTGGTGGGCGCTCTGCTCACCACCGCCACCCTCCTGCACATGCTCACCACTGCTTACCTCCTCGGACTTGTCTCGGGCGTTTGGCTTGCGGTGGTTTGGCTTTGGGTGAAGGCGCGGCGGCGGAAGCGGTAGCAGCAATAACGCGAAGAGGAATCACCATGCTCAACCTTGCCGGCCACCAGTATGAAGAGCGCCGCTTGCTGGCCTACGTGATGAAGCACATGCGCAGCCCTACACGCCACAAGCAGAAGCGCTGGGTTGTAGTGACGGGAATGTTCGGCGTCGGCTCTACAGTGGCTCATGCGCTGTGCCGTGAGTTCGACCTAAACCCTGACGACGATCTTTCGAAGTAGGGGTGCCGAGATGCCAAACGTCTTCAAGTTCAACGGCGATGACTGCGAGGTTTCAACCTATGAAGCGGCCGAGGCTCTTGCCGGATTCTCCCTTGATAGGCGCCTGAACTACTACATCACCCAAGAGGGCGAGGTTGAAGAGCAAGGCGTATGCACGCTGCGTTGCTCCGGATGCAGCTGTGGCTGCGAAGGCGGATGCAGTTGCGGCGACATCGGTTTCGGCTGCCATGAGTGCGGCTACACCGGAAAGCGCCGCTTCTATTTTGGTTTCCCGGCCAGATCTCCAGAGGAGAGAAAGCGCGATCGTGAGTCTGATCGCTCTCGCCGAAAGCTGATTCAACAGTAGACACCCAGCACCACCCGCTAAGCGTTGGGCGAACCCGGCGGGCGGGTGGTGCCCGTGCCGCTTCGGCATGCCAATGCGTTAGCGCCGGTCCATCTCAGCCGGCAGATCAGGCGCGCCAACGCCCGGATCAAAGCGCGCACGGGTGAATAAAGCGGTAGCCAGGTGGCCGGTGAATGCCGGCAGCCCTGCAAGCGGCGGGCCTCGCCGCGGGCGACAGAGAGGCCAACCCTACCCCGCATCCAACCACAGGTGCCCACCATGAACGCACTCACCAAAGCCCGCGAGGCCATCGCCGAGCTGGTCGACGCCCTGCGCCAAACAAGCCAGGCCCGCATGGCCGCCCAGGCGCGCCGGCGCCAGCCCGTACCCGCACCGCGCGCCACCCACCTGGTTTGCAGCGGCAACGCGATGATTCGCGTCGTCGACGTAGACACCGGCAAGGTGCTCGGCTTCCGCCGCACCATGCGCGAGGCGCGCTGGCTCGCCAGCCACCTCGAGCGTGGCCTGCACCTGCAACAGTGAGGGCGCCAGCATGCTCCAGCCCCAGCGGCTGCGCTATTGATCGCTACTGCATGTACTGGACGAGCAGATCACGCCCCGGATCGAAGATGTTGTACTGAGCTGCATTTCGAATGGTGAACCCTTGTACCTTCACCATTTTGTTCTGCTGAATAATCGCCTCAAGCAACTCTCGCTCGCCCTGCCCGGCAGAGGCCACTTCCACAATGCCAACCCCGGAAGATGGATTTGCAAAGTGCCCGGGCGAGAACATGATCCAGCCACTCCAAGTGCCTTGCCCATGGAGAACCCGGCCGGTCTGGAGGTAGTTCAGGCGGTATGCATTGGGATCACTCGGGTAACCAGGATCACCCTCGAGGATGAAATCAGCTTCGGCAATGGGTGCCTTCGGATCCTGCTTCTGAGCAAACTTCACCGTACGCATTGAAACCGCGCCAGAGTTCAGAAGCGCATCGCGGTACTGGGCATTGTTGAGGTTCATAAACAATGGCCCGAGGTTCATCTTCTGCATGAACAGGTGCATCTGAGTCGTAGCTGGGCCTGACTTCGCCAGATAGGTGTACAGCGTTTCATCCAAGCTATAACCAGCACCTTCAAAAGCCGCAGACATGTAGCGCCCGAGTACGTAATAGGCCTCAGGCGAACCCTGATTCACCATGGCTAGCTCTTGCTGAAAGCCTTCAACATTTACTGCCCAGGCGCTGTCGATGCGCTCGATCGCCTGGTCAGTAAACGGCGCAGAAGGTAATGCAGCTGCAGCAGCAGAAAACAATGCAAAGCAGAGAGACGTCAGGTACCGAATCATCATCATTCCTTGAGACATTATTGACGCCATCATTCTGCCATCCATCAGAATTAAAGCGCTAGCTAACGCTACCTGATGCCCGCCGGAATCACCTTAGCGTTACCCCCTCTCCAAACCACTTGCATACCGTATCCAGCTATGGAGGCCGGCCTGCAGCTACACGAATGAGGGCACCTGCATGCTCCAGAACCCACACTACAGCAGCCATGCCGAACAACAGGCCGCCTTGGGCTGCGCCGCAGAGTTGGACCCCGTAAAGCACCCTCGCCGCTACGCACTTCAGCAGGCGCGCGAGAAGTTCATCCCGCCCAAGCGCTGCCACCAGCCGGCCAGCGAGTCACGCACACCAGAGCTGCTCGAGAAGGCCCGCGCCTTCACCCACCTGCGCGTCAATGAGGCAGCCAGGGAGCTCGGTATAAGCCGTAGCGTCCTCACCCGTCTGCGGGATGACTACGGCCTGGAGTTCGCACCCTCTCGCGAGAACGCATCAGGTCGCCTCAAGCGCCTGGCCGGCGCAAACCCGACCATGCACGAACTCGCCGCAGCGGCGGAGCTGTCGTACTCGCATACGTACAAGCTCTGCAAGCAATACGGCATAGAACCCGGAGTGCCCTATGGCCAAGACCCAAAAGGACCGTGACGACGCCACCACCAAGCGCCGCAAGGATGCTGAAGAGGTCGAGCTACGACACCGCGTGCGCCCGGGCATCCTCACCATCCTGGCTGAGCTGATGGCCTGGGGCGAACACACCGAGCGCACCGAGTGCCTGCAAACCCTGCTGCTCAACGTCCACGCCCTCGGCCGCGACCAGGCGGCCGCCCTGCTTCAGCCGCCGCGCCACGAAATACGCATCTCGCCCAGCGTGGCGCGCCAGCTCTACCAGCAAGGCGCCGAACAAGCCGGCCGCCTCGATCGGCAAGATCTGTAACCGCTGCTCAGGAGAAAGCCGCAAGTGATCAGCTCCCCCGTCATCCGCTACCACGGCGGCAAGTTCAGACTGGCGCCTTGGGTGATCAGCCACTTTCCCCCTCACACCTGTTACGTGGAGCCTTTCGGAGGTGCCGCAGGCGTGCTCATGCAAAAACCAAGGGCCTACGCAGAGGTCTACAACGACCTTGATGGGGATATCGTCAACCTGTTCCGCGTACTGCAGGCCAAGATAACTCGCGACCAACTGACTGAACTGCTGATCATTACACCCTACGCCCGCGGAGAATTTGAGCGCGCTTGGGAGCCTACTGAGGATTCAGTCGAACGGGCCAGGAGGACGATCATCAGGGCCCAGATGGGTTTTGGCTCAGCTGGAGCAACAAAGGGCCGAACAGGCTTCCGCATCGACACAAAGCGCAAGTACGGAACGGCTCAAGCCCTTTGGCAAGAGTACCCTGAACAGGTTGCGGAAATTGGCCAACGCCTGTCTGGCGTCCTCATCGAGAATCGACCCGCGATCGAGGTTATGAAAGCACACGATGGTCCAGAGACACTCCACTATGTGGACCCACCCTATGTCTTCTCGACTAGGCACGAAAGCGCCAGCAGTCGGCAGTATTACCGTCACGAAATGGACGATGGCCAACATCTTGACCTGCTCAACGAGTTGCTCGAGCTGGAAGGAATGGTGGTGCTGTCCGGCTACTCAAGCGAGATCTACAGACGCCGCCTCAATGGCTGGTCGATGAATAGCACCTCCGCACGAATCAGCGCCTCACGAGGCACCACGGTTCGCGAGGAATACCTCTGGCTAAACCCCTCATGTATGAAGGCGCTCAGCCAGATGGGGTTGGACTTTGGCGAGTATGCCTGACAGACACCTACCGCGAGTTAGATTCGAAGCTGCCAGGTAAGACTGGCGACCAGGTCTTGCCCTTCCTCTTTGCTTTTGTGGATCGCCGTTTAGCTGACTTCCGATAGAAGCCCAACAGGGCTTCTTCAGCAGTCACCGCGAACGCGTCTGACACGCCGTCCAACTTTGGCGTCTTTACCTTTTTCGAGAAAGCTGCCCGCTGCTTTGATACTGGCTTCATTGGTCCCTCCCTAAAACTGCTTGGGTTGCAGCCCATTGATAACTAAATAAGGCCACAACCCATTCAGTTCATACAGAATCAGCCAAGAATATGATCAATCACTTCCTGCATTGTTTTCTTGGCTGTTCTAGCCGCAGGTTGTCTACCAGACTTCTTAACAATAATCTCAAAGTCATATGACTTAACATAGTAGTTCTTTAGCTGCTCTTCCAAGCTTGCCAAATTCTTTTGAAGCTTCTCTATCTCAGTCCCTTGAGGTAAAGCCTCTCCTGGCGGGCTTGGAATGTCAGGAATGATCCGAATAAAGTTCTCCTGACCTTTATATATAATATCAAAGGAGTGGTAGGTCCCCATGTAGTTATCGTCTTTGCCTGCCAGGCGCAGTTCAACAACAACATCTTTATAAGTGGCTTTCCTACCGCTACCGGCGGTGGCGGTCACATCAAAGCCGTTGGCCGCCAGATACTCTTCAAAGGACTTAACAAGTTCACCATTCATAGATGACCTTATTTCGTCATTCTTTGCGGCTCTCTTATCCAGACAAATAGATATTTGCTCTTTTAAGTCTGCAATCTTTTTTACGATTTCCAGTGACATTTTCACTCCTTGACCCGGCCCCATGCCGGCCCCCAAGAGATACCCCATTTCAAGATAACTAGCCACTGGCCAGTAGTCGAAGGCCGGTAAGGACACCTAATGCTCGAGAAAAAGCTGCACCACTTCCATTTCTGCTGCGGCCTGGGCGGCGGCGCCAAGGGCTTCAACCGCGCCCGCCCGGTCGTCGGCAACGTACGAGCTCGCTGGGAATGCCTGGGCGGCATCGACGTTGATCCGGCAGGACTGCGCGATTTCGAGAAGCTAGCCGGGGTGCCAGGCACGCTGATGGATCTGTTCACCCGCGACCAGTACATCCGCTTTCACGGCAAAGAGCCGCCTGCAGGTTGGCGCGAGGCCTCGGCCGACGACGTGCGCCGTGCTGCGCAGAACAAGCGCCCTGATGCCGTCTTCATCAGCAGCCCCTGCAAGGGCGCCAGCGGTCTGCTCTCCGAGAAAATGAGCCTGACCCCGAAGTACCAGGCGCTGAACGAACTGACCCTGCGCTGCATCTGGCTGATGGGCGAAGCCTGGAAGAATGACCCGGTGCCGCTCATCGTCTTCGAGAACGTGCCGCGCCTGGCCACCCGTGGCCGCCACCTGCTCGACCAGATCAACAGTCTGCTGAGTCACTTCGGCTACGCGGTTGCCGAAACCACCCACGACTGCGGCGAGTTGGGCGGCCTGGCCCAGTCCCGCAAGCGCTTCCTGCTGGTCGCCCGCCACGTCGAGAAGGTGCCGCCCTTCCTGTACGAGCCGGAGAAAAAGAGCCTGCGCGCCGTCGGCGATATCCTCGGCCGCATGCCGCTGCCTGGCGATATCGAAGCCGCTGGGCCGATGCACCGCGTGCCCTCCCTGCAGTGGCAGACCTGGGTGCGTCTCGCCCTGGTGCGCGCGGGCAGCGACTGGCGCAGCCTCAATGAACTGGCGATCGAGGATGGCCGCCTTCGTGACCTGATCATCGTGCCGGAATACCGCAGCGGATACCTTGGCGTACACGGCTGGGACGATACCAGCGGCACCATCGCCGGCCGTAGCAGCCCCACCAATGGCGCGTTCTCTGTGGCCGATCCGCGGTACCGGCAGGCAGCCAACTGGAACCACGGCCAGCAGTTCGGCGTCATCCGCTGGGACGATTCGTCTCCGACCATCCCCGGGCAGACCATGCCCGGCCAGGGTACCTTCAGCGTTGCCGATCCCCGGTACCACAACTGGCACAAGGGCGCGAGCAGCCGCAAGCTGCACGTCGGCAAGTGGGACGGCCACACCGGCACCGTGACCGGTTCGCAACAGGTGGCCAGCGGCGCCTTGTCGATCGCCGACCCGCGCCCTAACTGGAACCGCCACAGCGGCAACTACCGCGTTGTGCCGTTCGACAAGCCGGCCGGCACCATCATCGCCGGCGGCAAGGGTGTACAGGGTGGCCAGCAGTCGGTCGCAGATCCTCGCATCCTGCACCGCGGCAAGGGCGATAACTACCTCACCGGCGGCCACTACGGCGTGATCCCGTTCGACCAGAACTGCGGAGCGATCGCCGCCAGCTCACGCTACGACAGCGGGCGCTTCAGCGTTGCAGACCCGCGCATTCCAGCAGCCAATGACCGCCTGACCTGCATCATCCGCAGCATCGACGGAACCTGGCACCGCCCGTTCACCACCCTGGAGAAGGCAGCACTGCAGAGCCTGGTCGATCCCGAGGAACAACTGATCCTCGACGGCCTGAGCGACAAGGACTGGAGCGAGCGCATCGGCAACGCAGTGCCACCGCATGCAGCAGAAGCGATCGCCCACGTCATGGGCACCACCCTGCTACTGGCCGCCGCCGGCGAGACCTTCATGCTCAGCAATATGCCTGTGTGGGTGAGACCGGTGGCTGTTGGCTTGAGCGTGGCAGAGGTTCCGCAGGCATGAACCTAATCGTCAGCGCCCCGGTTGCGCTCTTCGCTCAAGAGAATCTTGAAGCTGTGAAAGGCCACTAGGTGCCCGCCGCCTTTGTTGCGCCAGGCCTCATGCGCGCTGCGGTAAAGGCTATCCACCTCGGCCATCACGCGGCGGTAGCGCTCAACCTCGAGCACCAGCCGGCGCATCTCAGGATGTTCAGCCCATATCCGGCGCAGCTCTCCCTGCGTCACCGGGCGAAAGTCAGGTAGTCGATAGCTCATGGCGAGATACTGTATATAAAAACAGTATTCTTCCATGCTGCGCGCCAGTCGTCATCGCCGCCCGTCAGCCGGGCAGCCGCAACGCAAACCCAAACAGGTCACGACCCATGAACGCACCCACCTACTGCCGCACCACTGGCTTGCGCGTAAACACCTGCCAGTGCCTGCGCTGCAAGCCGATACAGGAGCCAGCGCCATGCCCCTCACCCTGAACGCCTGGCACAGCCCGGAGCACCAAGTCTGGCGCATCCCGGTGATCTCCATCACCGGCGAATCAGCCCTCATTACCATCAGCGGCTACTACACAGCCTTCGAGCTCCGCGCGATCGCGCGCCAGCTCATCACCATCGCCAATGACTCCGACCAGGGCGAACAAGGCCCGGCCACCTACACCGTCGAGGACTAAAACATGCAGCCACTCATCTACGTGGCCGGCCCGTACCGGGCGGCTACTCGGGACATCATTGCCCAAAACATCGACGCCGCCCGCGTGGTCGGCATCAGCGCCGCCGCCCTGGGCTGGTTCCCCGTCATACCTCACGCCAACACCGCGCACATGGAGCTCGACCTGCCCGAGCTCGGTGACGACTTCTGGCTACGCGGCACCATGGAAATGATGGAGCGCTGCGACGCGGTGGTGCTGGTGCCTGGCTGGGAGAACAGCGCCGGCACCAAAGCCGAAATGGCCCGCGCCGACGCACTGCGCATCCCCATCTTCCGCACCCTCGACACCCTACCCAGCGCCCGCGCGTTCATCGAATGGCTCCACGCCAACGAAGCCCGCGCCAGCCGCCTGCACGCCGCGAAGGCATGACCGTGCGCCAGAAACAAGGAGAACAGCATGACACCTGAAGTTGAGAGGAAGCGGAGGGAGCTGTTCGGCAAATGGTGTGATGAGCAAGGTCATGGCCGAGCGTCAAACCGGCGCATGCTGTGGCCTGCATTCAACGCCGCCCTGGATAGCATTGAGATCGAATTGCCGGATGTTCGCACCGCAACGCACATCGCCTACTTCAACGCAGACGTGATCGACGCCATCACCGCCACTGGCCTAGGCCTGCGCATCAAGTAACCCCCCACCCCATCCCCTTTCTATCTGCCCACATACATGGGCGGGAGGATTTGCTGTGTCCGAGATAAAAGAACGACCAATCCTGTTCAGCGGCCCGATGGTGTGCGCGATTCTTGAAGGCAGGAAGGGCGGCACACGCCGGCCGGTGAAGCCGCAGCCAGACTTTCTCGGCTCGATGACTGACCCCAACACACCGTTCAAGACGCTGGGCGCCGGCCTGCATGGCCAGATTGTCTGCCCTTACGGCAAGCCAGGCGAACGGCTGTGGGTACGCGAGAGCTTCTACGCCTTCGGCCGCTGGGAGACCCGCTATAGCCAGAAGAGAAAGCGCGACCTGTGGCACTTCATCGACATGACGCACGATACCGGCCGGGAGTACCAGTTCGAGGCGCCGGTTGGCCAGCACATCAAGATTCCACGCAGCAGCGTCACCCCGTCATGGTGGAGGCGCCCGTCGATCCACATGCCGCGTCACGCTTCCCGCATCCTGCTCGAAATCACCGCCGTCCGCGTCGAGCGCCTGCATGATGGTGATGGCGAAACAGCTTTCGAGAGCCGTTATCTGGCCGAAGGAATCAACGAAATCCACCACGGCGATGGCGAGTACTACTACCACGCCTTCCAGAACGAGCCCGGCCCTGGAAACTGGTGCGATCCATTTGATGCCTGGCGCGAGTTGTGGGTGTCGATCAACGGCATCGACAGCTGGAACGCCAACCCCTGGGTCTGGGTAGTCGAGTTCAAGCGGGTGACCCCATGAAACTGATCACGCTTGAGAAGGTGAGCCAATGAGCGACGCGCCTATCGAACCGCAAGAGTATCTCTACGGCGTGAAGGTCGTGGATATCGGCGATATCCGCGTAGCCAGGGGCATGACACGTCGGCCGCATTCAACCTGCGCGCATCGCCAACAGGTGTACGACGACAAGGAGCGTCGAATCTGGTGCAAGGACTGCGAGACCGAACTTGAACCCTTTGACGCCTATATGTGCCTTGTCGGCGTCATGGATGGCCACATCAAGAACCTGAAACGCCGCGAGCAGCAGGTCAAGGACGCCGAGGCGCATAGCGCGCGCAGTCGAGCCGTGAAGGTGTTAGATCAGGTATGGCGTAGCCACCAGATGGCGCCGCTGTGCCCTCACTGTGACACAGCGATTCTTCCTGAAGACGTGGCTGGCGGCGTCGCGACAGCCTCGAAAAGCCTTGTGATCGCCGCGCGCAAACGAAAGGGGCAAAAGCCATGAGCAAGATGGTCACGCTTGAGAAGTGGGCGGCGCGGCCATCTGAGTGCTCGGAATCGAGGAGATTGCAATGGTTCGCTACAAGACCATAGAGCAGTTCGCCCGCGAGTCGGGCTATACACCGGATGCCATCAGAACCAAAATCCGCGACGGGATCTGGCCAAAGCACCAGGTGTGGAAGAAGGCCCCTGACGGACGGGTTCTAATTGACGTAGAGGGTTATTACACATGGGTAGAGATGGGCGAGGCGTCCGGGCGGCTTCTGAAAGTAGTATCGAAATCACATTCCAGTACCAGGGCCAGCGCTGCCGCGAGCGCCTCAATCTCAAGCCCACCGCCGCTAACCTGAGGCGCGCCGAGCAGCACAAGGCGGCCATCGAGCTTGCAATTGAACAGGGTACCTTCGACTACAGCGTCACCTTCCCCGAGTCAAAGCGCGCGGCGAAGTTCGCCAAGCCTGTCGATCGACAGAACCTTGGCGAATACCTGGCGGAGTGGATCGAGGGCCGGAGATCGCAGCTCAAGGCCAGCACCGCCGCGCATTACGAGCGGCTCATAACTGCTCAGCTGGTGCCAATGTTCGGCCACCTGCGGCTGAGCGAACTGTCGAAACGCCACGTGCGCGAGAAGCTGTCCGCGCTCTCGGTGTCGAACAAAACGCTGGCCAACCTGCAGAGCTGCCTGCGCTCGGCACTGGCGGACGCCGTAGAGGACGAGTTTCTGGAAGCCAACCCCATGGCCGGGTGGAACTATCGGAACAAGGAAGTGCTGAAAGAGGAGGACGACGTTGATCCGTTCAGCATGGCTGAACAGGCCGCCATTCTGGCGGCTACGCCTAAGGATCGCAGACCGCAAATCCAGTTAGCCCTGTGGACTGGCCTACGGCCAAGCGAGCTGATTGCGCTGGAGTGGGGAGACATCGACTGGATCGGCAATGAGATCCGCATCGTGCGGGCGAAGACCAGGGCGGCGTCTGAGCCGGAATCGCCGAAGACGTCCAGCGGCAGGCGCTCCGTGAAACTCCTGGCGCCAGCGAGAGACGCCTTGCTGCAACAGAAGCCAGCGACGTTTCTGGCCGGCGGCCGCATCTTCACGAACCCGGTAAGCGGCGGGCCATGGGATCACTCGGAGCAGATCAGGAAGCTGCTGTGGGCGCCTGTGATGAAGAAGTCAGGCGTTCGATATCGCCGGCCTTACCAGACCAGGCACACCTACGCCTCGATGATGCTCTCTGCCGGCGAGCATCCCATGTGGGTCGCCAAGCAGATGGGGCACAAGGACTGGACCATGATCGCCCGCGTCTACGGCCGCTGGATGCCTTCAGCTGATCTGGAGGCTGGGCAGAAGGCTGTTCAGCTGTTCGCCGGTAATGACAGCACAATGACAACAATGGGCACAGACCCTGCGCTGTTAGCTGGTGCGCGCAAGGATACTAGACTGGCACTTTAAGTCAGTGGCCCGCGGAGACAGCGCATTTACACTGACAGTGACAATAACAGGAGGTGCGCCATGACCGCCCAGACCACCGAACGCTACCAGAGCTTCGCCGAGTTCTATCCCTATTACCTGCAGGAACACAGCAACCCTGTGTGCCGCCGTCTGCACTATGCCGGTAGTCTGCTGGTGCTGGCGATCCTCGCCTACGCCCTGCTCACTCAGCAATGGCTCTGGCTGCTGGCCATGCCGCTGGCCGGTTATGGCTTCGCCTGGGTCGGCCATTTCGTCTTCGAGAAGAACCGACCGGCTACCTTCGACTATCCGCTGTACAGCCTGATGGGCGATTGGGTGATGCTCAAGGATGCCTTCACCGGCCGTATCCGTTTCTGATGAAACGGATGTACGCCTCTCTACAGAACAACAAGAACGAGAACGCCCATGAATAGCCGCGCCCGCTTTACCCACATGCAAGACGGCCAGGCCGAGGACTGGGCCATCATCGCCCAGGACTTCGCCGCCTACGCCGCTCAGTTGCCTGCTCGCATCCTCGACCACCTGCGCCTGCTCGACGGCGATTTCGGTGGTTTCCCGGTGGACCGCCTGACCCACTCGCTGCAGACCGCCACCCGCGCCTATCACGACGGCCGCGACGAGAAGTACGTGATCTGCGCGCTGCTGCATGACATCGGCGATACCCTCGGCAGCTACAACCACCCGGACATCGCCGCGGCCATCCTCAAGCCCTTCGTCAGTGCCGAGAACCACTGGATGGTGGAGAAGCACGGCATCTTCCAGGGCTATTACTTCTTCCATCACCTGGGCATGGATCGTCACCTGCGCGAGCAGTTCAAGGATCACCCCCAGTTCCAGGCGACCATCGAGTTTTGTGCCAAGTACGACGCGGCCGCCTTCGATCCGGACTATGAAAGCCTGCCACTGAGCTTCTTCGAACCCATGCTGCAGCGCGTGTTCGCCCGACCGAAGAACTCCATCTATCTGGCTGCAATGGAAAAGACCAGCGCCTGACCGCCGGCCACTGTTGCGCCACCGTTCGGCGGCCATGCTTGGCTGGCCGCCACCCCCTTGGTTATGATCCCCGCCCAGCGAGCCTCTGGCTCAGGTCTTGCAGACCAGCCAGGCGTCCAGCAGAGACGCCAGAAATCCAGCAGGGACAGTTCCAGCAGATGAAGCCAGCAATCACCAGCCGTGCCAACGGGCTACCGACGCCGCCGTTGCGTGAATACTATTCGCGCGTACTGGCCTATATCGCCACGGCCGCCAGCATCGCCGCCGGCACCTATGTCGGGCACTTCGCCTACGACATTCTGTGGATGGTGCCCTACGCCCTGCTCTACCCTCATCTGGCGCACAATCTCAGCCGCCGCTTCAAGCGCGACTATCCGCAGCAGACTGACCTCGCCCTGCTGTTCTTCGATGCCCTGCACGCCGGCGCATCCTGCGTGCTGCTGGGTTTCTCCGCCGTACCCAGCCTGATGTTCCTGCTGATTCTGTGTTTCAGTGCACTGGTCGTCGGTGGCATGCGCTATCTCGGCATGGCGCTGCTGGTGGCCGCCAGTGGCATGGCGCTGTGCGCCGCGCTGGTGGGGGTTCATCCCAATACCGACACGCCGACCCTGGTGGCGCTGGTCAGCATCCTCTTCACCACCCTGTACATCTGCATCACCGCCTATTTCGTCAACCAGCAGGGCCTGCGCCTGGCCCAGGTACGCAGCGAGATCAAGCGTGAGCAGGAAAAGGCCGCACGCCTGGCGCGCAACCTAGCCAAGTACCTGTCACCACAGGTATGGGAATCGATCTTCACCGGCAAAAAGAGCGTGCGCCTGGAAACCCAGCGCAAGAAGCTCACGGTATTTTTCTCCGACATCAAGGGCTTCACCGAGCTGTCGGAAGAGCTGGAGGCCGAAGCGCTGACCGACCTGCTCAACACCTACCTCAACGAAATGTCGAAGATCAGCCTGAAATACGGTGGCACCATCGACAAGTTCATCGGTGACTGCGTCATGGTGTTCTTCGGCGACCCGAGCAGCAACGGCGCCAAGAAGGATGCGGTCGCGGCGGTTTCCATGGCCATCGCCATGCGCAAGCACATGAAGGTGCTACGCCAGCAATGGCGCGCCCAGGGCATCACCAAACCGCTGGAAATCCGCATGGGCCTCAATACCGGCTACTGCACGGTGGGCAACTTTGGCGCCGACACGCGCATGGACTACACCATCATCGGCCGCGACGTGAACCTTGCCAGCCGCCTGGAAAGCGCCGCCGAATCCGGCGAGATCCTGATTTCCCACGAGACCTATTCGCTGGTCAAGGACGTGATCATGTGCCGCGACAAGGGCCAGATCGCCGTCAAGGGCTTCACTCGCCCGGTGCAGATCTACCAGGTGGTGGACTTCCGCCGTGACCTGGGTGCCACGTCCAGCTACGTCGAACACGAACTGCCGGGCTTCTCCATGTACCTGGACACCAACGGCATTCAGAATTTCGACAAGGAACGGGTGATCCAGGCGCTCAACCAGGCGGCCGAGAAGCTGCGCGACAAGGTCATTCTCTGAGGCGAACCGCTTGGAGTGCCATTCGCGGCTGAAGCCGCTCCTACGATACGCCCTTGTGGGAGCGGCTTCAGCCGCGATAAAAGCCGACTACAACGCGGTATCCGGCAACGCCTCGTTCAACACCACCGGCTCACCATCGATCAGCGGCTGCAATGCCAGAAACTCCAGCGCCGACGCGCGCCATGACTGCGCTGCCGCCAGCTCTGCGCAACGCCCCCGATCCAGCTCCAGCGCAGCCAGACAGGCAGTACGCAGATCCTCGTCCATCACCCCACTCTGCCCTTGCAACAGCACATCCAGCGGCCCGGCCACGGGAAACGCAGCCACCGGCGTACCGCAAGCCAGCGCTTCCAGCATCACCAGCCCATAGGTATCGGTACGCGAGGGGAAGACCAGCACCGAGGCATCCTGATAGGCCTCGGCCAACGCCTGGCCATGGCGATAACCGAGAAAGCGCACCAGCGGATACTGCTGTTGCAGCGCCTCACGCTGCGGGCCGTCGCCGACCACGCGTTTCTCTCCCGGTAAATCCAGATCGAGAAAGGCCTGCAGGTTCTTTTCCGGAGCGATGCGTCCGACATAGAGAAACACTGGCCGCACCGGACGAGTGCGCGTCTCGTCCGGCCGGAACAATCGGGTATCCACCCCTTTACGCCACAGTTGCAGCCGCTGCAGAGCCCAGTTGGCGAACTCCTCGCGCAACCGCTCGGTGGTCACCAGCACGGCCTGACTGGGGCGATGGAAAGCGCGCAGGAAGGCATAGCCCCAACGCGGCGCAATCCAAGGCCAGCGGGTGCTGACGTACTCCGGGAATCGCGTATGGATAGCCGTGGAAAACGCCAGCCCACGCTTGACCAGCCAACGCCGCGCTGCCCAACCCAGCGGCCCCTCGGTCGCGAGGTGCACGCAGTCCGGACGAAAGTCGCGAATCGCAGCACCGACACGCCAAAGGTCCCACACCAGCGGAATCTCAGGGTAAGTGGGACAGGGCACGGCGCGAAAATCGGCGGGCGACAGCAGTTTCACCTGATGGCCCAACCCACGCAGTTCGCTGACCAACGCAGTCAGGCTGGTGACCACGCCATTGACCTGAGGCGCCCAGGCGTCGGAGACGATGAGTATCCTCATGCGCCGGTCTCGAGGGCGACGGCCGGCTCCTCGCTGGCCAGTTGCGCCTCGGCCAGGCGATAGAGTTCGATCTGCCCGTCCCAGTGCTCGATCAGCGCCGTGCAGGACTCCACCCAGTCGCCGCAGTTCATGTATTCCACACCGCTCACCTGGCGAATCTCGGCATGGTGGATATGGCCGCAGACCACGCCCTGCAAGCCGCGTTTGACGCACTCGTGAGCGATGGCTTCCTCGAAATCGCTGATGAAGTTCACCGCCGTCTTGACCTTGTGCTTGAGGTAGGCCGACAACGACCAGTACCCGTACCCCCAACGACTGCGCCAATGATTGAGCCAGCGATTGAGGGTCAGGGTGAACTCGTAGGCAGAGTCACCGAGAAAGGCCAACCAGCGGTGATAACGGGTGATCACATCGAACTGATCGCCATGGATCACCAGCAATTGACGGCCATCGGCCGTGACGTGCACGGCCTCGTCCACCAACTGGATATTGCCCAACAGCAGGCTGGAGTAACGGCGCAGGAATTCGTCATGGTTGCCGGTGACGTAGATGACCTCGGTACCGCGCTTGCTCATGGTCAGCAGGCGACGGATCACGTTGGTGTGCGCCTGCGGCCAGTAGATGCCGCCGCGTAGCTTCCAGCCGTCAATGATGTCGCCCACCAGATAGATGCGGTCAGCGTGATAGCGCTTGAGAAAGGCTGCCAGGTGTTCGGCCTGACAATCGCGTGTGCCGAGGTGCACATCGGAGATCCACAGGGTACGGACACGTTGCTTGCGGCTGGGCTTGGCGAGCTGGGCGCTGGTCATGGGCGACCTCCGGCTGGGTTTAGTCGAGCTTGAGGGGTCGCGGTGAAATGCTTGTGACAGGAAAAAGACCGTTCGATGACGCAGCATCACCTCGGCCCAGGCGTTACACTCCGGCGGTTACCGAGGAAACCGCCATGCTCCCGACCCTGTCCCTGCGTCATTACAGTCACGAAGTGCTCAGCCATAGCCACGACCATGCGCAACTGGTGTTCGGCCTGGCGGGCGAGCTGCAATTCGAAGTGGATGGTCAGGGCAGCCAGGTACTGCGCCACCACCTGGCCGTAGTACCGGCGCAGGCACGTCATACCTGCGGCAGCCCACGTGGCAGCCAGTGCCTGGTACTGGACCTGCCGGCCAACGACTGGCTGGAACGCCAGCTCGGCCACCATGCCAGCGATATCCAGCGTCTGCTGGACAAGCCCAACGCCCTGCAACTCGATGCCTCGCAGGGCCAGCTCCTCAACTGGCTGGCCAGCAACCCGATCAATGACCCGATCATCGCCGGCCAGGGTGCGGCCTTGCTACTCGGCAGCCTGGCCTGCAGCCGCCGGCATGCCGAAGCGCGCGGCTTGCCGATGGCGGCCCTGGATCGCTACATCGAGCAGCACGCGGCGCATCCGCTGCAGGTGGCTGATCTGGCGCGCCTGGCCGGTCTGTCGGTGGCGCGCTTCCACGCCCGCTTCCTCACCGAGACCGGGCGCACGCCCATGGAACACATTCGCCAACGGCGCCTGCACCTGGCCGAGCAACTGCTGCGTGGCAGCGACCTGGCCGTTGGCGAAATCGCGGCCCGAGTCGGCTACAACTCGCAAAGCGCGTTCACTGCCGCCCTTTCCCGCCATCTGGGCATGACGCCAAGGCAATTGCGCCGCACTCGCTAGCCAGCACACGAGCCATAGGGTGCGTCATGCGCAGCGCAAAACTATCGGTTGGTCCCGGTGCGCGCGGCGCACCCTACGCGAGCGTCGTCACGGCTTCCGTAGGATGCGCTGTGCGCAGCGCAAAACTGTCGGTTGGCCCCTGTACGCGCGGCGCACCCTACGCGAGCATCGTCACGGCTTCTGTAGGGTGCGCTGTGCGCACCGCAAAACTATCGGTTGGTCCCGGTGCGCGCGGCGCACCCTACGCGCGCGTCGTCACGGCTTCCGTAGGGTGCGCCTTGCGCACCGGCAGCCAGCGATGCCCGCACTAACCCTCGATAGCCTGGCGACAAAACTCATCACTCCAGCGACAGACAGCTGCCGTCTGCGCCGCCTAGACTGCGCCGCATCATCGAGGAGTACCCCATGCAAACCATCGAATGGCAGGATTTCGAGAAAGTGGAGCTGCGCGTCGGCACCATTCGCAGCGCCCGCCCCAATGAAAAGGCCGTGAAGCCGGCTTACGTGCTGGAAGTGGATCTCGGCGAACTGGGCATCAAGACCTCCAGCGCCCAGATCACCGCGCACTATACCTGTGACGAGCTGCCAGGTCGCCAGGTGCTGTGCGTGTGCAATTTCGCCCTCAAACGCATCGCCGGCGTGCGCTCGGATGTACTGGTCACCGGGGTGTATGACCGTGAAAACCGCGTTGTCCTCGCCGGTTTCGACCAACCATTGCCCAACGGTGCGCGCCTGGCATGACGGAACGTAACGCCCTGTTGGCGATTCACCTAGGTGCACTGCTATTCGGCCTGTCGGGCATCTTCGGGAAACTGGCAGCAACCACACCGAACATGATTGCAGGCGGCCGCGCACTTTTTGCCGTGCTCGCCTTGAGCCTGGCTGCGTTGCTCTGGCGCAGTCGCAACGCGATTCGCCCGAGCCTGCGACAGATGGCTTTGCTGGCACTCGGTGGCCTGCTGCTGGGCACGCACTGGGTCACCTTCTTCGAAGCGGTGAAGGTCTCCGGCGTGGCCATCGCCACCCTGGGTTTCGCCAGCTTCCCGGCCTTCACCGTACTGCTGGAGGGGATGCTGTTTCGCGAACGCACCCGTCCCAGCGAGTTCGCCATGGTCGGCGTGGTGTGCGTGGGGCTGATCCTGGTTACGCCACAGTTCAGTCTGGACAGTGATGCCACAGTCGGACTGCTGTGGGCGGTGCTGTCAGGTTTTCTGTTCGCCCTGCTGTCGCTGCTCAATCGCGCCAGCACCCGTGGCCTCGACCCGGTAAAGGCCGCGCTGTACCAGAACATCACCGTACTGCTGTGCTTTCTGCCGCTGGCCTGGCCGCTGCTGCCCAGCGTGCGCGCGGTAGACTGGCTGTGGCTGGCCATGCTCGGCATCTTCTGCACGGGCCTGGCACACAGCCTGTTCGTCGCCAGCCTGCGCGTGCTCAAGGCGCGCACCACGGCAGTGATCTTCGCCCTGGAACCGGTTTACGGGATTCTGTTCGCCTGGTGGCTGTTCAGTGAACAGCCGACGCTACGCATGCTGGCCGGAGGTGTGCTGATCGTCAGCGCCATCTTCGTATCGGCGCGCATGGCACGCTGAAACGAAGACGTCGCCCAAGAGCCTGTTTAGGATCTCGCGAGCTAGAGCGATACAACACCGATGGCGGCCCCGAAAAAATAAGCGAGGAACGGTCGGAGTCGCGGGCGACTGTACTGTTGTACATGAGCATTTCGACCGGGCTGGCGCTCCAGCTTGTTTTTAACGCAGTAATGCCGACGCGCAGCAGATCATAAATAGGCTCTACCGGTCGTTGTGGCCCAGGTCGCGGGTTGGATCGATGAGATCGCGCACCCGTTGCTTGAGCACCTTGGCCTCGGGGAAACCACCATCGGCCTTGCGTTCCCATATCTGCTGACCGTCGCAGAGTATGCGGAACACGCCGCCCGTGCCCGGCTCCAGGCTGACCCGGCCCAACTCGTCGGCAAAGGTACTCAGCAGCTCCTGAGCCAGCCACGCGGCGCGCAGCAACCACTGACACTGGGTGCAATAGGTGATGACGATTTCGGGCTTCTGATCGGGCATGGCGGGGGCTCTACTGTGGGGCTTGATGCCTATAATACCGGTCTTTGTCTCTGCTCCTGCCGGAATCCATCATGCGCCGCCTGCTCCTTTCGCTGCTTTGCCTGTTCGCTCTGTCCAGCCTGCCTGTCATCGCCGCCGAACGTGTCGGCCTGGTGCTGTCGGGCGGCGCCGCTCGCGGCCTGGCACACATTGGTGTGCTCAAGGCGCTGGAAGAACAAGGCATTCGCATCGACGCCATCGCCGGTACCAGCATGGGCGCCATCGTCGGCGGGCTCTATGCCGCCGGCTATTCGGTGGCTGAGCTTGAGCGCCTGGCGCTGGAACTGGACTGGCAACAGGCGCTGTCCGACTCACCGCCACGCGAGGACATCCCCTTTCGCCGCAAGCAGGACGACCGCGATTTTCTGATCAAGCAGAAACTCAGTTTCCGCGACGACGGCAGCCTTGGCCTGCCGCTGGGCGTGATTCAGGGCCAGAACCTGGCGCTGCTGCTGGAAAGCCTGCTGGTGCATCGCAGCGCCACACGCGATTTCGATCATCTGCCGATCCCCTATCGCGCCGTGGCCACCGACGTGGTCACGGGTGAACAGGTGATCATGAGCAGCGGCCACCTGCCGCAGGTGATGCGCGCCAGCATGTCGATCCCGGCGGTGTTCGCCCCGGTGGAAGTGGACGGCCGCCTGCTGGTCGACGGCGGCATGGTCAACAATGTGCCAATCGACGTCGCGCGGCAGATGGGCGTCGATCACGTCATCGTCGTCGACCTGGGTATGCCACTGAAACCGGCCAAGGACCTGCTCACTGTGGTCGACGTGATGAACCAGTCGATCAACCTGATGATGCGCAAGAACTCCGAGGCCCAACTCGAAACGCTGGGGGCAGACGACGTATTGATCCAGCCTGCTCTGGCCGGTTTTGGCGTCGCCGACTTCAATCGTGGCGAACAGATGATGGACGCCGGTTACCGTGCCACGCAGATCCAGGCAGAGCGCCTGGCCCGCTTGCGTACCAGCAGCGCCGGCAGCCCTGCGCTGGCCATGGCGCGCTCGCGCGAACAGCGCACACCGGTGATTCGCGAGATTCAGGTGGAAAACGACTCGAAAGTCGGCGACGCGGTGATTCGTCGGCACATTCGCCAACCCCTCGGCGAGCCGCTGGACATGAATCGCCTGCAGAAAGACATGGGCACGCTGTACGGCCTGGACTACTTCGAGCGCGTGCAATACCGCGTGGAGCCGCTGGACGAACAAGGTAGCGCGCTGGTGATCGATGCGCGTGGCAAGCGCACCGGAACCGACTACCTGCGCCTGGGGCTGAATCTGTCCGACGACATGCGTGGCGACAGCGCTTTCAACATCGGCGCCAGCTACCGCGTCAACGGCATCAACGAGCTCGGCGCCGAATGGCTGACACGCCTGCAGTTGGGTGACCGCCAGGAGCTCTACAGCGAGTTCTATCAGCCGCTGGACGCCGGTTCGCGCTACTTCGTCGCGCCCTACCTGTTCGGTGAGGCGCAGAACGTCGAAGCGATCCTGGACAACGACCCCATCGCCGAATACCGCCTGGAGCGTTACGGCTATGGCCTCAACCTCGGCCGGCAGATTGCCAACAACGGCGAGATTCGTTTCGGCATTGCTCAGGCCTGGGGCGAAGCGGATGTCCGCGTCGGCGAGCGCGACCTGCCCAGCTTCAGTTTCAGCGAGGGTTACTACGAACTGCTGTACTCCTTCGACACCCTGGACAACCTCGACTTCCCGCGCACCGGCGAGGACATCGGCCTGATGCTGCGCAAGTACGACCGTGGGCTGGGTTCGGACGAGGAATATCGACAATGGCAGCTGAAGCTGGACAAGGCCTACAGCCATGGCCCCAACACCTGGCTGTTCGGTGGTCGCTACGGACGCACGCTGGATGAGGCGGAAGTGGTCACCTCGGGCTTCATTCTCGGTGGCGCCCAGGAGCTGTCGGGCTTTCGCCAGGACTCGCTGAGCGGCCAGAACATGGCGCTGGCGCGGATGATCTACTACCGACGCATGACACCAACCTCGATGTTGCCGCTGAACTTCCCGCTGTACCTGGGCATGTCGCTGGAGCGCGGCCGCGCCTGGAACAACGACAACGCTTTCGACAGCGGCTACATCAACGCCGCCAGCATCTTCCTCGGTCTGGATACGCCACTGGGGCCGCTGAACTTCAGTTACGGCTTCAACGACGAGCGGGAAAAAGCGCTGTACCTGAACCTGGGCAAGAGCTTCTGAAACGAAGAGGCCGCGCATGTGCGCGGCCTCGTTACATGACAGCGGGGTTGATCAGGCGATTTCTGCCAGCAACTGGCGAGCGGCCTTTTTCTGCTCGTCGTCACCGTGATCGATCACCTCGTTGAGGATGTCGCAGGCGGTGGCGATATCGCCCTGTTTGATGTAAGCCAGCGCCTGGTTGAGCTGGGCCATGTGCTCCGGGTTGCCCGCCAGGTGGTCGATGTCGCCCTGCAGCGCGGCAGTGGCATCGGCATCGCCGGCGAAAGCGTCGAGGAAGTTTTCATCCAGCGCTGACACCTCATCACTGAGCACCATTTCCATCTCACCGAAGGCACTCAACTGTTCGTCTTCATGATGCAGCTCGAACACCTCGGGCAGCTCCTGCAGGTTGCTGGCGAACGACGCATCGAACTCCGGCTCCGCAACAGCCTTGGGTTTGGCCTTCGCAGCAGCCGGAAACGGGGTGACCAGATCCCAGTCGGCATCCAGCGACAGATCATCGAGATTGAGCTGAAAATCAGGTTCAGTCGCAGGCACTGCCGCAGGCTGCAGCGCAGCGATAGGCTCGAGAGGTGCCTGCTGAGTCACCCGCAGATCAGGATGACGCGCCTTCAGCGCATCGATGCGCGCGGTGTCGAACGCTTCGGCACGCAGCACCGCTTCCTCGCGCGCGAAGCCCGCTCCATCGCCCAGCAGCGCCAGCACTTCCAACAAGCGGAAGCGCAGATCGCTGCGCTGCGGGTCCTGAGCCAGCGCCTTGCTCAGCTCACCACGCGCCTCGCTGACACGGCCGTAGGCGATGTAGACATTGGCTGCCTCGAGCGGGTCGACCGGCCCTTGAGCACGCACCGGAGCCGGCGCCGGTACTGCCTTGGCCACCGGAGCTGCGCCAACGGGAGCGGTAACCGGCGCGAGTTGGGTACGAGGCGCTTGCTGAGGCGGCTGCACCTTTGGCTGCACCTGCACCACCGGCCTGGTTTTCTCGCCACGCCGCCGCACGGCCCAGAAAAGCGCACCGAGCAACAACAGAAGCCCAATACCACCGGCCAACAATGTCGACCACCAACCGTGCTCCGCTGCCGCGGGCTCCTCGATACCGGCCGGCGCGGCGGCAATGGGCTGGGCGACCGGCTCGGCCTGCGTACGCGCAGCCAGCTCAGCCAACTGAGCGTCCTTCTGCGCCAATTGCTGCTGCAACTGCTGCAGTTGCAATTGCAGTTGCGCCAAGCCTTGTTGCAGTTGCAGATTTTCCGCCGCCTGATTGGCCAGCTCCAGATCGACCTGACGCTGCTTCTCGGCCAGCAGCTCCAGGCTTTCGGTTTGCTGCGGTGCTGGCTCCAGGGCAGCCAGAGGCGCGCTCACGGGCCCTTCGGCAGTGTTTTCAGCGAGCGCAGGTGCGGCCTCGGCAGCAGCCGGAGCAGCAGTCGGCTGGGCAGCCCCCGCACGCGCCGCATCAGGCAGCAGCAGGTCGGCGCCAGCCTGTAGACGACTTGGATCGCCGCCAGCAAAGGCATTCGGGTTGAGGGCAAGAATGCCCTCCATCAGCGCCTGCTGAGATAGCGTACTGCCCTGCTCACGCAGACGCGCAGCGATGGACCAGAGGCTGTCGCCACGGCTGACCTGATGACGGTGCCCTGCAGATGCACTCGGTGGCGTGACCGTGCTGACCGGCGAGAGCGGTGCTACGGCGCGAGTGGAAGGTTGCGCAAGGGCAGCTGCGCTTGGCGCAGCCACGGCTGAGTAAGCCGAAGAGCTGGGAGGGTCCAGCAACACGGTGTATTCACGCAGCAACTGGCCATTGGGACGCGCCACTTCGACGATGAAGTTCAGGTATGGCTCACGAACCGGACGGTTCGACACCACGCGGATCACGCTACGTGACCCCTGCAGAAGCGGCGTGAAACGCAGATCATTGAGAAAGTAGAAGCGCTCGACACCCGAACGGCTGAACACTTCGGCCGGTGCCAGACCGACACGCAGATCCTGCGCGCCCAGATCGCCCACTTCCAGCAGCTCGATTTCAGCCTCGAAAGGCTGATTCAGCGCCGAATGCAGCGTGATTTCACCCAAACCCAGCGCCGGAGCCATTCCCGAATAGAGAGCGGATCCCGACGCCAAACCCAACATCAACTGACGCACCCGAGCCATGTGACCTCCAGGGTTATCCGGCTCGAACGCCACCTCCTCGACTTCCTGTCTGAGCATCCCTTGGCCGGGAGGCTGGCGCCCTTGATAGTTTCGAAACGGGTGACAAGGTCCTTGTCGAGGCCGTCTCGAATTTCATTATGGCTACTAATTCACAAAGTAGCGGCTTGGACGCCAGTTTGCCGACGAAAGCACAGTGCTATCAAGGCAAATCAGTCAAGAATTAGGCACAGAAAAAATCCGATCAAAAATTGATCGGATTTTTGACAGTGCAGGCGTTTCACTTCATCAGGTTGCCGAGCACTCGAGCATGCACCTGCTGACAGCGACGCAGATCCTCCTCGTCGATGCCGGCGAAGACTTCATGGCGCAGTTGGGTGGAAATCGCTTCGATCTTCTCGATCAAAGGCTGCGCGTCCGGCTGCAACGCAATCTTCTTGGCACGGCGGTCTTCGGGTACCGCCACGCGAATGACCAGCCCCTGGCTTTCGAGACTGTCGAGCAGGCGTGCCAGCGTCGGCCCTTCCACGCCGATGCTTTGCGCCAATTCACGCTGGGTCGGCATTTCGCTGAAGCGTGCCAGGTGCAGCAGCACCAGCCAGCGAGCCTGGGACAGGCCCAGCCCGACCAGGCGTCTATCGAGTTCGGAACGCCAGGCACGGGACAGCTGGGCAACCTGCATGGCAAAGCGATGTTGATCGGGGTAAGACATGGGCAAGCGGACTCATACAAAGGTCAAAAACTAATTATTAGCCAGCTAGCCATAACCCGATGCGCAGGGCAAGCGCAGATTGCGTCACGAGCATTGCAGAATGCGACCGACTCGCAGCCCCGGTCCAGCTCAGGCCGCTACCAAGGGACGCTTACACCTCGAACTCGGCCTGCAGGGCGGCGCGCACGCAGTAGAGCACTGCCTCATCGACCCGCCCGGCGAACAGCGGGGCGATCTCGCTGACTGTCGGCAACTCGCCCTCGCCATCGAGGAAGGCCTCCTGAATCTCGCCCAGCAGTTCCTCCGGAAGATCCAGCGCCTGTTCCAGGCTCAATTGCTGCTGGGCGATGGCCTCGGCCAGCAGGCTGTAGACGTTTTTCTCAGTGCACCCCAACTGGCCGGCGATCTGCGTCGGGGTCATACCCGCGCGAGCCAGGCTGACCAGCTCGTGACGCAAATCGGCCACCGGAGCCGGCGCGTCATCTGCGCCGCTGCCGTTGAGCACTTCCAGGAAGGCCTGGCCGTAGCGCTCCAGCTTGCGCGCGCCAACGCCACTGACCTCGGCCATATCGCTCAGCGAGCTGGGCTGGCTGCGCAGCATCTCCAACAACGTGGCATCGGGGAAGATCACGTACGGCGGTACGCTGTGCTCCTCGGCCAGCTTACGACGCAGACTGCGCAGCGCCTCCCACATTTCCCGCTCATGACCACGCACCAGTTGGCTGGCGGCGCTGCTGGAGGCCTTGGCCGCCTGCGCCGGCTTGGGTTCACGGCGCAGTTGCAGGCTGACCTCACCACGCAGCAGTGGCCGGCAGGTCTCACTCAGGCGCAGACCGCCGAAACCGTCCAGATCGACATCGGCTAGGCCGCGGGCGACCAACTGGCGGAACAGGGTGCGCCATTCGACTTCGGAAAAGCCCTTGCCCACACCGAATACCGCCAGGTGCTGATGACCAGCGGCGCGAATCTTCTCGTTGTCACGGCCCAGCAGAATGTCCACCAGATGGCCGACGCCATAGCGCTGGCCGCTGCGATAGACGGCCGACAACGCCTGGCGCGCCGGCTCGGTGGCATCCCAGGTCTCGACGCCATCGATGCAGTTGTCGCAGTGACCGCAAGGGTTGGGCAATTCTTCATCGAAGTAGGCCAGCAGCGCCTGACGGCGGCAGCGCGTCTCCTCGCACAGGGCGAGCATGGCATCGAGCTTGTGCTGCTCGATGCGCTTGTGACGCTCATCGCCGTCGGAATTGTTGAGCATCTGCTTGAGGAAGATCACATCCTGCAGGCCGTAAGCCATCCACGCATCGGCCGGTAAGCCGTCACGGCCGGCGCGACCGGTTTCCTGGTAGTAGGCCTCCAGCGACTTGGGCAGATCCAGGTGACAGACGAAGCGCACGTTGGGCTTGTCGATGCCCATGCCGAACGCGATGGTCGCCACCATGATCAGGCCTTCTTCATTGAGAAAGCGCTTCTGATTGAAGGCACGCAATTCGTTGGGCAAGCCGGCGTGATAGGGCAACGCCGGGAAGCCCTGACTACTGAGAAAATCGGCGACCTCCTCGACCTTCTTGCGCGACAGGCAGTAGACGATGCCGGCATCGCCCTTGCGCGCGGCGAGAAAGCCGAGCAGTTGCTTGCGCGGCTGATCCTTGGGCTGGATGCGGTAGAAGATGTTCGGTCGATCGAAGCTCGACAGAAAGCGCTCGGCGTTGTCCAGATGCAGGCGCTGGACGATTTCCTCACGGGTACGTTTGTCCGCGGTAGCGGTCAGGGCGATGCGCGGCACATTGGGAAAGAGCTCGGCAAGCTGACCGAGTTGCAGGTACTCAGGCCGGAAATCATGGCCCCACTGCGACACGCAGTGCGCTTCGTCGATGGCGAACAGGGCGATATCCAAGCCCTGCAGGAAGCTCAGCATGCGCGGTTGCACCAGGCGCTCGGGCGCCAGGTAGAGCATCTTGATCTGCCCGCGACGGATACGGTCGGCGATCTCGCGCTGCTCGTCAGGGCTCAGCGTGGAATTCAGCGCCACGGCTGCCACACCCAGCTCGTCCAGGGTGGCCACCTGATCATCCATCAGGGCGATCAGCGGAGAGACCACCACTGCCAGGCCCTCGCGCATCAGTGCCGGCACCTGGAAGCACAGCGACTTGCCGCCGCCGGTAGGCATCAACACCAAGGCATCGCCGCCGCCGGCCACTCGCTCGATGATCGCGGCCTGATTGCCGCGAAAAGCGTCGTAGCCGAAAACGTCTTTGAGAATGCGCATGGCGTGGTCGAGCATGAAGGCCTCCGAATCTGGCCGCGCATTATGCCGCAGGATCGCAGGCAACAGGGCACCTACCCGTCCGAAGCCGCTGAATCACCGTTAGTAGAGCGCCCGTGCTGGTCGCAGAGGCAGCGGTGAACTAGAATCCACCCTCGTTTATCCCCTAAGCCTCAAGGTAACCCCACGATGTCCTTCGCCGAGCAACTGTCCCGCCTGCAAGCCTTTCTCGATGCCGATGAGCTGCACGAAGAGGCGTTGGACTACGTGGCCGCCCATGGCTACCTGACCGCCCTGGCGATCTGCCCAGATCAGGTACCGGAGCGTGAGTGGATCGATGCGCTGTTCGCCGAGACGCCGAACTACCGCAGCGACGCCGAACGCGAAGAGATCGAAAGCACGCTGATCCACCTCAAAGCCCATATCGCCCGCCAGTTGGCTGGCGAGGAAGAGCCTGAGCTGCCGTGCGACCTGGACCTCGGTGACGAGCCGGATGACTCCGATCTGCGCGGCTGGTGCATCGGCTTCATGGAAGGCGTGTTCCTGCGTGAAGCCGTGTGGTTCGAAGATGCCGAAGACGAAGTCAGCGAATTGTTGCTGCCGATCATGGTCGGCTCGGGCCTGTTCGACGAACAGACCGAGTTTGCCGAGATCGCCCGCGACCGTGACCTGGTGGACAGCATGATCGACCAGATTCCCGAACTGCTTACCGCCCTCTTCCTGCTGTGTCAGGCTCCGGAAGAAAAACCCGCGCTGCTCAAGCCCCGCCACTGACCGAACCCGCCGGGGCACTGCCCCGGCCGCCGCCAAGACCCGCACATGCCGCGTGACATCCAGCCAAGCCGCCATCGCAGTGTCCGCTACCTGCTGCTGACCATCGGCTGGCTGAGCGTGGCACTCGGGGTTATCGGCATCTTTCTGCCGGTGCTGCCGACCACGCCGTTCCTGCTCCTGGCGGCGGCCTGTTTCGTGCGCAGCTCACGGCGCTTCTACCTCTGGCTGGTCACCCACCCGCGCCTGGGCCCATGGATTCGCGACTACCTGGAGGGCCAGGGCATACCGCTCAAGGGCAAGGTCTACGCCCTGGTGCTGATGTGGGCCAGCATCAGCTTCTCCTGCTATCTGGTGCCCATGCCTTGGGCGCGAGTATTCATGCTCAGCAGTGCGGTGCTGGTCAGCCTGTATATCCTCAAGCAGAAGACACTGCCCAATCCCTGAGTGCTCTGCATAGCCCGGATGCAATCCGCCCCCAGCGCCAGCCCCCCGGATTGCATCCGGGCTACGGGAGCCAGTCACCTCCTCGACAACCTTTTGACACTGTTTTCTCGTTCCAGCGAAGCGGCCGGCAAAAAGCCGACACCTCGCCTAGACTCTGCCAATCGAGCCTGGAGACCACGACCCCATGCGACGGCTGCGCGTTCAGGGATGGCGTTGGCGGCTGCTGATCCTGTGGATCGGCGGCGGGCTGCTGGCCGCGCTGGCAGTAGCCGATTGGGACTTCGCCGTGATCGTGAAGAACGCGGAAAACCGCTACGGCAACCTCGGCCCCGCACGCAAGCGCATTCTCGACTGGGAGGAATCGATCAAGAGCAGCACCAGCCTGAACGAGGCGGACAAGCTAAACGAGGTCAATCGCTTCTTCAACCGCACCATCCGCTTCGTCGATGACAGTCAGCTCTGGCGCGAGAACGACTACTGGGCAACCCCCGTGGAAATGCTGGTCAAGGGCGCAGGCGATTGTGAGGACTACTCCATCGCCAAGTACTTCACCCTGCGCCGCCTCGGCATCCCCAGCGAGAAGCTGCGCATCACCTACGTCAAGGCACTGAACTACAACCAGGCGCACATGGTGCTGACCTACTACGCCAGCCCCACTGCCGAGCCGCTGGTGCTGGACAACCTGATCAACGACATCCGCCCTGCCTCACAGCGCAAAGACCTGCTGCCGGTGTACGCCTTCAACGCCGAAGGCCTCTATCTCGCAGGTTCCAATACGCGCAAGAGCGACACCAAGAAGCTCTCTCGCTGGCAGGACATTCTGAAAAAAATGCGTGCGGAGGGCTTCGCCATCGGCGAAGGCTAGGAGGAATCCCATGTCTCTACTCAAGCAGCTGTTTCTCGCCATCTGCCTGTTTCTGGTGGTGGCCTTCACCGGCAGTTTCATCGCCGGCGTGGAGAGCTCGCGCGAACAGTTGATCAGCCAGCTGCGCTCGCACGCGCAGGACGCCGCCACGGCGCTGGGGCTGTCGATGACCCCGCACGTGGACGACCCGGCAATGATCGAGCTGATGGTCAGCTCGATCTTCGACAGCGGCTACTTCGCCAGCATCCGCGTGGTGCGCATTGCCGACGACGGCGTGATCGTCGAGCGCAGCACCGAGATCAAACCCGACAATCTGCCCGGCTGGTTCGTCGATCTTGTCGATCTGCAGCCCCAGGGCGGCGATGCGCTGATCATGCGCGGCTGGGAGCAGGCTGCCAGAGTGGAGGTGCTCAGCCATCCACAGTTCGCCCTGGCCAAGCTGTGGGACAGCGCCCTCGGCAGCCTGTTCTGGCTGCTGCTGTGTGGCCTGGTCAGTGCCGTGCTCGGTGGCTGGCTGCTGCGTACCCAACTGCGGCCGCTGGACAACATGGTGCAGCAGGCGCAAGCCATCAGCCGCCGCGAGTTCCTCACCCTGCCGCGAGTGCCGCGTACGCCGGAGCTCAAGCGTGTGGTGCTGGCCATGAACCAGATGGTCGACAAGCTCAAGACCCTGTTCGCCGAAGAAGCCGCGCGCAGCGAAAAACTGCGCGGTGAGGCCTATCAGGACACCCTCACCGGCCTGGCCAACCGCCGCCAGTTCGACATACGCCTGAGCAACCAGTTGGTGATCAACGAGCAGCATCCTGATGGCTACCTGCTGCTGCTGCGCCTCAACGATCTGGGCGGCCTCAACCAGCGCCTCGGCGGCCAGCGTACCGACGCGCTGATCGCCGCATTGGGCGATCAACTCAAGCAACTGCTGGCGTTACCGGAGCGCAGCCAATGGCTGGCATCGCGCAACCGCGGTGGCGAGTTCACGCTGCTTGCGCCCGGCCTCAATGGCGAAGACGCAGAGCGCCTGGCCAGCGAGCTCAGTGAAGCCCTGAACAGCCTGAAGCAGACCGGTGCCAGTGACTGCGATCCCGTTGCCCATATCGGTATTGCGGCATTTCGCCCCGGCGAACAGAGCGAAGCCGTGCTGAGCCGCGCGGATCAGGCGCTGGCTCAGGCACAGAGCAACACAGACAGGTGCTGGGAGCGCCTCGACGACTTCACCGCCCGGACCACGCAGGGCCTGCACGACTGGCGCGCCTGGATCGACGATGCGCTGACCCAAGGCAAAATACAGTTGTATTTCCAGCCTGTAGCCGACTGCGCTGCGGGCACGCTCATGCAGCACAAGGTCCTGGCGCGTCTGCTCGATCCGGCTGGCGAAGCCATCATGGCCGGGCGCTTCCTGCCCTGGATCGAGCGCCTGGGCTGGGCTGCGCGCTTCGATCTGGCGATGCTCGAACACAGCCTGGCCCACCTGACTCAACATCCTCGCCCGCTGGCGCTGAGCCTGTCTGCCGCAACCCTGCGCAATGAACAGGACAAAGCGCGCCTGCTCGATGTGCTGAACCGTCATGAGGACGTCGCACACCTGATGACGCTGGAAATCGACGAACGCCACCTGCCACCGCCTGCCGAGCTGGAAGCGCTGAGCCAGTCGATTCGTGAGGCGGGTTTCAACCTGGGCCTGCAGCATTTCGGTGGGCGCTTCAGCCTGATTGGCAACCTCACCCACCTGGGCCTGGCCTACCTGAAGATCGATGGCACCTACATCCGCGCCATCGACCAGGAGAGCGACAAGCGGCTGTTCATCGAAGCGATCTTCCGCGCCACCAACAGCATCGACCTGCCGTTGATCGCCGAGATGGTGGAGACCGAAGAGGAACTTGCAGTGCTGACCGAACTGGGCATCCACGGCGCCATGGGTCGCCTGATCGGCGCGCCGGCGCCCTGGGGCAACCAATAACTGCAGGAGCCCCGCCCCAGGGGGAGTTTCCAGAGGTTACAGGTTGTCGCACCGACTGTTTAGCCGCGGGGCGCGGCTCCTGCAATGGCGGGTTCTAAACCAGATCGTGCTCGTCGTCGCCAAGCAGGCCGCTGAGGCCCTCGATTTCAGCACGGGCGATGGCACGCTGGTCGAGCTTCTGTCGCGCGGCCTCGGGCAGGTCGGTGTAGCGAATAACGCCTCGTTCGACCAGCACGCTGACCACGTCTTCCAGTACGCGCACCAGCTCCAGGTCAGACTGTTTCAGGCTGTCCAGGCGCGCCTTGACCTCTTCCTTGGCCTCGAGCCAGCTGTGTAGCTCCTCGCTCTCGACAGCCAGGTTCTCCGTCATACCCTCAAAGGGCTCATGTTCGACTCGCAACAAACGCCCGGCCGCGTCGCGCTGTACGTAAACCATCGCTGCCTCCAGCAAACGCCATAAAAAAGCCCGCTACTCGGAACGGGTAGCGGGCTTACTCTAGTTGAGTGCTCCAACTAAGGAAACTCTGATAAGCATTTCCCTTTACCTGAAAGGCCGCCAGCGCAGCACTGACGGCCTCCCTCACACCTCAGGCGACCAACTGATTCTGGTCCAGCATGCCCTGGATGATATCCGCAGTATTGCCACCGGAGAGGATGGTGTTCTCCAGGGTGATGGTCTGATCCACCGGTGTGCCACCTCCTGCGCTGGCGATGTTGATCACCGTACTGCCCGGATCGCTGACGAAGTCGAAGCTCAGGTACTGGGTCAACACATCAGCGCTCCCCGGATCAGTGACGCCCTGCAGCAGCTGGGACAGATCCAGTGCATCCTCGCCATTGCCGAAGTCCTTGACGATATCGTGATAGCTGCCGCCGCGATCATCGACGTTCCACACGAAGGTGTCGTTGCCGGCACCGCCAATGAGGATGTCGTTACCCTTGCCGCCGACCAGGGTGTCATTCCCATCACCGCCCTCCAGACGATCATTGCCACCCAGACCGTCGAGCGTGTCGTTGCCACCCAGCCCGAGCAACACGTCGCTGCCTTCACTGCCCAGCAAGGTGTCGTTGAGCGCGTCATTGCCCATCACCACATTGGGCTGCACTGCAGCGCTGGAGCCGATACCGACCACCAGACGCGCCGTGCTGACATCGCCGTCGGGCTGGGTCAGCTGATAGGTGAAGACATCTTCCCGGCCCAGGTTGGCGTAGTCGGGATCCGGCGTATAGATATAGGCGCCGTCGCTGTGCAACAGCAGGCTACCCCACTGCCCGTCGATGGTTTTCGAGGTGCCCACGGCGACGAAGCTGCCGTTGTCCAGCACGCTGAGCGTCGCCCCCTCGCTCCCCTTGCTGTCCACCGCGCCCCATGGATGGTCGCTGTAGAGGTAGTTGTTGGCATCGGTCAGCACGTTGCCCGCCACCGCCGTGGCCGTGTCGACCAGCATGGCAGCAGCCACGGTGATCAGGGTGATGTTGTCTACCCTGACCTCCGCAGACCTGGACCAAAAACCACCAGTCTTGTCGGTTAGGGTATAGCGAATACGGTAAGTACCTGCAGCAACATCATCTATGGTCGTACTGCCACTACTTGAGGTAGCGCCGGATTGTAAAACCGCCCCGCTGACATCATTGACCAGACTCCATGTAAAAGTATCGCCATCCTGGAACTGGTTGCCCAGCCAATCGTTCACCAACGTAACGGTGAACGTTATTTTGGCACTGCTCCCAGAGGCAACACTGAAAGTAGGCGTCAACGCGCTACTGACTCCTCCCCCATCCGAATCTTTAAAGTTCAGCGTACCGGAAGAACCGCTGCGGTTTACGTCACCCACTATGTGCCATTGGTTGGCTTCAGGCGACGTATCGCCACTCACCACATTGGCACTACCACCATTAACTGATCCATTGTTATCAAAGATCCACTGGCTGCCTTGTGAGCTATTCATATTGCCGCTGCTGAAATTGGCGAGTGTAGCCGTAGCCGGATCCGCATCGACCCACTTCTGCCCGACGATCGCCTGGTTGTAGTTGTCGTAGGCATAGACCTCGCTGCTGTCGGTGATGCTTAGCTTCAGGTCGGCGGATACCGCATCGCCGTCACGGTCGATCAGGGTGTAGCGAATGGTATCCGTCACATCCTCAGCAACATCGTCATTGAAGATGTAGGTGTAAGCCCCGCTGACCAGGTTGACGCTGAACGAGCCGCCGCCTGCGGTGGTGAAGGTCAGCGTATGGCTCGCCTCATCGTAGGCAGCCGACTCATTGGTATAAGTCACACCGTTATGGGTGATCGCGACAATCGGCTGCAGACCCGGACCATCGGCACCGAAGCCATTGCTGCCTTCGCTGATCAGGTTGCCGGAAATCACCGTACCCGTCACCGTGCCCTGCAGGGTGTCGTTGAGCTGATTGAGGTTGGAGACCAGGATGCCATCGGTGTTGACGCCCGCCTTGCCGTCATAGGCGATGGGGTTGAGCAAGGTCTTGTCGAGTTCACTGCCCAACCCCATGCCCAGCGCATAGGACTTGATGTCCTTGGCCGTGAGGAAGGCGATCCAGTCCGCCTCTTCGCCGGTACCGATGCCATCGCCCAGTTCCGGGTTGTACTGGCTACCACTGTTGTTGCTGCCCGGGTTGGCGTTGGACAGGGTTGGTTGACCATCGGAGAGGAAGTACGAAACGTTCTGTACCTCTGCGCCGGTGAGCTTGCCGGATGAATCGTAGGCATTCATCGCCTTGATCAGCGCATCGTCATAGTTGGTCGCACCGTTGCCAGCGTTGTTGGCCAGGTCAGTGAGCCAGGCCTTGGCATCGACGGCGCTCATCCAGACATTGCCCACAGCACTCGCGCTGTTGGAGAAGGTCACGATGCGCACCATCACGTCACCGAGGTTGTCGTAGCTGTCGATCAGGCGTTGTACGGCATCCTTGGCCAGCGCCAGCTTGCTGCTGAATCCGCTGACACCCGACGGCGCTTCGTCCATGCTGCCGGACAGATCCAGCACGACCATCAGGTTGGTCTGGATGCCTTGCGGCTCGCTGGCAGACTTGGCGATGTCATCCGGCGTGGCCGGCGAGTCGTCATCCACCGTGATCGTCAGGCTACCCGTGGCCGGAGTCGAAGGCGCAGCAGAGTCCCAGAGCGTGTAGGAGAAGGCCAGGTTCAGGTCGTTCTCGTCTGCCGTACCATCGACATCTGGTGCCGGATGGTCGAGCGGCTTGAACAGCTTGAAGCTGTATTGCCCGGTCTCCGAGTTGGTCAGGCTGAGGGTGAAGACCGGATTGCCACCGGCATCGAACGCGCTCAACGTCTTGCCGTCTGCACTGAGCTGATAGTTGAGCGCCGAGCCGCCTGAAGACAGGCTGCCAAGACCACTTGCATCCCAGGCGAAACCACCGAAGTTGTCCACCTGATAACCGAGCGCTCCACTGGCCGTGGTGGCTTCACCAGCCAGATCGTTGGGGCCTCCGGCCAGCCCATGGGTCAAGCCATCCTCGTCGACGCTGCCAGAGGCCTGACCACCGACCGGGTCATTGCCACCGAGCGTGAGGGTCACGGTGGCCGTGGAAACGTCGCCATCGCCGTCGGTGATCTGATAGGTGAACACCTCCGCACCAGCGCTGGCACCAGCGCCGGCGCTGTAGACCAGATTGCCACTGGTATCGATGACCAGCGTACCGCCCTGGCTGCCCTGGCCGATAATCTGCACCGGCGAAACGCTTGCCTTGCCATCGTTGCCAAAGCTGTCGTTACCGGTGAGAGCGTTGATGTTGCCGACTACCTGATCGATCGCCGTGCGTGAAACCTCACCGGCAATCTCATCGTTGACCGCCATCGGTGCGTCATCACGGAAGCCCAGCACCTGGCCCAGGTCGATACTGGCCGAGGCCTGATCGTCGTCGGCATCGGTGATGGTGGCCTGCAGTTCGATCTTGTCACTGCCCAGCAGATGCAGTTCATCCGGCTGGGCAGTGGGATGAACCACGGCCCTCAGTTGCGTCAGGGTCACCAGCCCGGCAGCGTCGACCCTCAGAGTGAAGACCAACTCGTTAGTGGTTTCGGTACGACCTTCGAGCACCGCACCGTTGAACACCAGCTTGACCGCTTCATCGCTCTCGGTATCGACCAACCCGGAGTCTGGCGATTTGATCACCAGTTGATAGGTCAGAGAGCCAGGACCATCGGCACCATATTCGGCGTTGAAGGCCGAGCTGAAGTTGCGGCTGGCCGTGGCATCCGGCGTCCCCAGGTAGGTCTCGTCCACCTGCAGCGGCATACCCCAGGTAACGTTGGTGTTGACGTCGTTGTAGTCATAATCGGGAGCGTCGGTGAGATCCTCCCAGTTCTGGTTGCCCGGTTCGGCGTTGTCCTGCAGATGCGAGCCGCCCGGGTTGAACTCGGCACGGTCGAACAGCACATTAGCGCCGCCAGCGCCGGTCAGTGGCACCCCGCCCAGCAAGGCCTGCCAGTTGCCATCAACATCCTGCTCGAAGGTCAGCTCGGCACCATTGCTCAGCGCAGCATTGGCTGCACCATTGGGGATGATGAAGAAGCCGATCTCACTCGGATCGAGTCCATCCAGATCGAAGGTGGCGCCTGCCACCTGCGCCTTCACATCAGCCCAGATCACCTTGCCCACGGATGGATTGCCGTCGGCATCTCGCGAGTAATAGCCATAGCTGTTTTGATAACCGGCATCGCTACCGAGGAAAGTGGCCTGCGATTCGAAGCCCGGCTGCATGGCCTGGATGGTCGGGGTGTCGTCGTCGATGTTGACCACGAGCTTGCCCTCGGCGGTATCACCGTCACGGTCGGTCACGGTGTAGCCGATCTGCAGCTTGATGTCGTTTTCGTCCTGGCCAGCCGGATGCATCAGAGGTTTATGCAGCTCCAGCTCGTACTTGCCGAGCGCCGGATCGGTCAACACCACGGTCACCAACGTGCCGCGCTCGGCACTGCTGATGGTCAGCGTGTTGGTGACGGCGTTCCAGGTCGAGGTGACATCCTCGCAGCCCAGCACGCTCGGCCCGGACAAGGCGATACCACGCAGACCATCGGAGCCGGCGTCGAACACCAGCGTGCCGGTGACCGTGGTATTCGCCCCAGTTACATCACCCTCACCACCATTGATGCCATTGGGCAGGCCTTCATCGTCCAGCGCATGGGCCGCCTGGGTGATGCAAGCGGAAGGGCCGTCGTCCTCGAAGCCGACGACCTTGCCCAGATCCAGGTTGGAGCTCCACGAGTCGCCGTCCTTGTCATAGACGGTCACACCAAGCTTCAGCACACCGGCACGAATCAGTGCCAGTTCGTCATGGTTGCTGGTCTTGCCGTGGACGATGGCTTCGTATTGCACGAGGGTCACACTGCCATTGCCGGCATTGACGCTGATCTTGAATACGGTCACGCCATCGGCGACACCCAGCACGTTGCCGTCACCGTCCTTGTAGAGGCGAATGTCGCCGCCAGCAGTGGCATCCAGCCCAGAGTCCACGCCGTCCTGACTCAGATTCAGCTGGTAACGGGTACGCGATGCGTCCAGGCCATCCGACCCCGCATCCACGGTGAGCCTGAACAGGTCTTTGCCGTCGATACTGGCGTAGCCGAGCACATCGCCGTAGCCTTGCTCATCGTTCGGCGCAACATGGCCCTGCTCGTTCTGGCTGGAACCTGTGGTGTCGACCGATTCGTCGACGTACAGCTTGGTACCGTGGCGCAACTCGAACTTGGTGATTTTCGGGCCGTCGTCCTCGAAGCCGACCACTTTGCCCAGATCCAGGCTGGCGCTCTGCGAGTCGCCGTCCTTGTCGTAGACGGTCACGTTCAGTTTCAGCACGCCATCCTTGAGCAGCGCCAGCTCGTCATGGTTGCCGGTATCACCATGCGCGATGGCCTTGTATTGCACCAGGGTCACGCTGCCGTCAGCGGCGTTGACGCTGATCTTGAACACCGTAACGCCATTGGCCTTACCCAGAATGCTGCCATCGGACTCCTTGTACAGCAGAATGTCCCCACCGGCCGTGGCATTCAGCCCCGAGTCCACAGCATTGCCGGCAAGGCTCAGGGAGAACCGGGTACGGCCGCTGTCCAGGCCATCGGAACCGCCATCGGCGATCAGCTTGAAAAGATCCTTGCCATCGACTCGCGCATAACCCAGCACATTGCCATGGCCGTGCTCATCGTTCGGCGCAACATGACCTTGCTCGTTCTGACTGGAACCGCCTTTGCCAACCGACTCGTCGACGTAGAGCTTGACGCCATGTTCCAGCTCGAACTTGCCGATTTTCGGGCCATCATCCTGAAAGGAGAAGTAGGACGAATTACCGCCAGCAAGCTCGATCTTCGCGGTACGGGTCACCGCGTCATCATCCCCGTCGACACGGGTGACCTGATACTGCAGCTGCAATGAGCCCTGGTGTTTGATCAGCAGGTCGAGCGCCTCGTCGAAACGCTGATCGTTGTGCGGATGACGGATCGCTTCGAACAGCGTGGTCTGCAGTTGCGGCTGACCATCGACGGTGACGATGGCGATGGTAAAGACCGTATCGCCAGTGGCATCGACACCCTTGATAACCTGACTGTTGGCTGGGTCAACGAACAGCCGGATGGCGCCGCCAACGGTGGCCGACAAGGTGGTAGCCAGCCCCTGGGGCGGAACCCCGGAGAAGCTCAGCGTGCCATTGAGCGAAGCTTCGCCATCAGCCCCTGCCGCCCCACCGATGGTGAACAGAGAGGTCAAGCCGCCAGCGAGCTGAGTAGTGACCCTGGCCAGCGCACCATTGTCGTCATTGGTGTAGCCCTGGCTCTGGTTATCGTTGGCGGCGTAACGATCCTGATTGCCACGGGTTTCGTCCAGTGCCACTTCCAGTTGAGCCAGTGCCTGAGTATTGACCCCGAGACTCAGCGTCGGCACATCGTCCTCGATATTGATCACGAACAGGCCGCCCAAGCCTTCGGGAAGCAGCAGCGGATCACCGTCACCATCAGTGATTTTCAGCAGTTGGGTTAAGTCGATGCCGAAGTAGCCATTCGACGACCACAACTCGCTGTCGTTGCCATCGGCCTGCGGATGGTCGATCGGCCCCTGCAACTCGAATTTGAAGTCGCCATTGGCATATACCGTCAGTTCAAACACCGGGTAGCCGCTCTCAGCCGTAGCGATGAGCACGCTGGCCGACTGACCGTCGATCAGCTCTTCGGTGACGACATAGCTCAGCGCCTCACCGCCGGAGGTAAGTCCCTGAGGACTCAGCAGAGCGACCGCATCATCGGTTGCTACCAATTCGAAGCTGCCAGGGCCATCGGCACCGAAAGACACCAGTGAAGCCAGGCTGGCCGCACCGATGGCCGTACTGACCACCAAGGTCTGACCGCTCTCCTGATTGCCCTGGTTTGGGGTTTGCAGCTTGTCTTCATGGACCGTGCCGCCGACCTTGCCGTTCCAACTGGCCTGGATATTGACGTCGTTGTAGTCGTTATCGCTGTTGCCGCCGTTAACATCTTCCCAATTCTGGTTGCCCGGCGCGGCGTTGTCCTGAAGATGAGACTTGCCTCCGGGATTCAGGGCTGGGTCGTCGAACAATACGTGAGCGCCACCGGACCCATTGATGGGTGTATCACCGATGAAGGCTTTCCACTGCCCCTCCACGATTTGGAAGGTCACCTCGGTGCCGTTGGCAACACCGTTCAAACCGCCATTGGGAATGATGAAGAAACCAACCTCGCTCGGATCGAGCCCATGAAGCTTGATCGAATCACCGTCACTGAGGTTGGTGGTGTCGCCCCAGACGATCTGCCCACTGATCGGTTTACCATCGGGACCCTTGATGTAGTAGCCATAGCTGTTCAGATAGGACGCATCGCCCCCCTTGTAAGTCAGGGTGAGGCAATGACCATTGGCGCCATCCACCAGCTCAGGCACATCGTCCTGCACGTTGATGACGAACCGTCCGGCAGCATCGAGCGGCATATCCAACGGGTCACCATCGCCGTCGGTGGCGGTGATCAGCCGAGTGAAGTCAATACCGAATACGCCATCGGAAGACCACAGTTCATCGTCGTTGTCGCTCTGCTCGGGGTGGTCTATCGGTCCCTGCAGCTCGAAGTGGAAGCTGCCATCGGCATTCACCCTCAGCTCGAAAACGGGGTAATTGCCCAGGCTGTCGGCGGAAACCGCTGTCAATGTGGTGCTCACAAGCTTGCCGTCGACGCGGGTCTCAACCACCTCATACACCAGGTTGTCTCCGCCCGAGGTCAGCCCCTGAGCGTCAAGTAACGCAGCAGCGTCGCCGCTCTTGACCAACCCGAAAGCACCGGGGCCATCCGCGCCAAAAGAGACCAGCGAAGCCAATGTACCGGCACCACCCTCGGTGCTGACCACCCGCGTTTGAGTGCCGCCATCCGGGTTGCCGACGCTAGGGCTGGTCAAAAGGTCTTCGTGCACCGTACCGCCGAGCGCAGGCTGCTGCGGGTCGACAGGTTTCAAGGTCGGCACATCATCCTCAACGTCGATGACAAAGCTACCGCTGGCAAAACCATCGGCGATCGGATCACCATCACGATCGGTGGCGATCAGTAGGCCGGAGAAGTCCAGCGCCAGGCTGTTGTCGCCAAGGGTTTCGGAATCGATACCGTCCGCCTCCTTGTGATCCAGCGGCCCCTGCAGCAGGAACTCGTAGCTGCCATCGGCATCCACGGTCAGGGTGAAGATGGTCTTGATTCCAGCGGTGGCGATCAGTGTGGTGCCATCGGCCGATACGCTGTACACCAGCGCCACGCCGCCCGACTTCAGCGCCAGGTTCTGCAAGGCCGTCAGCGCGCCCGGCTCGGTGCTCAGCTGGAAGCCACCGCGACCATCGGCGCCGAAGTTGACCAGTGCATCCAATGCACCGATACCACCCTCAACCGTGCGGGTCTGTTCAGGCTCGCTGCCGAGCTCGGCATTGCCGTTACCCAAGGCATCTTCATGCACCAACCCGCCAACCACCGGCTGCTGCGGATTGGGCTGAGCAGGCAACGGCACGTCATCCTGAATATTGATGACGAACAGGCCCTTCGCGCCTTCGGGCAGCTGCAGCGGATCGCCGTCGCCATCAGTAGCGGTGAACAGGTAAGTGAAGTCGAGGCCGATGCCACCTTCGCTCGACCACAGCTCGTTATCGTCGCCATCGTCACGAGGATGATCGATCGGTCCCTGCAACTCGAAGCTGAAACTGCCATCGGCGTTGATTACCAGAGTGAATACCGAATAGCCACCAACCTCAGCGGCAGCCGTCGCAGTTAGTGTGCTAATCAAGTTGCCGTCAAGATCAGTGGTCGTGCTGATGCTGTAGAGCATCGGCTCACCGCCAGAAGTCAGGCCCTGGGCACCCAGTACCTCTGCCACCGTTTCACTGCCCACCAGGCCGAATGCACCCGGACCGTCAGCCCCGAAGGACACCAGCGCCATCAAACTACCAGCGCCACCCTCCGTACTGATCAGCAGGCGCTGACCAGCTTCAGGATTGCCGGGGTAAGGCGTCTCCAGTTGGTCTTCGTGCACGGTGCCGCCGACGGGCGCCTTGGAGGTCCATGCCACCTGGATGTTGACGTCGTTGTAGTCGTTGTCACTGTTACCGTCGTTGACATCTTCCCAGTTCTGGTTGCCCGGCGCGGTATTGTCGTCAACATGGGACTTGCCACCGGGATTCAGCGTCGGGTCGCTGAACAGAACGTGAGCACCACCGGCCCCATTGATTTCTGTATCGCCGATCAAGGCCTTCCACTGCCCATCCACTAACTGGAAGGTCACCTCGGTGCCGTTGGCAATGCTGTTCAACCCCCCATTGGGAATGATGAAGAAACCAACTTCGCTCGGGTCGAGCCCATGCAGGGTGATCGAGTCGCCCTCACTCAGGCTGGTGGTGTCGCCCCAGATGATCTGGCCGCTAATCGGCTCACCATCCGGGCCTTTGATGTAATAGCCGTAGCTGTTGAGGTATGACGCATCACCACCCTGATACGTGATGGTCAGGCAGTGTTTGACCCCGTCTTCCACCAACACGGGCACATCGTCTTCCACGTCGATCACGAAGCTGCCAGGGTTGAAGCCGCCTGGCACCGCGTCACCATCATAGTCGGTGGCGATCAGCAGCTTGGAGAAGTCCAGCGCGAGATCCCTGTCGCCCAATAGTTCGCTGTCATCTCCATCCTTGCGTGGATGGTCGATCGGCCCCGACAAGGTGAAGACATACCCACCATCGCTGGTTACCACCAGCGTGAACACCGGCACGCCACCCGCTGTCGCTGTCAGGGTGCTCGTGCTGCCGTCCTCCGAGACCTCGACGGAATAGACCAACGGCTCCTTACCCGACGTCAGGGCCAATGCCTGCAGATCGCTCAATGCCTCAGGGTCAGTACTCAGCTGGAAGCCACCGCGCCCATCAGCCCCGAAGTTGACCAGCGCATCCAGTGCCCCCGGATCGCCAATCAGCTCATGGGTTTGCGCAGGCAGGTTGCCAGGCTCGGCGTTGCCGATACTAGCCATGGCATCCTCATGCACCAGGCCTCTGATGACCGGGCGCTCCCCCTCGACCAATTCAGGACTGTCGTCGTCGATCAGAATGCTCAAGCTGCCACTTGCCGGGGTGCCGTTACCGTCGGTGATGGTGTAGTTGAACAGATAGAGGATGTCGTTCTCGTCGCTTTCACCCAGGGGCGGCGCGGCATGATCCAACGGAGCGAAGAGCTCAAACTGATAAGCCCCGGTCAACAGGTCGGTGACCTGCACCTCGAACACCACAGACTCTCCGGCAAAAGCGGTCAGGAGGAGGCCGTCGGCACTGACCTGATAGGTCAGCGGTACACCACCCGAAGAGATACCCAGATCCGCCAGACCGGCAGTCGACCAGGTGAAGGTACCCGGACCGTCGGGCCCGAAGCTGTAGCCGAGTACGCCGTTTACACTCGTGGCCTCGCCATCCAGATCGTTCACTCCGCCTACGATGCCGTCAGGCAGGCCATCCTCGTCCACCGCATTGGAGGCTGTGCCACCCGTGGGAACGCCATCTACCGCAGGCACGGCATCGTCAGCAGCGATGGGTTCACCGTCTGGAAACTCCGGTCCACCGGCTAGGCCTTCAGTGGGGAAACCGATCACCGGATCCAGCGCGCCGCCGACCTCATCGAGCAGCACGAAGGAGTGGCCGCCACCAACGCCACCCGCACCACCACCGGCACCCGGGCCGGCAGCGGTAGCTTCACCTTCCAGGGTCGGGTCGACACCAGCCTCGATCGCCGCCTGCAGTCGCTCGACGTCGGTCAGATCGCTATCGCTGGGAACGGGGGGCGGCGCATCGGCCGTCGGAGTCTGCGAGTCGGGACTGGCGGCAAGCATCTGCGCGTCGAGCGTCATGCTGCTGTCGCGCCCAAGCGTCAGTTGCTGGCCGTTGGTCATGGCAATGGCCACCGCGCCAGAGGCGCCGGTTACCAGTTGCTCGCCCGCGTAGACCCGGTCTCCTTCACTGATCGGCCGGCGCGATCCATCGCTCGCTACCGCGAACACTTCGCCGACAACCTGACTGACGACACCAATAAGAGTAGCCATGATTCCATCCTCACTACGGCTGCCGACCACCGCCGACACGTACCTACCGAAAGGGTCAGAACACCTTTTCGAAGCCGAGGAGAAACCCAAGACAGCTGATTGAAATGGAACGGCGCAAAATCCCAAAAACGCTACTGACAAAAAAATGTCACTACAACCTGCGTCGAACTACTCCATCAGATGAATCCCCGCCCTGTGATGCCTGACAACCCATTTCAGCTGCACAACCCACGGAAAATGAGGGTTTGCGCAGCTCACAGGTTCAAACAATGTGCTGCTTTTCGCAGAGTTCATAAGATTTTTTCTGAATATAGGTTGTGAAAAAAACATCTTAGGTTCTCCAAAAGTTGTTCTTAGCTCTGATGTTACAAGCCTGAAACGGTTTTACAGGCAAAAACGCCATTTTAATGGCGACAGGATAAGAACTCAGTCAGGAGAAACGCCAATGCGCACCTTGACCCCGCTATGGAGCGCCATGCTTTTGGCGACTGTTTGCAGCCAGGCGCACGCCATGAATCTCTCGGAAGCGATTCAAAGCACGCTGGACAATCACCCGGAAATCCACGCAGCCGCCAATAGTCGACTCTCATCGGATGAGGACGTGAAATTCGCGAAAGGGGGATATCTCCCAACGGTCGACCTGTTGGTCGGCTACGGTCGCGAGCAGACGGACAGCCCCAGTACCCGCGCACTGGGCGATCACAACAAGGAGACACTCAACTACCGCGATGCCGAACTTCGACTGAGACAGATGCTCTTCGACGGCTTCAATACACCCAATGAAGTGGCACGTACCGAGGCCGTGGTGAACTCACGGGCCTATCGCCTGCTCGGCACCTCCGAAAGCCTGGCCCTGCGCACCGTCGAGGTGTACCTCGACGTGCTGATGCGTCGCGAGATGGTCACCCTGGCCCGCAACAACCTGCAGGCACACCAGCGCATCAACGATCAGATCGGCTTGCGCAGCCGCCAGGGCGTTGGCAGCACTGCCGACCTGGATCAGTCCGAAGCTCGCCTGGCACTGGCGCAGAACAACCTCTACACCGAAGAGGTCAACCTGGCCGATGCCGAAGCCAACTTCTTCAGCGCCGTGGGCCGCCTGCCGGATCAGCTGGAAAGCCCGGCTTCGATCAAAGGCGGCATGCCCGCCGATCTGCTCGCCGCGCGGCAAACCGTGATGGACAACAACCCGTTCCTGAAATCGGCACAGGCTGACGTCCACGCCGCCGAGAAGCAGTACGAGGTCGCCAAGTCGCCCTTCTACCCGCGCTTCGATCTGGAGCTGGCGACATCGGCCGATGACAACGTGCAGGGCGATGAGGGTCACTACAACACCTGGCGAGCGGCGGTGGTGATGAACTACAACCTGTTCAACGGCATGCGCGACAAGGCCCGACTGCAGTCGGCGGCGCACCAGATCAACGAGTCGATGGACATCCGCAACAACGCGCTGCGCGTGCTCAACGAGAACCTCTCGCTGGCCTGGAACGCCATGGAAAACGCACGCCTGCAAACACCCAAGGCACGTGATTACGCGGACTACACCTCACGGGTTCGCGAGGCCTATCAGCAACAGTTCAGCCTGGGTCAACGCACCTTGCTCGACCTGCTCGACAGCGAAAACGAGCTGTTCACCGCAAACCGCCGTTACACCGAAGTGCGCTATGGCGAAGAGTTCTCGATGTACCGCGTCGTTGCGGCAATGGGTGATCTGCTGCGTCAGCAACAGGTCGTGGTCCCGGCGGAAGCTGTTGCCCTCACTGAAGTGAAGAGCGAGGCACGTTTGCCGGATATGAAGTAGTACCGGCTTGAGGAGTAGTAGAAATTGACCACCATGGAACTGCCAGGGGCGGCCAGTGACCCGCGACTCAGCCACGACGATCCGCTGCTGGATGGTTTGTTGATCCTCTGCCGGCTACACGGCTGCTCGGCCAGCCGCGGCACCCTCAGTGCTGGCCTGCCCATGCCGGAGCAACGCATGAGCCCCGACCTGCTGCCGCGTGCTGCGGCACGGGCCGGGCTGCAGGGTCGCCTGTTGCAGCGCGACCTTGCCAGCATTTCCGCCCTCAACCTGCCCGTCCTGCTGTTGCTCAAGGACGGTCGCTGTGCGGTCTTGCGCCAGTGGGGGCCGAAGCAGCAGGCGCAGATCCTGCCCTGCGAGACCGATGGCGGCGAACAATGGGTCAGCCGTGAACAACTGGCCGCCGAGTACAGCGGCCGGGCCTTTTTTGCCCGCCCGCGACATCAGCTGGAGGAGGCCCGCACGCCGCTGGTGCCCCGCATCGAAGCCTGGTTCCGCGACACCCTCAAGCTGTCGCGCTGGCTCTACACCGATGCCGTCCTGGCCAGCCTGCTGATCAACCTGCTGGGTCTGATGGTGCCGCTGTTCGTGATGCAGACCTACGACCGCGTGGTGCCCAACCAGGCGACCGCGACGCTCTGGGTGTTGGCCATTGGTCTGTTTATCGGTACCGGCTTCGAACTGCTGCTCAAGGTGCTGCGCGCGCACCTGCTCGATACCGCAGGCAAGAAAACCGATGTGGTCTTGTCGGCCACCCTGTTCGAGCGCATCACCGGCATGTCGATGAAGGCACGACCAGCCACCGTAGGCGGCTTCGCGCAAAGCATCCATGACTTTCAGGGACTGCGCGATTTTCTCACTGCGGTGACGCTGACCAGTCTGATCGACCTGCCTTTCTCCCTGCTGATGCTGCTGGTGATCGGGCTGATCGGCGGGCCGCTGGTATTCATCCCGCTGCTGGCCTTCCCGATCACCGCGTTGTTCGCCTACATCATCCAGATACGCCTGCGCGATACCGTGCAGAAGAGTCTGCAGCTCGGCGCGCAACGCCAGGCGCTGCTGATCGAAACCCTCGGCGGTCTGGAAACGCTCAAGGCCTGTGGTGCCGAAAGCGAGCGCCAGCACCAATGGGAGCAAACCCACGGCGCCCTCACCCGCCTGGACGGCCATGCAAAATTCCTCGCCTCACTGGCCACCAATGGCACCCTGTTCCTGCAGCAGTTCGCCGGCATGGCCACCATAGTCGCCGGGGTCTATCTGATCATCGCCGGCAACCTCAGTGTCGGTGCGCTGGTGGCCTGCTACATGCTCGGCAGCCGCATCCTCGCCCCGTTGGGACAGATCGCCGGGCTGATCACCCGCTACCAGCAGGCACGCCTGACCATGACCAGCACCGATGCCCTGATGGCGCTGCCGCAGGAGCGTCAGGACAAGCAGCGGCCGCTGGATCGCACCCAGCTCAAGGGCGCCCTGGAAATCCGGCAAATCAGCTTCACCTACCCCGGCCAGAACGCACCGGCGCTGACCAACATCAGCCTGCGCCTGGGCGCTGGCGAGCGCCTCGGCATCATCGGTCGCAGCGGTTCGGGCAAGAGCACTCTGGCGCGTCTACTGATGGCCTTCTACAGTGCCGACGAAGGGCAGATCCTGCTCGACAACCTCGACCTGCGCCAACTCGACGTAGCCGACCTGCGCCACCAGATCGGCTACGTCGCGCACGATCTGCCACTGCTGGCCGGCAGCCTGCGCGACAACCTGACCCTCGGCGCCCGTTACATCAGCGACGCGCGCATGCTCGAAGTCGCCGAGCTCACCGGCGTGGTGGACCTGGCACGCCAGCATCCGCAGGGTTTCGAACGCCCGGTAGGCGAACGCGGCCAGTTGCTGTCCGGTGGCCAGCGCCAGGCCGTGTTGCTGGCCCGCGCACTGTTGCTCGACCCACCAATCCTGGTGCTCGACGAACCCACCAGCGCCATGGACAACACCAGCGAAGACCTGCTGCGCCAGCGCCTGCACAAGTGGGTGCAGGGCAAGACGCTGATCCTCATCACCCATCGCGCCTCCATGCTCAGCCTGGTGGATCGCCTGGCCGTGCTGGACAACGGCCATGTGGTGGCGGACGGGCCGAAGGAAGCGGTGATCGAAGCCTTGCGCAAGGGCCGCGTCGGCCCGGCCAGCCTGTAGGAGCGACGAGCGATGCAAGCGACCCAGAGCCTCGGCAACTACTTCAGCAGCCTGCGCAAGAAACGTCAGGACACCGAGTTCATGCCGGAAGTCGAAGGTGCCATTCTGGAGGACTCGCCCTGGCTCAGCCGCGCCACGATCTGGCTGGTCAGCGCCTGCCTGCTGGCAGCGCTGGTCTGGGCGAATTTCGCCGTGCTGGAAGAGGTCACCACCGGCGAAGGCAAGGCCATCCCATCGAGCAAGGTGCAGGTGATCCAGAACCTGGAGGGCGGCATCGTCAGTGAGATCTTCGTGCGCGAAGGCCAGGTGGTGAACAAGGGCGATACCCTGCTGCGGCTGGATGACACACGTTTTCTATCCAATCGCGGGGAAACCGAAGCGGATAGACTGGCGCTGATCGCCCGTCTCGAACGGCTGAGCGCAGAGGCCGAAGGACGCGAACCACAGCTGCCCGAGGAAATCACCCGCGACGCGCCACAGCTGGCCGAAGACCAATTGGCCCTGTACCGCTCGCGCCAGCAACGTCTGCGCAGCGAGCAACGCACCTTGGGCGAGCAACTGCGGCAGAAGGAGCAGGAACTTGCCGAATTTCGCTCCAAGGCCCAGCAATACCGCTCCAGTCTCGGCCTTTTGCAGCAGGAGCTGAACATGTCGCAGCCGCTGGTAGCCTCAGGCGCCATCTCCGAGGTCGAAGTGTTGCGTCTGCGCCGCAGCGTGGTGGAAGTGCGCGGCTCGCTGGAGGCTACCAACCTGGCCATCCCGCGCGCCGAAGCGGCGATGAGCGAGATCAGGAGCAAGATGGAGGAGTCCGAGCTGGCATTCCGCGCTGAGGCCTTCAAGGAGCTCAACGAATTACGCACCGAACTGAAGAAGATCACTGCTACCAGCGTTGCCATCCAGGACAAGGTGACCCGTACCACCGTCACCTCACCGGTACGTGGGGTGATCAAGCAGCTCAAGGTCAACACCATCGGTGGCGTGGTGCAGCCGGGCAGCGACATGCTGGAAATCGTGCCGTTGGACGACAGCCTGCTGATCGAGGCCAAGGTCCGACCGCAGGACGTGGCCTTCCTGCATCCCGGGCAGAAAGCCATGGTCAAGTTCACCGCCTATGACTACACCATCTACGGCGGACTCAAGGCCAACCTCGAACTGATCAGCGCCGACACCATCACCGACGAGGAAGGCAACAGCTTCTACCTGATCCATGTGCGCACCGACAAAAGCCACCTCGGTAGCGATGAACAGCCACTGCTGATCATCCCCGGCATGGTCGCCACGGTGGACATCATCACTGGCGAGAAGAGCGTACTGGCCTACCTGCTCAAGCCCGTACTCAAGGCCCGCTCGGAAGCCATGCGCGAGCGTTGAATACGTGCCATGCCCGTTGCGTGGCCCGGATGAAGTCCGGGACCGGTTGTCGAGACGCAGAACCGCCCCGGATTGCATCCGGGCTACAAGGCCGAAGCGAGACCGTAGGGTGCGCCATGCGCACCGGACCCGGACCCAACACCCTGAAAGTCGTCAAACCTGGTGCGCGCGGCGCACCCTACAGGCCCCTGCCTCGTGCTTGACGCCGGGCATTTCGTTGGCGCTCTCACGGATTGCATCCGGACTACAAGGCCGAAGCGAGACCGTAGGGTGCGCCATGCGCACCGGGCCCGGACCCAACACCCTGAAAGTCTTCAAACCTGGTGCGCGCGGCGCACCCTACAGGCCTCTGCCTCGTGCTTGACGCCGGGCATTTCGTTGGCGCTCTCACGGATTGCATCCGGACTACAAGGCCGAAGCGAGACCGTAGGGTGCGCCATGCGCACCGGGCCCGGACCCAACACCCTGAAAGTCGTCAAACCTGGTGCGCGCGGCGCACCCTACAGGCCCCTGCCTCGCGCTTGACGCCGGGCATTTCGTTGGCGCTCTCACGGATTGCATCCGGGCTACGCGCACGAAGCGATACCGTAGGGTGCGCCATGCGCACCCCGTTAACGCTGGTGATTGCGGATGAACACCTCTTCCCCCATCGCCGCGATCTGGCCTTCGATCAACGCATCGAAGGGCCGCAGCAATGCATCGAATCCCTGCGGCGCCTCAAGCACATCCAGCGCGGCAACGATCGCTTCGATGGTCGACAGCGCCCCTTCTGCTGGAGCCTTGCGCAGGCGATAGCGCGAGGGTGCTGCGGCGCTCAGGCTGACTCGCGGCAATGCCATCAGCGACGGATTGAGGTGCAGCAGTTTGCGCGCCTTGCGCCAGGTGCCGTCGGGCACCACCAACAGCAGCGGTGTCTCCTTGGACGCGTAGCCTGTCAGGGCGACAGCCTCTTCACCTGGAAACAGCAGGCAGGCTCGATAATCAGGCTGCGCGAGCAATTGCGGCAGATCAGCGAATACCTCACCGACTCGCAACTCGGCATTGCGCAGCCCAAGCGCAGCCAGGCGAGCGGTATTGAGGGCATGACCGACCTCGCTCGGGTGCTGCAGGATAAGCACACGCGTACGACTCTCGAGGTCGGGAATCAGCGGACAGAGGCAATGGCCGAGCGGGCGCTGGCAGCGGGAGCAGGTCGGACGAGGCATGCCGCGCAGTGTGCCAGAACGGCTCGAGCTCGCGTAGCCCGGATGCAATCCGGGAACATTCCACGGATTACATCCGGCTCCAGAGTCAGCGGTTGAAGCGCTCCGCCAGACTGTGCAGGTAATCGGCCATTTCCTCCAGCTCGCGGCTGATGGCCGCGCCCTGATGCGCCTGCCCGGCACTGTGATCGGAAAGCTGGGCGATACGAGTGATCTGCCGGCTGATGTCCTCGGCCACGTGGCTCTGCTCTTCGGAAGCCGCCGCCATCTGCTGGCTCATGCTGGTGATGCGCGTCACTGCCGAGCTGATGCCCTCCAGCGCGTCGCGTACCGACTCCACGCTCTGCACACTGCCGCGGGAAATGTCCTCGCCCTTGCCCGCCGTGACCACCGCACGCTCGGCCCCTGCACGCAAGTCGGCGATGATCTGGTGAATCTGCTCGGTGGACTGGCGCGTACGCGAAGCCAGCGAACGCACTTCATCGGCCACTACCGCGAAACCGCGGCCCTGCTCCCCTGCCCGCGCGGCCTCGATGGCGGCGTTGAGCGCCAGCAGGTTGGTCTGCTCGGCAATCGAGGTGATCACGTCGGCCACACTGCCGATGGACTGCGTGGAGTTGGCCAGCTCGTTGACCGCCTGGCCAATATCGTTGACCGCCTTGGCCATCTGGCGCATCGAATCAAGGCTACCTACAGCCAGATCGCGCCCCTCACGTGCAAGGCGATCAGCCTCTTCGGCAGCATGCGAGGTGTTCTGCACGTTGTGCGCGACTTCCTGAATGGTCGCTGCCATCTGATTGATGGCCGTGGCCGATTGATCGGTCTCGGCACGTTGTTGATCGAGCATCTGCGCGCTGGATTGCGACAACTCGGCGGACTGCGTGGCGCGCTTCTTGACGTTCTCGCCAGCATCTTCCAGCCGCGTCAACGCCGTCTGCAGTCGCGCCTCCTCACTGATCATCGCCATATCCAGCAACGCCTGGGCGCCACGATTATCGCTGTAGGTCAGCGCCACCAGGCCGCTGGTAAAGGCTTTCGGATGCTCGGCCAGCGTGCGGCGGATCAGCTGCCGGGTCCGATAAAGCTGGTAGGAACCCAGCGCGAACAGCGTCAGCACGATAAAAGCCATCAGTGGCCAGCCAGAGACCACCCAGTGCGCCGCGAGGATCAGCAGCGACGCGGCGATCAGCGGCCAGGAACGCACCACATCGTACGTCCAGTATTCCAGCTTCGGCACGGGTGATTTGCCAGCCCGCAGCCGGGCATAAAGCGCTTCGGCGCGACGCTTCTGGGCCTCGGTTGGCAGTGAGCGTACCGACTCGTAGCCCGAAACCCGGCCGTTCTCGTAGACGGGCGTGACGTAGGCACTGACCCAGTAGAAATCGCCATTCTTCGAACGATTCTTGACGATGCCCATCCAGGGTTTGCCCTGCTTGATGGTGTCCCACATATGGCCGAACACCGCCGGCGGCATATCCGGATGGCGCACGAGATTGTGCGGCTGGCCGACCAGCTCCTCGCGGGTGAAGCCGCTGATCTCGACGAAGGCGTCGTTGCAGTAGGTGATCTTGCTGTTGAGGTCGGTGGTGGAAATCAGGCGTTCATCAGCGGGGAAGGTTCTTTCCCGCTGAGTCACGGGCAGGTTCTGGCGCATCGAGGCTTCCCTGTTCGAATTGATGTTGGTACAGACGTATGGATAAGTACTAGCACAGCCTAATAACCGCGCCAGTTGTGGGCTCTAAGCCTTTCGAAGGAGAAAGACGACCCTGTTTCAGATTTGATTCAGTTGCGTCTTGAGCAAGTCGCGAAAAGTCTGAATCAGTGGCTCGCGAGTACGTCCCCGGCGCAGGATCAGCGAGAAAGGTGCCTGGTAGCCAAATACCGCTGGCAGCAATACCCGCAGCTTGCCGTGATCCACCCAGGGCTGGGCGTAGTGCTCCGGCAAATAGCCGATGTAGGCGCCTGAGAGCACCAGAATCAGCTGCGCCTCCATCGACTCCACGGTAGCCGCACTGTGCTTGAAACCATGACGGGCCAGTTCGGCCTGGCTCCAGTAGCCACGACCGACCATGCGCTGCTGGGTGATCAGCTCCTCAGGAATCCGCCTCTGCTCGAACAACGCATGCCGCTCGCTGCAATACAGCCAGTGCTGCTCGCGGTACAGCGGCTGGTAGACCAGCCCGTTCATGCGCGTGGAAAAGGCGCCGATGGCCAGGTCCAGGCGGTTGTCCAGCACCGCCAGCTGCAGCTCATAAGGGCTCATCACCGACAGGTGCAGGTGCACGCCCGGGTGCTCCTGGCTGTAGGCGCCGATCACCTCGGCCAGCGGCAGGGCCGGATCGCTGACAGTGGAGTCCAGCACGCCGAGGTTGAGGGTGCCGCGCAACTCGCCCTTGAGCGCCGCCGAGTAACGCTCGAAACCTTCCAGTTCGCCGAGCAGGCGCAGGGTTTCCTGGTGAAACAGCTCGCCCTTGCTGGTCAGGCTGAAGCCGCCACGGCCGCGATGGCAGAGCACGATGCCGAGCTGACTTTCCAATTGGCTCATGTAGGTACTGATGGCCGACGTGGAAAGATTGAGTTCCTGCTGCGCGGCGGCGAAGCCCTGATGACGCACCACGGCGACGAAGATCTTCAGCAGTTTCAGGTCGGGTAAAGCGAGGGACATGGCGGCGCACGGCAGATGAACGGAGCGCCAGTGTAGCGCCCTGCCCTGGCCTGGCACATCCAGCAAACGTAGCCCGGATGAAATCCGGGACAACAGCCAGCCTATTTCCCCGGATTGCATCCGGGCTACAAGACTACACCGCCCTGCTCTAGGCACAGACCGGCGAAACAAAAGGTGCGCGCGGCGCACCCTACGGGCCGATAGCGTCTTAGCACGGATGAAATCCGGGACAGCGCACGGCGTATCAATAGTTCAGTAATCACTGAACTAAGTATTTGTTCGATGCGATTTAACCCGTTCCTAGGCTGAGCCAACAATGCAGCCATAACCAGGCGCCGGCTCGAACCGCACGCCACCGGGCGCCACACCACGCCCCTTGCCAATCTGCCGCTGACCTTCGCCCTCTCCAGGAGACGGCCATGCGACTGGAAATCTTCCGCACCCTCTGGGGTTATCGCGGCAGTTGGCAGCAAGCGCTCGACGAAGCGCTCGGTGCCGGCTTCGACGGTATCGAAGCGCGCATCCCCGAGACCACCGCGCAGCGCGCCATCAATGCCCGTCTGCTGCGCGAGCAGAACGTCCCCTATATCGCCACCCTGTTCACCTCCACACCGGTACTGCCGCGCCAGAGCGATAGCCCGCAGGTACACCTCGAAGACCTGCGCATGAAGCTCGACTGGGCCGCTGAGCTGAGCCCACGCCTGGTCAACGTACTGCCCGGCAATGATCGCTGGGCGCTGAGCGAACAGGTCGATTTCTTCGGTCGCGCCGCCGAACTGGCCTTGGCCTGCGGCCTTCACGTCTGTTTCGAAATTCATCGCGGCCGTTCCCTGTACAGCCCCTGGGTCACGCTGGACGTTATCCGTCAGGTCCCCGAACTGCACTTCACCAGCGACATCAGCCACTGGCTGGTGACCTGCGAGCGCCTGCTCGACGACCCCGCCGACGACCTCTCGGCCTTCATCGAGCGGGTCGACCACATCCAGGCCCGCGTCGGCTATGACCAGGGCCCGCAGGTGCCGCACCCCGGCGCGCCGGAGTACGCCGAGGTGCTGGCCTTCCATCAACGCCACTGGGAGAGCATCTGGAGCAGCCAGGAGAAACGCGGCCTGCAGATCACAACCCTGACGCCAGAATTCGGCCCGGACGGCTACCTGCACCACCTGCCCTTCACCGACGTGCCAGTGGCCGACCTGTGGCAGCTAAACCAGTGGATGGCGCGCTGCGAGCGCCAGCACTTCCACCGTTTCACCAGTCGCTGAGGAGCCGTGATGAACACCAACGCCAAGCATTTCACCGAAATCCCCGTGGTCGATATCGCCGGCCTGTTCAGCAGCGACCCGGCCGCGCGCCTGGCCGTGGCCGAGAACCTGGGTCGCGCCGCCCGTGAGGTGGGCTTTCTCTACATCAGCGGCCATGGCATCGAGCAGACGCTGATCGATGGCCTGCACCGCGCCGCCGAGGACTACTTCGCCCAGCCCCTGGACGCCAAGATGCTCCACTACATCGGCACCTCGGTCAGCCACAAGGGCTTCGTACCCGAGGGCGAGGAGCGCTACGGCACCGGCAAGCCGGACCACAAGGAAGCCTTCGACATCGGCTTCGAAGTCCCCGCCGACAACCCGCTGGTACTGGCCGGCACGCCGCTGCTGGGGCCCAACGACTGGCCCACTCTGCCTAACTTCAAGGAGGCGGTGCAGGCCTACTACGCGCGCATCTTCCAGCTCGGCCGCACGCTGTTCCGTGGCTTCGCCCTGGCCCTTGGCCTACCGGAAAACACCTTCGACGAGATGGCCAAGTTCCCGCCGTCGAAGCTGCGCCTGATCCACTACCCCTTCGACGGCGACGCCCATGATGCACCCGGCATCGGCGCCCACACCGACTACGAGTGCTTCACCATCCTGCTCGCCGACCGCCCGGGACTGGAAGTGATGAACGACCTCGGCCAGTGGATCGACGCCCCGCCGCGCGCTGGCACCTTCGTCGTCAACATCGGCGACATGCTCGAGGTGATGAGCGCCGGCACCTTCGTCGCCACCTCGCACCGCGTGCGCAAGGTCAGCCAGGAGCGCTACTCCTTCCCGTTCTTCTATGCCTGCGACTACCACACGCAGATCCGCCCGCTGCCGCAGTTCGAGGCAACAGGCCAGCGCTACGAAACCATCAGCATCGGCGAGCACATGTGGAGCCAGGCGCTGCAGACCTACCAATACCTGAAGAAGCGCGTCGAGGACGGCCAGTTGCAGCTTCCCGAGCGCGCCCGTGCACCGTCCAGCTTCGGCCACCTGAAGCACCAGCCGAGCACGCTGTGACGTTCCCCTATGTAGCCCCCTGCCAATACGAGCCCTGATCCGGAGATAAACACAATGGCAACCCGTACCCCGCTGCGCAGCACCGCCCTGGCCCTGGCCTGCACCCTGGCCGGCCTGTTCACCACCGCCCACGCCGCCGAAACGCCCAAGACCCTTGCCAGCGGCGAGCTGAAGGTGGGCATGGAAATTACCTACCCACCGTTCGAATACTACGAAGGCGACAAGGTGAAAGGCTTCGACCCGGAAGTTTCGGCGGCTCTGGCCAAGCGTTTAGGGCTGAGCGCCAGCTTCAGCGACATCACCTTTCCCAACCTGATCCTCGGCCTCGACGCTGGCCGCTTCGACACCATCATTTCCGGCATGTACATCCTCCCCGAGCGCCTGGAGAAAGCCGACGCCATCCCCTATGCCAAGACCGGCGCAGCGATCATGGTGCGCAGCGACGCCACGAAGAAACCCGCCACCCCCGAAGAGCTCTGCGGCCTGACCGTCGGCCTGCAACAGGGCACCTCATGGATTCCGGCATTGCAGAAGGTTTCCGACGGCTACTGCGAGGAACAGGGCGCCGGCGCCATCACCATCAACCAGTACCCGACCACCTCGGAAACCTCCCAGGCGCTGCTCTCCGGCCACATCCAGGCGCACCTGGAGATCGACGCAGCCTCGCTGCTGATCGTCGAAAAATCCCGGGGCCGCATCGCCATCAGCTCCCAAGGTTCGATCTACCCGCAGGTACTGGGCATCTATGTGAAGAAGGGCAACGCCCAACTGCTCGACGCCCTGAAAACCGCGCTGGACGACTTCAAGGCCAGCGGCGAATACGCCGAACTGCTGAAGAAATACAACCTGGAAGAAGCCTAAAAAGCAGCCGCAGGCGACAAGCTGCAAGCCACAAGCGAAGGCAACAACCGATTCGCTTGCAGCTTGTGGCTTGTGGCTTACGGCTCGCTGGAGATGACGCATGCCGTTTGAATGGAGCTATTTCTTCTCCCTGTTTTCCATGCCGGCCTTCTGGGCCGCATGCTGGACGGTGGTGAAACTCAGTAGCCTGGCCTGGCTGCTCGGCCTGGTGCTCGGCTTCGGCCTGGCCAGTGCCAAGCAAGCCGCCAGTCGCTGGCTCAGCGCACCGGCCGCGATCTACGTCTGGTTCTTCCGCAGCGTGCCGCTGTTGGTACTGCTGATCTTCGTCTACAACCTGCCGCAGCTCATCCCGGCCAGCGGCAAGGTACTGTCCAACCCGTTCTACGCCGGCCTGTTCGCCCTGGTGCTGACCGAGGCGGCGTACATGGCGGAAATCCACCGTGGCGGTCTGCTTTCGGTAGCCAAAGGGCAGCGCGAGGCCGCCCGTGCCCTGGGTATTGGCCGGCTTGGTACGCAGCGGCTGATCGTCGTGCCTCAGGCCTTTCGTATCGCACTGCCGACGCTGACCAACGAGTACGTCACCATCGTCAAGCTGACCTCGCTGGTCTCGGTGATTTCCCTCAGCGAACTGCTGCTGGTCGGCCAGCGCCTTTACGCGCAGAACTTCCTGGTACTGGAAACCCTCGGCGCCGTGGCCGTGTACTACGTGCTGATCGTCAGCCTGTTCGGCTGGGGCCTGCAGTACCTGGAGCGCCATCTCGACCTTGGCCGGCGTAAACCCGGCACCCTCGCCGACGCCCAGGTGGCCAAGCTGCGCAGTAGCCTGCCACAGGTGGCGGCCGGCAACACCCGAGCTCGCAAGCCTGGCACGCCGGCGGCGCTGTACCTGAGCAATATCCACAAGCGGTACGGCAACCACCATGTACTCAAGGGCATCGACCTGAGCGTGCAGCCTGGCGAGGTGATTTCCATCATCGGCCCGTCCGGCTCCGGCAAGACCTCGCTGATTCGTACCGTCAACGGTCTGGAAAGTATCGACGAAGGCGAGATCGTGCTGTTCGGCGAGAGTTTCATCCAGGCCGGCGACCGCCCCGAGAACCGCCGCCTGCGCGAAGGTGTGCGGCGCATCGGCATGGTGTTCCAGAGTTTCAATCTGTTCCCCCACCGCACCATCCTTGACAACGTCCTGCTCGCGCCGCGCTATCACGGCCTGGGTGATACCGCCGAACTGCGCCGGCAAGCCCTGGCGCTGCTGGACAAGGTCGGCCTGCTGGCCCATGCCGACAAATACCCGCACCAGCTCTCCGGCGGCCAGCAACAGCGCGTGGCCATCGCCCGCGCCCTGGCCATACGGCCGGACATCATGCTGTTCGACGAGCCCACTTCGGCGCTTGACCCGGAGCTGGTGGGCGACGTGCTCGCGGTGATCCGCGATCTGGCCCGCGAAGGCATGACCATGCTGATCGTCACCCACGAAATGGACTTCGCCCTGTCGATCTCCGACCGCGTGCTGTTCATGGAAGACGGTAATGTCCAGCTCGACGCCTCGCCCGACGCCATCCGTCACGGCAACCACCAGCGCGTACGCCGCTTCATCGGCCTGGAGAACGCATGAACGATATCGCCACCCTGCGCCGCGACCTGGCTGCGGCCTACCGCCTGGCTGCCCTGCTCGGCTGGGACGACACCCTCTACACGCATTTTTCCGTGCGCCTTCCGGGCGACGGCGAGCCGCGTTTTCTGATCAACCCATTCGGCCTGTTCTTCGAGGAAATTCGCGCCAGCGACCTGATCGTGGTGGACATGCACGGCAAGGTGGTCGAGAGCAACGCCGACTACAACGTCGCCGGTTTCACCATCCACAGCGCCGTGCACATGGCACGCGACGACGCCCATTGCGTGATCCACACCCATACCCTGGCCGGCATGGCGGTGGCCGCGCAGAACGATGGCCTGCTGCAGCTCAACCAGATCAGCACCGAGTTTCACCAGCGCCTGGGCTACCACGCCTACGAAGGCGTGGCACTAGATCTGGACGAACGCGCGCGCATCCAGGCCTCGCTGGGCGACAACATCGCCCTGCTGCTGCGCCATCACGGGCTACTCAGCGTCGGCGCCAGCGTGGCCGACGCCTTCTACGTCATGTATTACCTGAACCGCGCCTGCGAGATCCAGCTCGCCGCCACCGGCGGTGGCCAGCCCTGCAGCGAGATTCCGGCACACCTGTCGCAGCATGCCTGCGAGCAGCTGCAGGGCGCGCAATGGCAACGCCAACTGCTGTGGCAGGCCTGGCTGCGCAAGCTAGATCGCCTCGACCCCAGCTACCAACAGTAGGGTGTGCTGTGCGCATCTTGATCATCTGCGCCGCCAGTCAACGCAGCTGGCACGGGGCTTACAGCTTTACTTCAAACAATTCTGAAGTAAGTTTTTGCCCCAGCCGATTTTTCCCAGCGCCTGGCCGGTCAAGACTTCGGCCACAACCAGAACGAGCCTGAGGCCCACCCATGGACAAGACCTTCCACCAGCCCCTGGGCGGCAATGAAATGCCCCGCTTCGGCGGCATCGCCACCATGATGCGCCTGCCGCATATCCAGAGCACCGAGGAAAAACGCCAGCTCGATGCTGCTTTCGTCGGCGTGCCGCTGGACATCGGCACCTCGCTGCGCTCCGGCACCCGCTTCGGCCCGCGCGAGATCCGCGCCCAGTCGGTGATGATCCGCCCGTACAACATGGCCACCGGTGCAGCCCCCTTCGACTCGCTGAACGTGGCCGATATCGGCGACGTGGCGATCAACACCTTCAACCTGCTCGACGCCGTGCGCATCATCGAAGAGGCCTACGACGAGATCGTCGAACTCGGCATCAAGCCGCTGACCCTGGGTGGCGACCACACCATCACCCTGCCGATCCTGCGTGCTCTGCACAAGAAGTACGGCAAGATCGGCCTGGTCCATATCGACGCCCACGCCGACGTCAACGACCATATGTTCGGCGAGAAGATCGCCCACGGCACCACCTTCCGCCGCGCCCAGGAAGAAGGCCTGCTCGACAGCCAGCGTGTGGTGCAGATCGGCCTGCGCGCCCAGGGCTACACCGCCGAGGACTTCAACTGGAGCCGCAAGCAGGGTTTCCGCGTGGTGCAGGCCGAGGAGTGCTGGCACAAGTCGCTGGAGCCGCTGATGGCCGAAGTGCGCGAGAAGGTCGGCGGCGGCCCGGTGTACCTGTCGTTCGACATCGACGGCATCGACCCGGCCTGGGCCCCCGGCACCGGCACCCCGGAAATCGGCGGTCTGACCACCATCCAGGCCATCGAGATCATCCGTGGTTGCCAGGGCCTGGACCTGATCGGTGGCGACCTGGTGGAGGTCTCGCCGCCCTACGACACCACCGGCAACACCTCGCTGCTCGGCGCCAACCTGCTGTACGAAATGCTCTGCGTGCTTCCGGGGGTTCAGCGTCGCTGACCGCCGGTTTTTATTGCTCCGCCCGGGCGCCCCGCGAGGCGTCCGGTACATCCCTACAACAACAAATCAGGGTGCCCAGATGAATCGCGAAGAAGCCATGCCGCTGCTGGATGACCAGCCGCCGGCAGATACCTCCTACAGCCTGCGCCAGTTGCTGATCTTCCTGATCCCCTCCTTGCTCGGCGTGCTGCTGTTTCTCACCCCAATCGTTTACGAAGAAAAGGTCACCATCGGCCTCGGCGTCATGGCTGACGCACTCAAGGCTGCCGTCAGCGATCAGTTGCCTGCCATCGCCACCGCCCTGTTGCTGCTCTCCGCCATCCTCGGCCTGTTCGGCAGCCTGCTCAAGCCACGCTGGCTTACCGAGCATCGCGCGTTGAACGACCTGTTCGTGCTGCCGTCGCTGTGGCTCGCCCTGCGCGTGCTCGGCGGGCTGTTCGCGGCCATGACGTTCTGGCAATTCGGCCCGGAATGGGTGTGGAACGCCAATACCGGCGGCGTGGTGCTGAAAGACCTGGCGCCGGTGTTGATCACCTTCTTTCTGGTCGCCGGTCTGATCCTGCCACTGCTGACCGACTACGGTCTGATGGAGTTCATCGGCACCATCGTGCGCAATGTATTTCGCAAGATCTTCGGCCTGCCCGGACGCTCGGCCATCGATGCCATCGCCAGCTGGCTCGGCTCCGGCACCGTCGGCGTGCTGATCACCGCGCAGCAGTACCACAAGGGTTTCTACAGCGCTCGCGAAGCGGCGGTGATTGCCACCAACTTCTCCATCGCCTCGATCGCCTTCAGTCTGCTGATCACCAGCTTCATGAAGCTCGACCATCTGTTCGTACCCTTCTACCTGACCGTGGTGGTCGCCGGTCTAGCCGCCGCGATCATCACCCCGCGTATTCCACCGCTGTCGTGGAAGAAGGACGAGTACGTCGCCGGGGTCGGCAAGCAGATCAAGGAAGATGTGCCGGCCGGCACCTCGCTGCTGCGTTGGGGGCTGGCTCAGGCGGTACAGCGCGCCAACGCCAACCCCTCGCCGGCACAGATGGTGAAGATCGGCGTGCACAACGTGGTCGACATCTGGCTGGGCCTGCTGCCGCTGGTAATGGCCATTGGCACGGTATCGTTGGCCATCGCCGAATTCACCCCGATCTTCAACTGGCTGTCCGCGCCCATCGTGCCGCTGCTCGAACTGTTGCAACTGCCGGAAGCCGCCAAGGCAGCGCCAGCGATGCTGGTGGGCTTCGCCGACATGTTCCTGCCGGCAGTGCTGGGCAAAGGCATCGAGAGCGAGCTGACGCGTTTCGTGGTGGCCTGCGTGTCGCTGACCCAGCTGATCTACATGTCCGAGGTCGGCGTGCTGATCATCAAGGCCAAGCTGCCGCTGAATCTGCTGGAGCTGTTCGTCATCTTCATCATCCGCACCCTGATCACCCTGCCGATCATCGCGCTGATGGCGCACTGGATCGTTGGCTAATCCATTCCCTCCCCTCTCCCCCTGGGAGAGGGGCCGGGGATGAGGGTCTCCCGTCCCACACAGGATCCATGACATGACCACCTGCGGCGAATTTCTCGTCAAACAACTGGAAGCCTGGGGCGTCGACACCGTGTTCGGCATCCCCGGCGTGCACACCGTCGAGCTCTATCGTGGCCTGCCATCGAGCAGCATCCGCCACGTCACCCCGCGTCACGAACAGGGCGCCGGTTTCATGGCCGACGGTTATGCCCGCGTCTCGGGCAAGCCGGGTGTGTGCTTCATCATCACCGGCCCGGGGATGACCAACATCCTCACCGCCATGGGCCAGGCCTACGCCGACTCGATCCCGATGCTGGTGATTTCCAGCGTCAACGAACGCGCGCGCCTGGGGCTCGGCAAGGGCTATCTGCACGAGCTGCCCAACCAGCGGGCGATGACCGCCGGAGTCAGCGCCTTCAGCCATACGCTGATGAGCGTCGAGGAACTGCCTGGCGTGCTGGCCCGCGCCTTCGCCGTGTTCGAAGGCGAGCGGCCACGCCCGGTGCATATCGAGCTGCCGCTGGACATCATCACTGCCGACGCCACGCACATGACCCTGGCGCCACGGCCGACGGTGCGCCGCCCGGCGCCCAACCGCACGTTGATCCGAGAGGCCGCCGGCCTGCTCAGACAAGCCGAGCGCCCTCTTCTGCTGCTCGGTGGCGGTTGCGTATCCGCCGAGGCTGAAGCCCGCGCTTTGGCCGCTGCACTGGATGTGCCGACCGCGCTGACCATCAACGCCAAGGGCCTGCTGCCGCCGGGTCATCCGCTGCTGCTGGGCAGCAACCAGTCGTTGCGCCCAGTGCGCGATCTGGCGCTGGAGGCCGACGTGGTGCTGGCCATCGGTACCGAGCTGGGCGAGACCGACTACGACGTGGTGTTCGATGGCGACTTCCGCCTGCCCGGTCGACTGATCCGCATCGACATCGATGCCCAGCAACTGCAGCGAAACTTCACCCCACACCTGGCGATCCAGGGCGATGCGCGCGTGGCCATGCGCATGCTGCTGGCCGAGTTCGACCCGCGCGAAGCCAACACGAACAGCCCCGGCGCCCGGCGTACCGCGGCCGTACAGGCGCGCCTTAACGAAGACTTCAGCGGCTGGACACATTACCGCCAGCTGTTCGACTGCATCCTCGATGCCCTGCCCGACGCCCGCTTCGTCGGCGACTCGACGCAGACCGTGTACAGCGGCAACCATCTGGTCGAACTGGACGGCGCGCGGCGCTGGTTCAACGCGTCCACCGGCTACGGCACCCTCGGCTACGGCTTGCCGGCGGCCATCGGTGCCAAGCTGGCCGAGCCAGCGCGCCCGGTGATCAGCCTGATGGGTGACGGCGGCATCCAGTTCACCATCGCCGAGCTGGCCAGCGCCGTGGAAGCGCGAGTCGGCATCATCGTGCTGTTGTGGAACAACGCCGGCTATGGCGAGATCAAGCGCTATATGCAGCGCCGCGACATCGAGCCAATCGGTGTCGATATCTACACGCCGGATCTCGTCGCCATCGCTCGTGGCTTTGGCTGCGCCGCCGAACGTGCGCGTGACCATGCGCATCTGACCGAGCTGCTACGTAGCGCACCCGAAGATCACCCTTTGATTATCGAGGTGCAGGAGGCCGCGCCCTTTCATCCCTGACTACATTGATCGCGGCTAAAGCCCCTCCTACAGAAAGCGGATGACCGTGTAGGAGGGCCTTCAGCTTGCGTAGGGTGGATGACGCTTCACCCATCCACCAACTGCAATGGTGGATGAAAAAGTCGTCATCCACCCTACCCGACTGCGCCAACCCGCAGCCCAACTTGCACTCGGGCGACGGGCATAACCACAAGATCCCGCTGTATCACTGACTGCCGCCTACTCATACCAATAATTCAAGCATCGGGGAGTCGTTCCATGTTCAAGAATCTCAGCCAGCATTTCGGCCAGGACGGCCTGGCCCCAACCGACAAGGCTCATCGCAGCCTCGGTCTCGGCGGCACCATCGCCCTGTGGCTGGGCGCCAACGTGGTGGTCACCACCATTCTCACGGGCATGCTGCTGGTGCCGGATCTGAAATTCACCCAGGCCATGCTCATCGTCCTGATCGGTTCGGGCATCGGCATCCTGCCGCTGGTACTGGTCGGGCTGATGGGCCAGCGTTCGGGCCTCACCACCATGGTGCTGGCACGCGGCAGCTACGGCGTGCACGGCGCCAAGCTGCCGTCACTGGTCAATTTGCTGACCCTGCTGGCCTGGAGCTGGATCCAGGCACTGCTGGCCGGCATGAGCCTGAACTACGCGGTGGAGCACCTGACCGGCTATTCCAACCTGCCGCTGTTCACCATCCTCTGCGAAACCCTGGTGCTGCTGATCGCCCTGCGCGGTCACCTGGGCATCGAGCGGGTCGAGCGCTGGGCCGCCATCGGCATGCTCCTGCTGGCCGGTGCGGTGTTCTACGTGATGGGGCAGAAGTTCGAGTTTGGAAGCCTGCTGGCCATGCCCACCGAACCGCGCAACGAGATCACCCCCGGTATTGCCTTCGATATCGTCATCGCCACCGCGTTTTCCTGGATTCCACTGGCCGCCGACTACAACCGCAACTGCCGCAGCCAGGGCGTGGCGGGGGTCGGCACCTGGGTCGGCTATGTCGCCGCCACCCTGCTGGCCATGGGCCTGGGCGCCACGGTGTCGGGCTTCTCGGTGCTGACCGGCATGGAGCAGACCTACGACCCGGCCGTGCTGCTGGCCGGTTTCGGCTTCGGCCTGCCGGCGGCGATCGTGGTGTTCCTCTCGGTGATGACCACCAACGTCATGTGCGTCTACAGTGCGTCGCTGTCGTACCTGAACATCAGCCCGAAAACCCCGTTCTGGAAGCCGGCGCTGGCCATCGGCGTGCTGTCGATCCTCGGCTCGCAGATCCCCGGCATTCTCGACAACTTCCAGAGCTTCCTGCTGGTGATCGGCAGCGTGTTCATCCCGGCCTTTGCGGTGCTGATCGCCGACTACTTCCTGATTCACAAGGGCGACTACGCGGTGGACGAACTGCTCAGTGAAGACGGCGGCCGCTACCGTTACCTGAGCGGTTTCAACCCGGCCGCCTTCGTCGCCTACGGCCTGGGCGCGGTGCTGGCCTACTACTGGGGATGGGTCTCGCCGCTGGCCTGGGGTGCTTCGCTGCCGGTGTTCCTGATCACCGCCGCCAGCTACACGGTGCTGCGGCGCTGGGTGCTGGTGCCACGGGCGCAGCTGGCGTAGCGTGATGACAAATCTGGCGGGTTGCACCCGCCCTACCTGAAACGACTGAGCCTGGCTCACTCTCGTAGAGTGCGCCGCGCGCACCAGCTTGTAGTCCGGGACAGCACGATTATCGGTGCGCACGGCGCACCCTACGGGCCTGACGCATCAGCGGTGGGAGTCGCGCCTCGCGGCGAATCACACGTACGCCGCAGAATAACGGCTTCGCCCTGAGGCGAGGCTCCAACACTCAGTCGATCGATTGCCGCGAGAGATGTCATGAAAATCGTCAGCCGTGACCGTTGGTTCGAAGTGGAGCACCGCCACGATGGCATCTGCCTGATCCACGAGCCCTACGTGCGCCCCTTCTATCGCTGCAACATGTGGCATGTGCAGGGGCGTGAGCATGACGCGCTGATCGACTCGGGTTCCGGGCTGGTCAGCCTGCGCGAGCAACTGCCATGGCTGACCGAAAAGCCGCTGCTGGCGGTGGCCAGTCACTGCCACTTCGACCATATCGCCGGGCATCACGAATTCGATGAACGTCTGGTGCATCCGGCCGAGGCCGATATTTTGGCGGCGCCGGACGGCGCCAATACCCTGGCCACCGACTTCGTCGGCGACGACATGTTCGAGGCGCACCCGGATTGCCCGCTGTGCTACGCCGAATACCGCGTACGAGCAGCACCAGCCACACGCCTGATAGAGGATGGTGACGTACTGGATTTGGGTAATCGGGTTTTGCAGGTGCTGCACACGCCCGGCCATTCGCCGGGTGGCATCAGCCTATGGGAAGCGCAGACGCAAACGCTGTTTTCCGGCGATATTCTCTACGACGGCCCACTGATCGAAGATGCCTACCACTCGAACCTGGACGATTACGCGCGCAGCCTGAAGCGTCTGCGCGAGCTGCCGGTACGCACCGTGCACGGCGGGCATTTCGCGAGCTTCTCGGGAGAGCGGATGCGCGAGCTGATAGACGCCTGGTTCGACGCCCATCGGCTCACCTGAAGCGTTTCAGCGGCGCTGCTGCGCCTCACGGCGCAAACGTTGCTGCTCGGCTTCACTGATGCGAATCGGCTGAGGTTGCGGAGCGAGGCCAAGGGCCTGAAGCAGGGCTTGCAGTTGTTCTTGCAGCTTGGCGAGCATGGGTACGACCTCCTGCCAAGTAAAGGGAAGAGCCAACGGCTCACCTACAAGATTAGGCCGGGCAAGGCGGATTTCAACCAGCCGCCGTCAAATCACCGGGCTTTTGCGCCGATAGGGGAACACGTCGATCACCTTGCCCGCCCGAATCGCCTCCTGCAATTGTTTCCAGTAATCGGCCTCATAGAGATTGCCATGCAGCTGACTGAACAGCCTGCGCTGCTTGATATCGGCAAACAGGAACGGCGGAAATTCCTCGGGGAACACGTCCATCGGTCCCACCGAGTACCAGGGTTCGGAGCTCATCTCGTCCTCGGGGAAACGCGGTGGCGGGATGCGGCGAAAGTTCACCTCGGTGAGAAAGCAGATTTCGTCGTAGTCGTAGAACACCACGCGGCCATGGCGGGTGACGCCGAAGTTCTTCAGCAGCATGTCGCCAGGGAAGATGTTGGCCGCTGCCAGTTGCTTGATGGCCAGGCCGTAGTCGTCAAGCACCTCGCGCACTTGCGCCTCATTGGCACTTTCCAGGTAGAGGTTGAGCGGCGTCATGCGCCGTTCGGTCCAGCAGTGCCGTACCAGCACGGTGTCACCCTCCACGACCACGGTCGACGGCGCCACTTCCAGCAGCTCGGCAAGGCACTCGGGCTCGAACTTGGCCTTGGGGAAGCGGAAGTCGGCAAACTCCTGGGTATCGGCCATGCGCCCTACCCGGTCGACACTTTTCACCAGGCGATACTTCTCGATCACCGTCTTGCGATCCACCGTCTTGGCGTGGGCGAAGCGGTCCTTGATGATCTTGAACACAGTGTTGAAGCCCGGCAGGGTGAACACGCTCATGACCATGCCGCGCACACCGGGTGCCATGATGAAGCGATCATCGGTGCCGGCCAGGTGGCCGATCAGGGCGCGGTAGAACTCGGATTTGCCGTGCTTGTAGAAGCCGATCGAGGTGTACAACTCGGCGATGTGCTTGCCCGGCAGGATGCGCTTGAGAAATCCGACGAACTCGGCCGGAATCGCCACGTCCACCATGAAGTAGCTGCGAGTGAAGGAGAAGATGATCGACACCTCCGCTTCGTCGGTGATCACCGCATCGGCCTGGATGCCCTGCCCTTCGCGGTGCAACAGCGGGATCGCCAGCGGCCACTGCTCCTCACGGTTGTAGATGCGCCCAACCAGGTAGGCGCCCTTGTTGCGGTACAGCACCGAGGAAAACAACTCGATGCACAGCTGCGGGTCCTTGCAGACCCAGTCCGGCAGACTGGCGCGCAGCTGCTCCTCCAGGCGCTGCAGGTCGCGGGGCAGATCCTCGTAGGGCGCATCGAAACGGTAATCGTCGAAGATCGCCTGCAGCGCCAGATGCAGCTCGCCAGCCGGCCGATAGCTGCGCGTCTGGGCGGCGCTGGGCTGGTTGCGTAGCGATGGCCGCGTGGTGTGGATGAACATGCAGCCATCGCTGATCTGGTCATGGCTGAACAGGCTGCAGAAGATCGAGTTGAACCAGGTTTCCGCCAACTCGTCATCGAAACGCAAGTCGATCAGAGCGATGTAGGCGCTCTTGACCAGTGGCCACTGCGCTACGTCCAGCAGCGAAGCATCGAACCCTTGCAGCAGGCGCTCACGGGTTTCTGCGACCTTCTCTTCGTACAGGTTGATACGCGCCGCCGAGGCTTGCTGAGCCTCCTGCCACTGCGCCTGCTCGAAGCGCACGCGCGCGCCATCGGTGATCTGACGAAAATGCTCGCGATAGTCGTCGAAGCCATCGAGGATCAGACGAGCGATCTCGCCGGCCGGCCATTGCTGCGCCATGGAAGTGCCTCGCAAGAAAATGAGTGAAGCGAGCTTAGCCGCAAAGCAGGCCAAACGTAGCCCGGATGCAATCCGGGAACTATCGTACAAGTCTTCGCGGATTTCATCCGGGCTACGGGCTGGCACAAAACCTCGTTCGAAAGCGCAATGCGGATTGCCAGAACCCCGCCTAGCGGCAACACTCTCGGCCCCACCCTGCCGGATGCTTCATCTTGCGCACCGCCGATCTGCTTCGTCTGCTGTTGCTCGCCGCCATCTGGGGCGCGAGCTTCCTGTTCATGCGCGTTGCCGCCCCGGTCCTCGGCAGCATGCCGACCGCCTTCTTTCGCGCCAGCTTCGGCGTGCTGGGCTTGCTCGCACTGCTCCTGCTACTGCGCTGCGATTGGGACTTTCGCGGCAAGTTGCGCATCTGCCTGGGCCTGGGCGTGATCAATGCCGGCCTGCCTTCGGCCATGTATTGCCTGGCGGCGCTGATCCTGCCGGCCGGTTATTCGGCGATCTTCAACGCCACCACGCCCTTGATGGGCGTGCTGATCGGCGCGCTGTTCTTCCATGAGGGCATCACCCGCAGCAAGGCGGCGGGTGTGTTTCTCGGCCTGCTCGGCGTGGCGGTGCTGACCCGCACCGGCCCGGTGGCCTTCGACCTGCAACTGCTGCTCGGCGCCGGCGCCTGTCTGGTGGCCACCACCTGCTACGGCTTCGCCGGTTTTCTCACCCGCCGCTGGATCGGTCAGCAAGGCGGCCTGGACAACCGCCTGACCGCCTTCGCCAGCCTGGCAGGGGCCAGCCTGTTCCTGTTGCCGCTGTTCATCGGCAGCCTGGCGCTGCAACCGCCGGCTAGCTGGGGTGGTAGCGAAGTGTGGCTGTCGCTGGCAGGCCTTGGCCTGGTCTGCACGGCGTTCGCCTATGTGCTGTATTTCCGCCTGCTGGCCGATATCGGGCCGATCAAGGCCAGCACCACCACCTTCCTGATTCCGCCGTTCGGCGTGTTGTGGGGTGCACTGCTACTGGGTGAGCCGCTGAGTTGGGACTACCTGCCCGGCTGCGTGCTGATCGCGCTGGCGCTTTGGCTGGTGGTCAGACCGAGCGTAACCAGAACGTAGGGTGCGCCGTGCGCACCAAAGCCACCTCGAAACCATCCCGGTGCGCGAGGCGCATCCTACGAAAAACCGCCCGCAGGCGGCTTTGATCGCTGGTGGTCAGCAGGGCGCGGGGGGATCGTGCCTCATCGATCCCAGAGCGGTGGATGTGAAAGGCGACATCCACCCTACGCCTGGTAGTCAAGCCAAGCGTAACCAGAACGTAGGGTGCGCCGTGCGCACCAAAGCTACCTCGAAACCATCCCGGTGCGCGAGGCGCATCCTACGAAAAACCGCCCGCAGGCGGCTTTGATCGCTGGTGGTCAGCAGGGCGCGGGGGGATCGTGCCTCATCGATCCCAGAGCGGTGGATGTGAA
>Ga0307408_100000096_pt1 | contig 97068 bp, 88 predicted proteins | sample 322Cmetagenome_FD_202116 | JGI IMG/M metagenome (GOLD analysis project Ga0307408, IMG submission 202116) | Maize rhizosphere microbial communities from greenhouse at UC Davis, California, United States - 322HYB-C-3 | ecosystem: Host-associated > Plants > Roots > Rhizosphere > Soil | place... | reverse complement strand
TCTCGCCACCCCTCCAGATCCACAGCCCCAGGCACGTCGCACCCAACACCACCAATCCAGCCCTCAGCAGCCAACCCCTATGGGAATGCGCCTCTGGGCAGCGAAGCCCTCGACTATAGCACTGTTTCGGACTCACTCAAGAGCAACTGAGTGAAATTTTAAAACGATGCACTGAACATCACGGCCCGTGCATCCATGGCTAATGCCTTGGGCGTCTCCGCCGCCGCCCGCTAACAAACGTATGGTGTGGGGCCAACCCGATCTCCCCATCAGAGTGAGGGCACGGCCTCCGCATCCAGTGCGCAGAGCAGCGTACGCCTACAGGGCTACGCCGCCACGCGACCTGGACCCTGATAATCCATATCCATGGCACTTATCACCCTACTAGACGCTCAACTCGCATTTGGGCATGTGGCACTGCTGGATCACGCCAGTTTTTCTCTGGAGACCGGCGAGCGCGTGGGCCTGATTGGCCGCAACGGAGCAGGAAAGTCTTCGCTGCTCAAAATTCTCGGCGGGCTGGCAAAACCAGATGATGGCTCATTGCAGGTTCAGCAAGGTGTACGGATCGCCTTTGTTGCCCAAGAGCCATCCTTGGATGCTGGTTCGACCATCTTCAAATCGGCATCCGAGGGATTGCAGCATGTGATTGCGATCCGCGATCAGTACCTTTCAGGAGCAGAAGGACTCGACCTGGATGCTTTGCAGTCGGAGATCGAAGCCTACGATGCTTGGAACTGGGAACAAAGGGTAGAAGAAACGCTGCAACGCCTGCATCTGAATCCGGACGCCATCGTTGGGACGCTATCGGGAGGTACGAAGAAGCGCGTGGCATTGGCGCAGGCGTTGGTGGCACGCCCGGACGTGCTGCTGTTGGACGAGCCGACCAACCATCTGGACCTGGACTCGATCGAATGGCTGGAAGATCTTCTTCTGGATTTCCCCGGCAGCGTTGTCACGATCACCCATGACCGGTCATTCCTGGACCGTGTTGCCACGCGCATCGTGGAGCTGGACCGGGGCCAACTGCGATCTTACCCGGGCAATTTCGCGCAGTACCAGACGCAAAAAGAAGAGCAGCTTGCGCAAGAGGCGGTAATCGCGGCCAAGGCTGACAAACTTCTCGCGCAGGAGGAAGTTTGGATACGCCGCGGGGTGGAAGCTCGCCGTACCCGTAGCCAGAGCCGCATCAGCCGGCTCGAACAGCTCCGTGCGCGCCGTGAGGCCCGCCGCGACGTCGTTGGCAGCGTCCGGATGGACGTGGCCACTGGCGGGTCCAGTGGCTATCAAGGCAAGATCGTCGCCGAGCTGACTGAGGTGAGCAAATCCTTCGGCGACAAAACGATCGTCCAGAATTTCACCGGAACGATCCTGCGAGGCGACAAGGTAGGGCTTATCGGTCCCAATGGCGCAGGCAAAACCACACTGCTCAAGATGATCCTGGGCGAGTTAGCTCCCGACCGGGGCACCATCCGCCAGGGCGCGAATCTACAGGTGGCGTACTTCGACCAGATGCGCCATGCCGTCAATCTGGACGCCACGCTGGAAGATTTCATCAGCCCCGGCAGCGAATGGATTGAGATCGGCAGTCAACGGAAACACGTCAAGAGCTACCTGAGCGATTTTCTTTTCTCACCGGCCCGCGCCCACTCGCCCGTTCGCTCCTTGTCTGGAGGCGAGCGCAACAGACTTTTATTGGCGCGGCTGTTTGCCAGGCCGGCGAATGTCCTCGTGCTGGATGAGCCGACCAACGACCTGGACATCGACACCCTGGATCTGCTGGAAGAACTGTTGGAGAACTACGAAGGTACGGTTTTCCTTGTCAGCCACGACCGAACCTTTCTGGACAACGTCGTGACCAGCACCATTGCCTTTGAAGGCGATGGCTTGTGGCGTGAGTACGAGGGCGGCGTACAGGACTGGTTGCTGCAATCCAAGCGCAGTCGTGCCGCCGCTGCGGGCGCCGCCTCGCTTGGCTTGGCTGCCAAGAAGGAGGCGGAAAAAAATACTGACCAAAATGCCACAATAGTCGCTCCAGTCAAGCGCGAGCAGCTATTAAAAAAGAAGCTAAGCTACAAAGAGCAACGCGAACTTGACCAACTTCCCGACCAGATCGCGGCGCTAGAAGCCGAGCAACAGGCACTGCACGCCGCCCTGGCCGACGGCAGCCTGTACAGTACCGACCCTGGGCGGGCAACCGCCATGACCACAAGGGCGGCGGCCATCGACGACGAGTTGATGAACGCACTGGAACGCTGGACCACCCTGTCCGAATAAGCCAGCGATGTGTGGGCCTGCAGCGTGCAGGTGATGCAGCCTGGGGACCCGAGGAACGTCAGATGCGGTGGTGCAGCCGGTCCGTGGTGCCCCGCAGACGAGCGAGCAATGCGGGGGCAATCTGCCCCAGTGGAAGCACCTCATCAGCTGCACCGTGGACGATGGCTTCGCGCGGCATGCCAAACACGATGCAGGTTGCCTCGTCCTGCACGTAGTTGTAGCTACCGGCATCCTTCATCTCCCGCATCGCTGCCGCACCGTCGTTCCCCATGCCCGTGAGCATGATTCCGAAAGCGTTGCGGCCCACGACTGCCGCGGCGGACTTGAACAGCACCTCCACCGAGGGCTTGTGGCGATTCACCGGAGGCCCGTCGTCGACAACGGCGACATAGTTCGCTCCGCTGCGCGCCACAGAAAACTGGGTGCCGCCCGGCGCTATGTAGGCATGGCCGGGAAGAATGCGTTCGCCATTCACGGCTTCTTTCACGGTGATCTGGCACAGCCCATTCAAACGGGCCGCAAAACTGGTGGTGAACCCCGCAGGCATGTGCTGTGTAATGACGATAGCGGGGGAATCCGCGGGCATTTGCACCAGCACTTCTTTGATGGCCTCCGTGCCGCCTGTCGATGCGCCGATGCAGATCAGCTTTTCCGTGGACAGACGACCCAGAAGGGCCGAAGCGGGAACGGCGGGGGCTGCACCGGCGCCTTGTGCGCTGCCGGTGGGCGCAGCTTCACGGCTGGGCGCGCGGCGCACATGGGCCACGGCTGCCACCCGGATCTTGTCCACAATCTGGCTTGCCAGTTCGTTGAGCCCGCTGGCCAGGCCCACGCGGGGCTTGGCCACGAAATCGACCGCTCCCAGTTCGAGCGCCTTCATGGTCACTTCGGCGCCCCGCTCCGTCAGCGTCGATATCATCACTACCGGCATGGGCCGCAGGCGCATCAAGCGCCCGAGAAAATCGATGCCATCCATGCGCGGCATCTCCACATCCAGGGTAATGACGTCGGGGTTGAGTTCGCGGATCATCTCGCGCGCTATCAAAGGGTCATTGGCCGTGCCGATGCACTCCATGTCCCGCTGCCGGTTGATGATCTCGGACAGCAGACTTCGGACCAACGCCGAATCGTCCACCACGATCACCCGGATTTTCCTGCTCATTCACTCACGCCTTCTCAAAACAGATCGACAGAACCACCCGAAGTCGTTCTGGCCACGACAGCCGCGTTGCCCCGCACTTCCTGGTCTGCCAAGGCCTCGGGGTGTGCGTGCGCCAGGCGCTTGACCATCGCCTTCCCGGTGATGGGAAAAAAAACGACCTTGCGCGGATAGATATCCAGCACATCCTCCGAAACAATGGGAATGCGCTCCGTGTGCAGATAGTTCAAAACAAAATTGGTGTTGCGCTCCCCCACGTTCATCGTCGTGAAGTTGTGCATCACCTGTGCGCCCCCAAAAATCTTGGCCTGCATGGTTTCGCGGCGGGCACCGAGCTTGAGCATCTCGTTGATCAGCAACTCCATGGCATATGAGCCGTAGCGCCCCGAGGCGTCAGCCACATCCCCGTCCGGCAGCATGAAGTGATTCATGCCGCCCACGTGCGCACGGCTATCCCAGAGACACGCAGCAATGCAGGAGCCCAGCACCGTCATGATGACCATGTTCTCGTCGGCCACGAAATACTCGCCAGGCAGGACCTTCACCGCATTGTGCTGAAAGTGATGGTCCAGATAAAAGAAAGACGCCTCGCCGGGTTTGCGGGTGCGCGCTTTGAGTTCGGGCAGCGAGGAATCGCGCGCCACCCGCCCCCCTGCGGCGTAGATATCCGCACTCAACGGGGCTATGCGAGGCGCTCGGCGCCGTTCGGAGACGCCTGGTGCGGCGGTAGCAGTCGGCAGCGGAGGCAGTCCAGGGGGAATATTGGTCATGGGCTAGGTGCGAGGCAACATGGTCGGTCAGCGGCGCTCATAGACCGTTTTGCCACGCAGCGTGAACAGGTCTCTGGATTCGCTGAAATTCTCGGCATGGCCGACGAAGAGCATTCCACCGGGCTTCAAGACCCGATGGATTCTTTCCAGCACACGGCGCTGCGTGGGGGCGTCGAAATAGATCATGACGTTGCGGCAGAAAACGACGTCGAAAGGTTCCTTGAAGGGCCAATCGTCCCGAATAAGGTTCACGCTCATGAACTCGATTGCGCGTCGCAACTCCGGCTTGGCGCGCACCATGCCCAGATTGCCCCCTTTTCCGCGCAGAAAGAATTTCTGCAACCGCTCGGAGCTGAGGCCCTTCAGGCTGTCAAGCCGATAGACACCCTCCGCCGCGGTGGCGAGCACCCGCGAATCGATATCGCTGGCCGTGAGCTTGAAAGACGCATTCGAACCCAGCGCTTCGAACGCAGTCATGACGATGGAGTAAGGCTCTTCCCCTGTGGAAGCCGCGTTGCACCAGAGCCGCCAGTTCGCAGCAGGCTTGCTGCGCAGGTGCGATGCCAAAATCTCGAAGTGATGTTGTTCGCGGAAAAAGGCCGTTAGATTGGTGGTGAGCGCGTTGATGAACTCCTGCCACTCGGGGCCATCGTGGGTTTCCAGCCAACTGAGATAGTCGTGAAAACTGCCGTGCCCCGTTTCCCGCAAGCGACGCGACAGGCGGCTGTACACCATCGCGTGCTTGCCATCGTGCAGGCTGATCCCGGCGCGCTGGTAGATCAGCGCCTGAACTTTGGCGAAGTCGGCGTTGGTCCATACGAACTCACGCCCCTGCGCCAGAGGACCTGACGACGGCGTGCCCGCAGCCAGGACAGGAGCGACCTTGCCGCGGCTCGACAAGGCTGAAGAGGGTGCACTGGTGGATTCGGCCATATTGATCGTCCGACGGAAAATCGCTTTCGCTCCTAAAGATGATCTGCAAGCCACCCCGGGTGCTGGCCAGCGACAGCGCTTGCGCCGCGATGTCTGCCGGCCGCGGAGATCTACTCGTTGGCTGTCGCGAGCCCCATGTCCACGCCCGACATGAGCTTCTCGATGTCCAGCAATATCAGCATGCGTTCACCCACGGATCCCAGCCCCAGAATGCAGCTGTTATCAATGGCACTTTCGATATCCGGAGCCGAGCGGATACTTTCGGGCGTCAGCTCCATCACATCGCTCACCGAATCCACCACGATGCCCACGACCCGGTTGCGCAGGTTCAGGATGATCACCACCGTGAAGCTGTTGTAGTCAGCCTGCGCGCAGTTGAACTTCAGGCGCATGTCGACAATGGGAACGATGGTGCCGCGAAGGTTGACCACGCCCTTGATGAAAACCGGGGCGTTCGCAATCCGCGTGGGCGGCTCGTAGCCTCGGATCTCCTGCACTTTCAGGATGTCGATCCCATACTCTTCCTGGTCGAGCCGGAAGGTCAGATACTCACGGGTGCCCGTCGGCACCGCTTCAACAGTCTTGCCCATCACGCTCATGGTGCATTCTCCTTTCATGACAGCGTCGCACCCGCGGGGTGCAGCGCTTGAACCTCTTGGCTAGTGGCGAGCGCGGCGAACCAGGGCGCCCGTGTCCAGAATGAGTGCCACCGTACCGTCGCCCAAAATAGTGGCCCCCGACACATTGGGGACCTTGCGGTAGTTCGACTCCAGGTTCTTCACCACCACCTGATGCTGCCCCAGCAGCTCATCGACCAACAGCGCCACACGGCTGCCGTCGGCCTCGACCACGACCATGATGTTGCTGGACTTGTTCGGGTCGGGACGCGGCACCTGAAATATCTTCTCGAGCGCGATCACCGGCATGTATTCGTCGCGCACCTTCACGAGCTGCGACCCTTGGGCCACGGTGTTCACGTCGTCTGCATTGACCTGGAAGGACTCCACCACCGAAGACAGGGGCAGGATATAGACCTCGTCGCTGACGCCCACAGACATGCCATCCATGATGGCCAGGGTGAGCGGCAGGCGCACCGAAACCTTCATGCCGTAGCCTTCGGCAGAGTCGATTTCAACGGTCCCGTTGAGTGCAGCGATGTTCCGCTTGACAACGTCCATGCCCACGCCGCGTCCGGAAACATCCGTCACCTCTTCCGCGGTGGAGAATCCCGGCGCAAAGATCAGTTGCCAGACTTCGCTGTCGCTCATCTGGTCGGAAACATCGAGACCCCTCTCTCGCGCCTTGCTGAGAATCTTCTCGCGCGAAAGGCCGCGGCCATCGTCGCGAACTTCGATCACGATTGATCCGCCCTGATGCGAGGCCGACAAGGTAATGGTCCCGTGTTCGGACTTCCCCTTGGCCAGCCGGTCTGCCGGCATCTCGATGCCGTGATCGCAGCTGTTGCGCACCAGATGGGTGAGTGGGTCGGTGATCTTTTCCACCAACCCCTTGTCCAATTCGGTAGCCTCTCCCTGCGTGACCAGGTCCACCTTCTTGCCCAGCTTGTTGGCCAGATCCCGCAGCATCCGGGGAAACCGGCTGAAGACGATCGACATCGGAATCATGCGGATTGACATGACCGATTCCTGGAGATCGCGCGTGTTGCGATCCAGATCGGCCAGCCCCGCCAGCAATTGCTGATAAGCCGCCGAGTCCAGACCGCGGCTGTTCTGCGCAAGCATGGCCTGGGTGATCACCAACTCACCCACCAAATTGATGAGCTGGTCCACTTTTTTCACGTCCACCCGGATGGTCGTGGATTCCATCTGCGCCTGCATGGCTGCTTTCGGCTCGCCAGCCTTCGGGACCGCCACTGCCTTGGCTGGCTGCATAGCGGTGGACTCCGTCGACCGCTGCGACTCTGCCCGGGGCGCCCCTGGCGCATCCACGAAGAAGCCGTAGACCTCTCCATCGGCAGCGGCGGCAGGAGCCTGGTCGGCCTCTGCCGGGACGGCACCGGACGACGACGCCTCGCGAATCACCACCTGCTCCTTGGCAACATGGAACGCAAACAGATCGAGGAGGTCGGCGTCGGTGGAACTGGTCTCCACCGCAAACAACCGCATATCGGGCGACGCGCCGTCCAGGTCACGGATAGTGCCAAGACCGGGAATGTCCCTGAACAGTTCCTTGATGGCATCTGCCTGGGCTGTACGTTCGAGGGGGCCGATCTGGATCTCCAGTGTCCGCACCTGCCCTGCCACTGGCGATTTGGCCGCCTGGGCCGCTGGCACCACCTCCTGCGGAGCGGGTGCCGGCGCGGGAGGCGGAGGCGGCGCAGGAATGACTGCTGCGGGGGCATCGTCAGGTACCAGCCCTGCCGCCAAATCACTGATGCGACGCACCAGCGACGTCGTGGAAACCGCCTCCCCTTGTCCTCCCGCCTGATGGCGTGCCAGCAGGCTGCGCGAGGCGTCGGCGGATTCGAGCAACACATCCACCATCTGCGGAATAGGCTGGAGCTCATGTCGACGCAAGCGGTCCAGCAACGACTCCATCTGGTGCGTCAGCTCCGCAACATCGGAGAACCCAAAGGTGGCCGCGCCACCCTTGATTGAGTGAGCACATCGAAAAATGCCATTGAGCTCTTCGTCGTTCGCGCTGCTCAGGTCCAAATCGAGGAGCATCTGCTCCATCTGGTCCAGGTTTTCGCCTGCTTCCTCGAAGAAGATCTGATAGAACTGACTCAGGTCAAAATCAGCGCCTGCGCCCGATCCTTCTTGGTAGGTTTCCGCCATCGTAGGCTCCTAAGGTTCTTGGGTTAATCCCGGCCAACCCGACTCAGCGGATCACTTTCTGGATGACTTCGATCAAGCGGTTGGGATCGAAGGGCTTGACCAGCCACCCCGTCGCACCAGCCGACCGACCTGCCTGCTTCATCTGGTCACTGGACTCGGTGGTGAGGATCAAGATCGGGATGGTCTTGAACTTCGGGTTCTCGCGCAGTTTTCGCGTAAGGCCAATCCCGTCAAGCCGCGGCATGTTCTGGTCTGCCAATACAAGATCGATGTTGTGGGTCTCGGCCTTTTCCAGGGCGTCTTGCCCATCCACCGCTTCCACGACGTGGTAGCCGGCGCCCGTGAGAGTAAACGACACCATTTTTCGCATGGACGGTGAATCATCTACGGCAAGGATCGATTGCATGTAAGGCTCCAACTGACTTTGAATATATAGGTTAAAGAGCGGTGTAAAGATCAAAAAAGATCCACCGAACCTGCATCCATCTCGCTCTGGGTAACAGGGTTGGGCCTGTCCGGCCCCATCTCGGCAAAAGGGGCCGCCTCTTCGCCCTCTTCATTGCCCATGGCCTCTGAAGCGAGGCGGAAAGCGCATCCCTGCAGCACCTTGGTGGTGTGAAAGATCAACTGGGATGCCATGTCCTGGAACTGCAGCTCCGTCACGGCGCTGCGCAGGGCAGCACGGGCGGCGAGGAGTTCCGGGGAATCCCCGACTGCAGCGTCGGTAAGCAGTGCATTGGCCTCGCCAAATCGCTCGAGTAGATTATCGGTAGCATGGTTGAGCAGCCCTTCCAGTCGGTGCAGGTCGTGCATCACGACCAGCAACGAATCCTGCAGCTCCGCCGCTACCATGACGGGGACCTGGACCGCAGGGCCCCCAGGCGTCGTTAGCGTAGATTGCATCGTTTCTCCATCGCGGCACACAGCAGCAAAACACGCATCAGCACAGGACTATGACACTCTGCGAAGAATTTCGACGCGGCGAGCGCCATCGGGCGTGCTTCCGTTCAACCTCTTGAGACGCCGAAGCTGAAATCCCTAGCGACCAAGCTTCATTTTGTTCCAATTTGTATCCTATGATAGCGTCCCGCCCGTCTTTATGACATCAGACCGCACGCTCAACATCCTGCATCTGGAAGATTCTGCGGCAGATCATGAGTTGACCGTATTGACTCTGCGACGCTCCGGACTGCGGTGTCAGCTCCACCGCGTGGACTCTCTGCCTGATTTCCAGCGCTTGACGGATACCGAGACGTATGACGCCATCTTGGCAGATTACCGGCTGCCTGGCTTCACTGCCCTGGACGCTTGGGCGCATGTTGCGCAAAAGCCGCAGCATCCGCCCTTTGTCCTGCTCTCGGGTGCGGTCGGCGAGGCCGCAGCCGTGGACGCCATTCGGTTGGGAATCGCAGACTACCTTCTCAAGGACGATCTGCCTCGGCTGCCGCATGTGCTGGCGCGCGCGCTGGAAATTCACGAAGCACGCCAAGCGCGGGAGCAAGCGGTGTCCGATTTGCAAGAGTCCGAACGCAGGCTGGCCGATCTAACGGAACATCTGCAGTCATCCATCGAGCAAGAGCGCGCATCCATCGCCCGCGAGATCCACGACGACATCGGCGGCGCTCTGACCGCCGTGCGGTTTGACGTTGCATGGATGGGTCGCCACAGCACCGATCCGGACATGCAAAGCCATGCGGCTTCGGCGGCAGAAATGCTGCAGCATGCCATCGGCGCCAGCCAGCGGATCATGATGAACCTGCGCCCCCCGATCCTGGAACAAGGTTTGGTCGCAGCCATTCAGTGGCTTGCAGCAGGATTCGAGCGCCGTTCGGGGATCCCAGCCCAGGTGGCGACCAGCAGCGAGAGCATTCATGCGGGGCCGGATGTGCAGCTCGTGGCGTACCGCACGGCGCAGGAAGCGCTGACCAACATATCCAAGCATGCGCATCCGCGCACAGTGCACATTGACCTCTCGGACCGGGAAGGCGTTCTGACGCTGGAAGTGAGCGACGACGGGAATGGCATCGATCCGGCCATGCTGGCCAAACCCAAGGCGTTCGGGCTGAGGGGCCTGCATGAGCGGGCGCGCACGGTGGGAGGATGGCTGGACATCAGCAGTCGGCTGGGACAAGGCACGTCGGTGATCCTTTCCGTGCCGCTAACATCCCCTTCGTCACCACCAGCCCCAGGAGATGCGCTGTGATTCATGTGGTCTTGTGCGACGACCACGCCGTTTTGCGGCGCGGCATTCGCGACACCTTGGCAGATGCGCCGGATATCCAGGTCACGGGTGAAGCCGGTGGGTACTCCGAATTGCGCGAGGTGCTCCGCTCCGCACCTTGCGATGTCTTGCTTCTGGACCTGAACATGCCGGGCCGTAGCGGTCTTGAAGTTCTTGCGAGCCTGCGAGAAACGCACTCATCCATCAAAGTGCTGGTCGTCTCCATGTATCCCGAGGACCAATACGCCCTGCGTTGCCTCAAGGCCGGAGCGCAGGGCTACGCCAACAAGGCCGGCGATCCCATCGAACTGATCGCGGCCGTGCGGACCGTCATGCAAGGCCGCAAGTACCTCACCGCGGAAGTGGCCCAGATGCTGGCCGACAGCCTGGCCCAGCCCACGCCCGAGGCGCCGCATGCGGCGCTCTCTGAACGGGAACTGCAAACGTTGGTGAAGATCGCCTCGGGGCGCAGGCTGTCGGACATTGCCGAGGAATTGATGCTCAGTCCCAAGACGGTGAGCGTCTACCGATCGCGGGTGCTGGAGAAGCTCAAGCTGTCCAACAATGCGGAGCTCACGGTGTACGCGATCCGGAATCAGTTGGTGTAACTTGGCACGACGTCAGGGAGCCATCGGCGCCTACCGCTGGGCGGCAAACAGATCCACCGCCCGCTGCATCAAGGCCAGCACGGGTTGCTCCAGCAAGGGGAGCGTCGCCACGATGCCCAGCATGCCCACCGTCAGGGTCACCGGGAAGCCCACGGCATAGATGTTCATCTGCGGGGCCACGCGCGAGATGATGCCCAGCGTCAAATTGACGAACAACAGCAGCGCAATCATGGGCAATGCGATCCACAGCGCGCTCGAGAAGAGCGAGGCGCCCAGCTCGTACAGCCGCATCTGAGCCAGCGCCTGCATGAAGTTCCCGTCCACCGGAAAACGATCGAAACTCTTCACCACCGCCATCAAGATCAGCAAATGGCCATTGATGACAACGAAGAGCAACGTGGCCATGTGACCAAAAAAGCGTGCCACTGCGCTGACTTGCGCGTTGGATGAAGGATCGAAAAAGGACGCGAAGTTCAGGCCCATCTGCAACCCAATGATTTCGCCAGCCAGTTCCACGGCAGCGAACACCAGCCTGACCGCGAATCCAATCGCCAGCCCCACCGCCACCTGCTGGGCCACGGCACCCAGTGCCTCGCGCCCGTTGACACTGATCGTCGGCTGGTCGCCCAGCACGGCCTGTGCGCACAGCGCGACCAGAAAGGCCAGCCCGATCTTCACGCGCATTGGAACCGCACGCATGGAAAACACGGGCGCCACCGTGAACACGGCCAGCACCCGCAAGAATGGCCACAGGATCGGCGACAGCCACGCCATCAGCTGGGACTCGGTGAACGTGATCACACTGATCTGCTTCGGTCGCTGCCAGGCCTATTGCACGCGTGTACCAGAGGGCCGCCCTAGCCAATCATGGACGGGATCGACTCGATGGTGCGGCGGATGAAGTCCACCAGCGTGCTGAGCATCCAGGGGCCGGCAATGGCAAAGACCACCATCGCGGCAATCAGCTTGGGAACAAACGCCAGCGTGGCCTCGTGAATCTGCGTCACGGCCTGGAAGATGCTCACCAGCAAGCCCACGGCCATCACCACGCCCAGAACCGGCATCGAAATCATCAACAGCAGCGTCAGGGCATCACGCCCGATGGTCAGTACTACTTGCGGAGTCATCGCCAGATCCTTCAGGTTACAAAACTCGCGGCCAGCGAGCCGATCAAGAGATTCCATCCGTCCGCCAGCACGAACAGCATGAGCTTGAACGGCAGCGCCACCAGCACCGGCGAGAGCATCATCATGCCCAGCGACATGAGAATGCTCGACACCACCATGTCGATGACCAGGAACGGGATGAAGATCATGAATCCGATCTGAAATGCCGACTTGAGCTCACTGGTGACAAAGGCAGGGACCAGCACCCTCAGTGGCGCGGTTTCCGCCGTGACATTCGAGTCCAGCCGGGCGAGGCGGGAAAAAAGGGCAAAGTCCGACTGCCGGGTTTGCTTGAGCATGAAGCTGCGCATGGGAGCTTCCGCTTTTTCCAGGGCCTGCTCAAAGCTGATGGCGTTGGTGGTGTAGGGCACGTAGGCGTCCTGGTATACGCGGTCGAACGTGGGACCCATCACGAAGAAAGTCAGAAACAGGGACAGGCCGATGATGACCTGGTTGGGCGGTGCAGACTGCGTACCCAGCGCTTGGCGAAGCAGAGAAAGGACGATCACGATGCGGGTGAAGCCCGTCATCATGAGCAGGATCGCCGGCAGGAACGACAGCGCTGTAAAGAACAGCAGTGTCTGAATGGGCACGGAGTAGCTGTTGCCCGCCGGGCCGCTTCCGACCACCAGAGGCAACGAACCCGCAGCGCCTTGCGCGAACGCAGTTCCCTGGACGGCAAAACCCAATGCCAGCACAACGCCAGCAAGTGCCACGCGGCGGGCCACCGAGGTATCAGCCATGGGTCGAGTTTCCAGGCGCTTTCGCGGCAGCCGCGATCTCTTGCGCGAAGGACGGCACCGTTGGCGTCGACGTGGGCACGGCCGCGCCCGGGGCGCCCGCAGGCAGCACATGCAGGCAACTGATCTGCTGCGCGGTCACACCCAGCACCAGCCAGCTTCGCGCATGCTCCGGCCCCACTTCCACGGTGACCACGCGCTGCTGGGGCCCCACGGCCACCGCCGACAGCACACGCGACGTGGCGCCCGCGCCCGCGGAACCCGCGGCGTGCCGCTGCTGCACTCGTCGCACAAGCCAGGGCAACGCGGCCATGGCGGCCACGAAGAGCACCACCACCAGCAAGGTCTGGGTCATGCCCCCGCTATCCACGGCTCACCCGCCGCAGGCGCTCGGAAGGGGTGACCACGTCGGTCAGGCGAATACCAAACTTGTCATTCACCACCACCACCTCGCCCTGGGCGATGAGGTAGCCGTTGACGAGCACGTCCATGGGCTCGCCCGCCAGCGCGTCGAGTTCAACCACAGAGCCCTGCGCCAGCTGGAGGATGTATTTGATAGGCACCTTGGTGCGCCCGAGTTCGACAGAGAGCTGGACGGGAATGTCCAGCACCATGTTGATGTCGTTGACCGTGCCATCGCTGCCGCCCGAAAACGGCCGGACCGGCTCGCCGGACAGTGGCCCGCCCTGCTCCGCATCAGCGGGTTTGTCCTCGGTGCGCTTTTGCTCTTCCAGCGCCTCGGCCCAGCCCGCAAACGGGTCGTCCGCAGCGGCGTCTTTGTTCTCGTCTTCAGTTGACATCTTTTTCTCCAAGCCAGCTCATGTCCGCCGTGCGCAGGCATTCTTCGATGCGGATTGCGTACTTGGAATTGTGCGTACCGTACTGGCATTCAAAAATGGGCACCCCGCCAATCGACGCGCGGATGCGGGGCTCACGATCCAGCTCAATGAAGTCGCCAGGCTTCATGGCCAGCAGTTGTTCCACCGTCGCGTCGGCACGCGCAAGTTCGGCCACCAGGGTGACCTCGGCGGCCTGGATTTCCCGGGTCAGCACGCGCACCCAGCGGCGGTCCACCTCGATGGAATCGCCCTGCGTGGATGAATACAGCACATCGCGGATCGGCTCGAGCGTGGCATAAGGCATGCAGATATGGATGGCGCCCGAAAGGTCCCCGATTTCCAGCTGGAATGCGGTGGACACCACGATTTCGCTGGGCGTGGCGATGTTGGCAAACTGGGGCTGCATCTCGGAGCGCTGGTACTCCAGCTCCAATGGGTAGATCCCCTGCCAGGCCTTTTTGTATTCGGCGCAGATCACATCGACAAGGCGGTTGATCACACGCTGCTCGGTGGGCGAAAAATCCCGGCCCTCGATTCGCGTCTGGAACTTGCCCACGCCGCCGTACAGCGTGTCGATGATGCCGAACACGAGCGACGGTTCGCAAACGATCAGCCCGCTACCGCGCAGCGGGCGGATGGCGACGATGTTGAAATTGGTGGGGACGGCCAGCTCGCGCAGAAACGCGCTGTAACGCTGCACCGAGACGGTGCCCACCGATATTTCGGGGCTGCGGCGGATGAAGTTAAAGAGCCCGATCCGGAAGTTGCGCGCAAATCGCTCGTTGACGATTTCCATCGTCGGCATGCGTCCGCGGACGATGCGCTCTTGGCTGGAAATGTCGTAGTTGCGAACCGAACCCGCCTCGGCGACTTCTTCCACCGATTTCTGGCTCTCGCCAGTCACCCCCTCCAGTAGGGCGTCAACCTCTTCCTGCGAAAGAAACGAATCACTCATGACTGGTCCTCGCCCGGGTCACTGGATGATGAAGCTGGAAAAGAGCACACGGCGCACCGGGTTGCGCTCCGTACGCTTGCGCGATGGACGGTCTTCCGCATCTTCGTCCTTCTCGACCGCCGCAGGGCGCGCCCGCTCTGTGGCAACGGAAAACCCAAGGGGACGCGAAACTTCCCGCAGGATGTCGGTCGCGAGCTTCTCCTTGCCTTCGCGCTGCAGCAGCTCGGCTGAGGTCCTCTGCGAAATGAGCATCAGGATTCCGCTGCGAATGGACGGCAGGTACAGCTTTACCTGCTCGGCCGTCTTGGCATCTTCCAGCTCCAGGGTAATGCCGATCTGTGCGAACCGGTCGCCCCCGGGGTCGGCCAGGTTGACCACCATGTTCTCCATGGGGAGGAAGGTTGGAGCCACCTTGGGGGCTTCTTTGCGGGCGGGTGCAGCACCCTCCTCATCCTCGGCATGAGAACGGCTGGAGATCAGCCAGGCTGCCACACCCCCGCCAATCACCAGAATGGCCACCACCACACCGATGATGATGATGAGCATCTTCTTGCTCTTGGCCGGGGCTGCTGCGGGAGGATTGGCTGACACGGTGCGGGTTCCTTGCGGTGAATACGGGCGGCGCCCGCACAGACCACGGGCAAGCAAACCGGATGGCCCATTATTGGACGAGGCTGCAACCAATAATAGCCAGAATAAAAGCCCAAAACCACGGCATTCACGGGGCTATGCATCCTCTGCCCAAGCCGGACTGAACTGGTCCGCGCTGCGGATCGAGATGGCTGCCTGCGGTAGCCCAGCGCCACCGGCAAGGCCGCGCCCGCGTTACACAAATACGTCCACGGCCCGATCTGGAGCGCCGGTGCGCAGCAGTGTGCTGGTGCCGGCCGGGGCGGCGGCCTCCACGCGCGCCTGCCGGCCACCGTCACGCTGCCCCTGGCGAGCAGATTCACCCGTTTGCTCACGCTGGCCGGACGATGTGCCCACCGACATGCCCGAAAGCACCAGCCCCTCGCTGCGCAGCAGCTCACTCAACTGCGCCATGCTTTTGTCCAGCATTTCGCGCGTGGCGGACTGGTCGCTGCGGAAAGCCACATGGGCTTCGTTGCCCGACAGGGTCACCGACACCTCCACCGGCTGGCCGTCCCGGTCGAGTGTGAGCTCTGCGTTCTGGGTCTTCTGGTTGACCCAATACGCCACCTGCTCTGCCACTTGCTCCTCCAGATTCGCCTGGGCGGGGTCGGCAAACACGGTCGCGCCATCCACGGAGCCGGCCTCGGCCGGCGCGGCGCCGCCCGCCGCCTCGAACCCCATGGCGCCATCGGAGCGACCCTCGCCGGGGCGGCCGCGGGCATCGGCACCGCCGCTCCCCGCTGCCAGCGCAGTCGACGCCGCTGCTTCCGTCAGTGCCGTGGCCAGGCCGTTCGCGGCCTCCGCCTGGGCCAGGCCACCCGCGGCACGATCGGGCATGCTGGCGGCCGCACCGCCCGCCAGCCGCTCTGCAGGGTTCATCAACAACACGCCGCCAGCGACCCCAGAATGTCCGCCCAGTGCCTGGGTGGCCGTACCCGCCTGCAAGCGCCCCGCCGAGGTATCGGTCGCATCGGCCTTTTGCGCCATCGCGCTTTGCAAGCGCGAGAAAGCCTTGCCGTGGGCTACGCCCCCGGCCAGTGGCGACCCATTCCTGCTGCCGACCGAAGCGTCCAGCATGGCCGTTTCCGCCACGATCCCTTGCACGCCTCCGTTGGCTCCGAACATCGCTTCAGCGCCCCAAGCCGCGCCCCCGGCAGCAGCTCCGGGGTCGATCGCCTCTACACCTGGTAGGCCGCCCGCGCCCGCACCGCCCGGCAAAGCGCCGGCCTGAATCCCTTGGGGCGAGGCGTCCACCCGTGCGTTGACGGCAGGGGGCAGCAGCCCTTGCCATGCAGCCAGGAACGATGTGTCCTGGGCGTCGCTCGGCCCGTCCTGTGGTGCTCCGCCGGACGCCGTCGCCGTGTCCAGCAAGGGATCACCAACCTCTGGATCCGAGCTCCCGAGCGCCGCCAGCAGCGCCAGAAAGCCGCCGCTGCCCGCTTCGCCCGCCTCCTGGGTATTGGCCATGGACCGGGGCCGCGCCCCGTGCGCGGGCTGAGGGCCCTGCGGCGAAGAAATTTTGTTCGATTCCATCGTCAATACTCCTGGCTCTCAGAGCCCTGTGCCGCGCCGCGGTACTGCAGCGCCGCCCGCTCATCGGTTTGTTTCTGATCTCGCCGCATCTCGGCGCGCTCCAGGTCGGCGCGCCGCTTTTCCACGACCTTCTTCAAGCTGGCCAGCCGCAACTCCGCCTCCAGCAGCGCGCCACGGGCTGCCGCCACCCGGTTGGCATGGTCGCCCACCACGCTCGTCTGAATGCCCGCCGCATGCCCCAGGCGATCCATGAAGTGGTAGTGGTGGAACATCACTTCCGGCTTCATCGTCGTGTCGGCCTGCATACCCCACCGGCTTTGGGTTTCCCGGGCGTAATCTTCCAGTTGGTCGAGCTGGGAGCGCGCAGCCTGCTGCGCGGCCAATGCGTCTTGCAGCACTTTGCGGGCGTCGTCCCGCTTGCGCGAGGCCACTTCGACAGCAACGACCAGGGCGGTGAGGGCAGACATGGCGACTTGCGCAACGTAGCGTTCATTGGCCCAGCACCGCGGCCATGCCAGCGACGCTCGCGTCCAGCGAGGCCGCCTCAAACATGTCCTGCTGCAGGAAGGCGGCCATCTGGGGCTGCAGGCGGATGGCCTCGTCCAGGGCGGGATCGGAGCCACTCATGTACGCTCCGACCTGTACCAGGTCCCGGCTTTTCTGGTAGCGCGAATACACGGCCCGAAAGCGCCGTGCCAAATCGAAGTGCCCGCGCGAAACCACGTTGTGCATCACCCGCGAGGCGGATTGTTCGATGTCGATGGCCGGGAAATGCCCTGTCTCGGCCAGCGCGCGCGACAGGACGATGTGCCCGTCCAGGATGGCGCGGGCTGCATCGGCAATCGGGTCCTGCTGGTCGTCGCCCTCGGACAGCACTGTGTAGAAGGCCGTGATGGACCCCACCCCGTGCAGCCCGTTGCCGCTGCGCTCCACCAGCTGGGGCAGCTTGGCGAAGCACGACGGTGGATAGCCTTTGGTGGCGGGGGGCTCGCCAATGGCCAGCGCAATCTCGCGCTGCGCCATCGCATAGCGCGTGAGGGAGTCCATGAGCAGCAGCACATGCTTGCCCTTGTCGCGGAAATGCTCGGCCACTGCGGTGGCATAGGCAGCGCCTTGCATGCGCAGCAGCGGCGGCGCATCGGCCGGCGCGGCCACCACCACGGAGCGGGCGCGCCCCTCTTCGCCCAGAATGTCTTCCACGAATTCCTTGACCTCGCGGCCCCGCTCACCGATGAGCCCCACCACGATCACGTCGGCGCGGGTGTAGCGGGCCATCATGCCCAGCAGCACGCTCTTGCCCACACCCGAGCCGGCAAACAAGCCCAGCCGCTGTCCACGCCCCACCGACAGCAGGGCATTGATGGCGCGCACGCCCGTGTCCAGCGATTCGCGCACCGGGTCGCGGTCCATGGCGTTGATCTGGCGGCGGCCCATGGGCTCGGAAACCACGTCCTGCACCGGCCCTCCATGGTCCAGCGGCAGGCCCTGTGCGTCCACCACCCGGCCCAGCAGCCCCTCGCCCATGGGCAGGCGCAGCACGCCGGCCCGCTGGATGGCCCGGGGGGGCTCGCCCAAGCGGGGCACTGGAATGTAAGGTGCGGCGGGCACCACGCTGGCGCCGCTGGACAGGCCATGGATGTCGCCCGCCGGCATCAGAAACGCACGGTCGGCCGAGAACCCGACCACCTCGGCCAGCACCGGCGCGTGCCCCGGCATCTGGACCATGCACTGCGACCCCACCGGCACCCGGATGCCCACAGCTTCCAGCACCAGGCCCGTGAGCCGCGTGAGCGTGCCGCGTGTCTCCAGCGGCGCGCCCTCGGCCACGCGTGCGCGCGCGTCGTCGATCAGGCGCGACCAGGCAGCGGGGGCTTCAACGGCCATCGACGCTCTCCTCGTCGCTCCATGGCGACTGCAGGCCCAGTGCGGCAACGGCGCGCTGCCAGCGCTTTTCCAGGCTGCCATCTACCACCGTGCCGGCGGATTCCACCAGGCACCCACCGGGCGGCACTGCCGCGTCCGCCATCCATTGCACGCCGGGCGCGCCGATTTCCTCGCGCAAGGGCTGGGCCATCGCCTCCATGTCGGCGGGATGGAGCCGCACCGTGGCGGGCCGGCCTTCAGACACCAGCATGCCCACGGCCTCGCGGACCACGGGCTGCAGCGCGTTCGGGTTGACCGAAAGCTCCTGGCGCACGACCTGGCGCGCGATGTCGCAGGCCAACTCCAGCAGTTGCTGGGCCATCTGCTGCTGCATGTCGATCAGGCTCGCGTCGAGCGACTGCATCACGCTCTGCAGGCGCTGGGCAGCTTCCTGGCCCTGCTGGGCCACGTAGTCGTCCATGCGCTGCTGCCATTCGAGCGCAGTCTGCGCCTGCCCCTGGGCAAAGCCCTCGGCATAGGCGTCGTCGCAGGCCTGCTGGACCAGTGCCTGCTGGGCCGCCTCGTCCACTTCGGGGGGGAGCTCTGCCACAGGTTCCGGCTCGGGCTCGACGAGGTCGGAACCGTCCACGGCGCCAAACTTCCACTGCGTGACGTCGCCCACTTCCTCGCTGGGGATGAAACGCGAGTAGGCGCGGTGGCTGTGATTAGACGTAGGCATCATCACCGCCGCCTCCAATCATGATCTGGCCTTCGTCGGCGAGGCGACGCACCGTCTTCAAGATTTCCTTCTGCTGGGCCTCGACCTCGGACAGGCGCATCGGGCCGCGCGACTCCAGGTCTTCGCGCAGCGCCTCGGCGGCGCGCGAGGACATGTTGGACAGGAATTTCTCGCGCAGCTCGGGCACGGCACCCTTGAGGGCCACGATGAGGGTTTCGGAGGCCACTTCCTTGAGCACGGTCTGGATCGCCTTGTCGTCGAGCTTGAGCACGTCCTCGAACACGAACATCTTGTCCATGATCTTCTGGGCCAGGTCGGGGTCGTAGCTGCGGATGGATTCCAGCACCACGGCGTCCATGTTGCCGCCCAGCAGGTTGATGATTTCCGCCGCCGCCTTGACGCCGCCGAGCGAGCTCTTGCGGATCTTGTCGCCACCGGCCAGCACCTTGAAGAGCACTTCGTTGAGGTCCTTCAGCGCCGTGGGCTGAATGCCTTCGAGCGTGGCCACGCGCAGCAGGATCTCGCTGCGCTGCCGGTCGGTCAGGTGCATTAGGATGCCCGAGGCTTGGTCGCTGTCCAGATGCACGAGGATGGCCGCCACGATCTGGGGATGCTCGTTGCGCAACAGCTCCGCCACCGACAGCGGGTCCATCCACTTGAGGCTCTCGATGCCGGACACGTCCCCGCCTTGCAGGATGCGGTCGATGAGCAGGCCCGCCTTGTCGTCGCCCAGCGCGCGCTTGAGCACGGCCCGCACGTAGTTGCCGGTGTCGGACACCAGCAGGCTCTGGGCGGCAGCGGCACCGGAGAACTTGTTGATGACCTCGTCCACCTTCTCGCGCGACACCGAGCGCATGCGCGCAATGGTTTCGCCGAGCTTCTGCACCTCCTTGGGCGAGAAATGCTTGAACACTTCGGCCGCCTCTTCCTCGCCGAGAGACATCAGCAGAATGGCGGCGTCGTTGAGTCCTTGGTCGTCCATGGTCGTCGTCTGTGAGGTCAGTCGTTAGACGGGATCGCCGTTCAGCCAGGTCTTGAGGATGTTGGCGACAGCCACCGGGTTCTCCTTGGCCAGCACCCGCGCCTCTTCCAGGCGCAGCTGCTCCGGCGTGGCGACAGGCGCCTCGTCTTTCTTCGAGGGTGCGGGCAACGCAGGGCGCTCGGGCATTTCGGACTCCACGGCATCCAGCTGCCCACCAGCCACGGAGGTGGTCCGGGGCTTTGCCGAGGCGTTGCCCCCCTTGAGCACCGGACGCACCAGGCCCATCAGCACCAGGGCCGCGAACAGCACCGCCCCCACTGGCCAGGCGAAGGTCTTGGCCAGTTCGATCATTTCGGGCTGCTTCCACAACGGCACATCATTGGCAGGTGCGGCCGTTACCTGGAACGGGGTGTTCATGAGGTTGACGGAATCGCCGCGGTCGCGGTTGAAGCCGATGGTCTCGCGCACCAGCGCCGTCATCTGCTCGATCTGCTCGGGCGTGAGGGCCTTGGTGACGGTCTTGCCCTTGTCTTCCACCGACTGGTAATTGACCACCACGGCGGCGCTGACCCGCTTGAGCGCGCCGCTGCCACCGCGCGTTACGCGCACCGTCTTGTCGACCTCGTAGTTGGTGATGGACTCACGCTTGCCGGCCACGGCCTGGGCGCCCTGCGGCTGCTGGCCAGCAGCGGTGGGCGCGGGGTTGGCGCCATTGATGGGCGCGGTCGCTGGCGCGGGCGGCTGGTTGGTGGTGGCGCCGGGCACGCCCGTGGGCAGCGGGTTGCCCTGGGGGCCGGTGCTTTCCACGATCTGCTGGCTGCGGATGGCGCTGGCATCGGTGGCCAGGTTGGGCCGGTGCTGTTCGGAAGTGGATTCGGTCTGCGTGAAGTCCACCTCGGCCGTCACCTGGGCCTTGACGTTGTCGCGACCCACCACGGGTTCCAGGATGTCCAGGATGCGGCGTGTGTACTGCTGTTCGATCTGCTGCACGTACAGCAGTTGCTGGGCGTCGACGCCGGTTCCCGCGGCGGTATCCGGCGACTGGGACAGCAGCTTGCCCGTGTCGTCGAGCACGCTCACCGCGGATGGCGCCAGCTCGGGCACGCTGGAGGCCACCAGGTGGACTATGCCGGCGAGCTGGGCACGGTCCAGGATGCGGCCCGGGTGCAGGCTGACCAGCACGGAAGCCGAAGGCTTTTGCTGCTCGCGGAAGAAGCCGTTCTGGTTGGGCAGCGCCAGGTGCACCCGCGCGCTCTGCACGGACGAGAGCGCCTGGATGGAACGGGTGAGTTCGCCCTCCAGGCCGCGCTGGAAGTTCAGCCGTTCCTGGAACTGCGTCATGCCGAACTTGCTCGATTCCATCAGCTCGAAGCCCGCCACCGAGCCCTTGGGCAGACCCTGAGTGGCCAGGCGCAGGCGCACGTCGTGCACGCGGTCGGCGGGGATCAGGATGGCGCCGCCACCGTCTGCGTGCTTGTAAGGCACGTTCATCTGCGACAGCTGGGCCACGATGGCACCGCCGTCCTTGTCGTTCAGGTTGGCAAACAGCACCCGGTAGTCGGGCTGGCGGCCCATGACGATGGCCGCGATGGCCACCGCCACCAGCAGCGCGGCGCCCACGCCCAGCCGCATGCGCTGCGCCCTGTCCAGGGCAGACAGCCGCTGCAGCCAGTTCGGGCTGGCAGGGGGGGCGAGAGGAATTTCAGCAACTGCAGACATCTTGCGTTCCAGTAGGGCAGGCCGGCAACGGACCAAAGCGTGGGGTCGATTATTCGGTCACGCCTTCAAAATGTTCGCTCGATAAGCCGCGCGTTTGGCCATCATTTCAGAGGGATGGCCCCGGGCGCCATGGCTAGGATACGCAGCATACCGCCATTCCCACGGACACTGCCATGGACCTTCGCATCTCAAGCTCGACCGCCCCGCTCACGGGCGCTGGCATGGCGCGCCGTGCTGCAGCGCCGCAAAACGACGGCAACGACGTCGGATTTTCCAGCGCGCTCAAGGGAGCGCTCAAATCCGTCAGCGCCGCGCAGAACCGTTCTGCCGACTTGCAGACCGAGGTTCAGATGGAAAACCCCTCGGTGAGCCTGGAGGAAACCATGGTGGCAATCCAGAAGGCCCAGATCGGTTTCCAGGCCACGCTGCATGTGCGCAACCGGATGGTCCAGGCTTATACCGACATCATGAACATGCAAGTGTAGGCAGGGTCACCCCCCTGAGCGACTGCGTCGCTTCCCCCGCTCTCACAGCGCTGCGCGCTGTGTGCAGGGGGACGCAGCCCTCGCTGCGGGGCGGCCCTTGCATGGTTGCCCCGGGCTGGGGCGCGGCGGCATCGACCCACCTGGGTGCCTGGATGACTCCTGATTTTGTAGCTGGCCGCGCTTATTGGATGGTCGCTGGAGTTTGATTTTGCTGGTAATCCCAGGAGCATCATTTCGCGACACTCCAGCCTGCCTTCCTGGCCAGCTTGCCCGTGGCACTGGCCACTTCAAACCCTCCACCGCTTCCAAATTCATAGCTGCTCGCGCCTGACAGCTAAGCGCCAGAGCCGGATTTGATGCATAAAAAAAGCCGACCTCACGAGGTCGGCTTTTTTGTGGGGCTTTGCCAGCCCTCAGTGCATCATCTGCGGCTGGCCTTCGAACAGGTGCTCGAACTGCGCCAGCCAGGGCTCGGCCAGGCAGCGGATCTGGGCGTCGTTGCGCAGGATGCGCTGCATGATGCGCGTCTTTTCGCGGCGGTGCTCGGGCAGCAGCTCGTGCTCTTGCGACTTGAAGCGCAACTGCTCGATCAGCACGGCGCAAGCGCCCTCGTAGCGGACCACCCCATCCCAATCCTTGAGCTTGGCGGCCTCCAGCATCTTGGCGCTGCTGTCTTCAATCGCCTTGTAGTAATCAATCAGCATGTTTGACATGGTTCAAGCCTCCGCCAGCACGGGCTGGCCAGCGGTGGCGGCGGCATCCGGCGAAGCCTGGGCGCCAAGTTTCTTGATCTCGTTCCAGCCTTGGGCCACGGGCTCGATCAGGCGCATGACTTCCTGCATCATGGCGTCGTCGTTGCGGGCATTGGCCAGGATGAGGCGGCGCATGCAGTAGTCGTACAGCGCACCAAGGTTCTCGGCCAGTTCGCCTCCGTCCACCTTGTCGAGCGACGTGGCCAGACCCTCTTCGAGAATGCGCACCGCTTTGGAGATGGCGTTCACCTTGCCCAGCACATCGCCGCGGGCCAAGGCACCACGCGCGGTGGCGATGGAATTGAGAACACCTTCATACAACAGGCTGACCAGCTGGTGCTGGTCGATGGTGTGCATGCTGGTTTCTACATTGATACGCTGATAAGCGTTGGCTGCACGGGGGCTGTAGGCGCTGAACATGCTGTCAATCCTTCCGAGGTATTGCTTAAGTTATCGGCGTGCGCTCAAAAAACTGAAGCCCCGGTTCTCACTTTGATTTGTTCCAGGCCGTCACCTGCTGGGCGATGTAGGCGTTCAAGCCATTCAGGCTTGCCATCTGCTTGTCCAGCGCGTTGTAGCGCTGGGTAATGCGCTTCTCGAACGCATCGACCTTGTCGTTCACGCGGTTCTGGTCTTGGCTGTTGCGCTTGAGGCTCAGCTGCAGGGTGTCGTCCTTGGATTTGAAGAAGCCGTCGCTGGACAACAGGTTGGTGGTGAGCGCCTTGAGCTGCACCGCAATGCCGTCCGCACTGCCGCCGCCGGTGTTGCGGAACAGGCTTTTCACATCATCAGGGTTTTCCGTCAGCGCCTTGGTCAGCTTGGCCGAGTCGACCGCGAGGTTGCCGCCCAGCTGCTGGGTGATGCCCACATCGGCCAGCCGGCTGAAAGCCCCGCCCCCCGACGTCACCGCCTGGATCGCATTGCGCAGTGAGTTTTGCAGTGCCACCGCTGTGGAATCACCCTGCAGCAAACCAGCGGACTTGGTCTTGGCGTCGTACTTGGTGGCGTCCTGCAGGATTTCGTTGATGGCGTTGTAGGCCTTCACGAAACCATCGATGTTGGCCCGGATGGCCGCCTCGTCCTTGGCCACCGAAATTTCGATGGGGCCCGTGGTTACCTGCTCGGCCTTGAAGGTCACGCCCGACACGGTGGAGGCAAAGGTGTTGGTGGCGGACGTGACGGCGATGCCGTTCACCGTCGCCTTGGCATTGGCGGCCGCCTGCGAGACCGTCGTGCCTGCCACCAGCCGAGACAGGCCCGTGGCATCGGTGTTGCCAGCGCTCTGGGGGTCGGTGTCGCCGCCTTCCATCACGCTCAACCGGAAGCCGGCTTCTTCACCAGTGTTCTTGCCGCGCAGCAGAAGGCGCTCGCCCGAGGCGTCGGTCAGGATGGAGGCGGTCACTCCCGCGTTGGCGCCGTTGATCTTGCTGGCCACATCGGAGAGCTTGTCGCTGGCGAGGATGGTGATATCCACGGGCTGGCCGCTCGATGGCGTGAAGGAGGCCGGCGCAACGCTCCACTTGCCCAGTTCCAGCCGCAGCGTGCCCGCACCCAGCGCGCCACCCACGGGCAGCAGAGCCGCCGACGCCGTGGCCTGTGCCTTGGCCAAGCCCTGCACTTCGACGCTAAAAGACGTGGGCAGCGTGCCGCCCACCGCAGACGCGGATACGAACTTGGAATCCGAGGAGGTGGTGGTGACGCCGTTCCAGCCCGTCACACTGGTGAGCTTGCTGGCAGCGTCCTGCAAAGAGGAGACCAGCGACTTGATTTGTCCGTAGGCGGAAATCTTGGTGCTGACGGTGGCCGCCTGCAGCTTCAGTGCGTCCAGGGGCTTTTTTTCCAGGGCCACCAACTGGGAGATGATGTTCTTGACATCAAGCCCGTTCGTACCAACGCCTGGTGATGAAATCGTGGCCATAGCAACCTCCTGAACTGGATCAACGGAAATTATGGCGCCCAATGGCCACCAGGATCGTCCGTATTCACACCAGGAAACCCGTCTTATCCAGCGGTCCTGGTGCCCGCCGGTCCGGAGAACGTGCTTACGACTCTCTTGTGTGCCCAAAAAGAATCGTAAACACGCTCCAAAAGCCAAAGGGCGGCGGCAGAAATCATCTGCCGCCGCCGAGGTCCGACCGGGACGCTGCAACGCCCCGGCCGCCTGAACCCGCTGCTAATTAACGCAGCAGGGCCAACACACCTTGCGGCAGCTGGTTGGCCTGGGCCACCATGGCCGTGCCGGCTTGCTGCAGGATCTGCGAGCGCGACAGGTTGGCGGTTTCGGCCGCGAAGTCAGCGTCCAGAATACGGCTGCGCGATGCGGCCAGGTTTTCGGACGTCACTTGCAGGTTGCTGATCGACGTTTCGAAGCGCGATTGCAGAGCACCCAGCTTGGCGCGTTCACCGTTGATGAACGACAGGGCCGAGTCCACGGTCTTGAGCGCTTCGGTCGCCTTCTTGAACGTGGTCACGTCCAGGTTGGCAACTTCCTGCAGGTCAGAAGCCGAGTTGGCGGCGGTCGCCGTGTTGAACGCGTTGGTCGTGGTAGCCACGGTCGAGAACGCCTTCTCGGAGTCCAGCACCACGTAGCCACTGATGGTCGACGCGTCGGCACCGGAGGCTGCTGCCAGAGTATCCTGGGCACCGATGGCCGTTCCATCGGCTTGGAGCTTCTGGATGTTCACCGCACCGGAGTTCGCACCCGAGGTGGCGCTCTTGGCCAGTGTGATGTCCTGGCCGGAAGCGTTGGTCAGGATCACGCCGGTGTTGGTGTCGTTCACACGGGCAGTCACGCCGGTCTTCGAGGATTGCTCGTTGATGGCGGACACTGCACCCGACAGGCCGTCGGCAGTGTTGAGGGCGGTCACGTTGAACGACACGGATTGGCCCAGCGCGGTGCCGGTCGGCGTGTTGTCCGAACGAAGTTCGAACGTGTAGGAACCCACAGCGCCGAAGGTCAATTCGACTTCCGTGCGTGCCGATGCCGTCACGCCGGTGTTGGCGGTCTGCAGATTGATGTTGTCCGCCATGGCCTTGGCCGTGTCGTTGGCAGCGATGGTGATGTTCTTGGAACCCAGCGAGCCATTCACAGCCAGCGTGCCTGCGGTGACACCGTTGGTGCCCCAGCTGGTCGCGCTAGCACCGCTGCCGGAGCCGTTGGCCGACGTGTTCTGGTTGTTGCCGTACACGCTGGTGCGCAGATTGGCCGTGGCCGCCACGATGGTCTGGTTGGCGTTGGCGCCCACTTGGAACTGCTGGGTGCCGAACGAGCCGTTGAGCAGCTTGGCGCCGTTGAATTCGGTGGTTTGCGAGATGCGGTCCAGTTCGGCGACCAGTTGGCCCACTTCCTGCTGCAGGGCTTGGCGGTCGCCAGCGCTGTTGGAGGCGTTGGCCGACTGCACGGCCAGTTCACGCACACGTTGCAGGATGTCGCCCGATGCCTTCAGCGCGCCTTCAGCGGTTTGAGCCAGCGAGATACCGTCGTTGGCATTGCGCACCGCCTGGTTCAGGCCGCGGATCTGGCTGGTGAAGCGCTCGGAAATCGCCAGGCCGGCGGCATCGTCCTTGGCGCTGTTGATGCGCAGGCCCGACGACAGGCGCTGGATGGAGGTGTTGAGCGAAGTCTGGCTTGCACCCAGATTGCGCTGGGCCGTCAGCGAGGCGACGTTGGTGTTGATGGTGGATGCCATGGCAAATCTCCTGAAAAGAACTCACTGAATATGGCGTTTCCGCCAACCTGGGTGCCAGGCAAGGCACCCGGCTATACGGTCCACAGCGCCGACTGGCTCTCTGGTGACGGCGGAGGCATTTACCTTCCGTTGCACATGTTTTCGGCCAGGCATTTGGAAACTTTAGGGCTGCTCTGCACGAAATCCGCAACCACTTGCCCCCTCCCCGCGCTCAGCCCTTGAAACGGCTGCCGGCGCGTCCACCCCGGGCTCGGCCCGGGTGTTTAGGGTGTTTCGGCACGCGAACCAGCAAGTTGACCGGTTTTTCCACGCTTTATCCCGCCAACGCGGCAGTGCGGTCCTCCACACAATTACCCATCGTTCCCGCATTGCCTGGCGGACGGTAGTCCCTGAACAGGCACCCATGTCCATCCAGAGCCCCCAAGGAGCAACTCCATGGCCACCATCAATACCAATGTCGCTTCGCTGACGGCCCAACGCAATCTGGGCACCAGCCAGACCTCGCTCAACACCTCCATCCAGCGCCTGTCGTCGGGCCTGCGCATCAACAGCGCCAAGGACGACGCCGCCGGCCTGGCGATTTCCGAGCGCTTCACCAGCCAGATCCGCGGCCTGAACCAGGCGGCACGCAACGCCAACGACGGTATCTCCCTGGCGCAGGTGACGGAAGGGGCCATGAAGGCGGCAGGCGACATCCTGCAGCGCGTTCGTGAGCTGGCCGTGCAGTCGGCCAACGCCTCCAACAGCCCCAGCGACCGCCAGGCGCTGAACCAGGAAGTGGGTCAGCTGGTGGCGGAACTGGACCGCATCTCGCAAACCACCGAGTTCAACGGCGCCAAGCTGCTCAATGGGACGTTTGGCACCCAGCAGTTCCAGGTGGGCGCCAACGCCAACCAGACCATCGTGGCGGCCACGGCCAACCTGCGCACCAGCGTGTACGGCAACAACCAGAACACGTCCGCCAACGGCGCTGGCGCGGCTGCCAGCGCAACCAGCTGGGGCACCAACGGCGTCACCGCCGGCACCCTGGCGGTCAACGGCGCACTGGGCTCTCAGAACATCACCCTCGTGGCCAACGACACCGCCAAGGCCATGGCGGACAAGATCAATCTGCAGACGGCCAACACGGGTGTGACCGCCTCGGCCCGCACCGAGCTGGACCTCTCGTTCACCTCCGTCGGCTCCTACACCTTCGAGCTGCGCTCGGAAAACACGCCCACCGCGCCGGCTCTGGGCCAGTCGATTTCGTTCAACGTGTCGGCGCTGAACACTTCGGACGGTCTGTCCAACGCCATCGCGGCCATCAACGAACAGTCGGCCAAGACGGGCGTGACGGCTTCGCTGAACGCGACGAGCACGGGCATCGTGCTCTCCAACGCCACGGGCCAGGACATCGGGCTGTACAAAAGCGCAGCTTCGGGGGCCAACGCGGGCGCCATCACCATCCAGAAGCTGCAGGCCGACGGCACCGCCACCGGCGCCGCCGACACCCTGGCCGCCGCTTCGGGCGCCGATGCGTCGACCGTCAGCGGCTACGTGGTGCTCGACTCCGAGAAGTCGTTCTCGACCGTGGCCACCACAACCAACGCGTTCAGCACGGCTGCGCCTGCTGATTCCGCCTCGGACCTGCAGGAAGTGGCCAACCTGGACGTGACCACCTTCAAGAAGGCGACTGAAGCCCTCAAGACGGTAGACTCTGCGCTGGCGTTCATCAACGGCGAACGCGCCAAGCTGGGTGCGCTGCAGGCGCGCTTCGAGACGGCGATCTCCGCGCTGAACATCACGTCCGAGAATCTCTCTGCCTCGCGCAGCCGGATCCTGGACGCCGACTTCGCGGCCGAAACCGCCAACCTGTCGCGCGCGCAGATCCTGCAGCAAGCGGGCACCGCCATGGTGGCCCAGGCCAACCAGATCCCGCAGGGCGTGCTCAAGCTGCTGCAGTAAGCAAAGCCGGCAAACTCGCCGAATGGAGGCCCGATTCCCGGGCCCCGGCGAGCGCGGCGCCACCGCGCCAGCGCCCGCAACCACGCAAGGATCGATGTGAAGGGCAGACACCCACCCAGCCACGCGCAACCCGCCGCAGACCCTCGGATGCAGGCCGCGCTCGAATCGGGCCAATGGGAGCTGCTCGCGCGGCTGTGCAAGCAGGCCTTGCGCAAGAATTCACGCCAGCTGCAGGCTCACCGCTACCTGGGCCACGCGCTCGACTGCCTGGGGCGCAAGGACGAAGCCGTCGAGGTCTACCGCCACGCAGCCGCCCAATGGCCCGGCGACGCGGAACTGCTGATCAACTACGGCAACTTGCTGCTGAGCCTGGCGCGCAACACCGAGGCCCTGCCCATCTTGCAGCGCGTGTGCGAGCTGCGCCCCGACAAGTCGGTGTGCTGGCTCATCCTCTCGCAATGCTGCTACCTCATTGCCCGGCACGAGCAAGGCTTCCAGGCCGCCGAGCGTGCGGCCGCCCTGGCCACCACCACGGCCGAGAAATCGTCAGCCCTCACCCAGAAGGCCATCCATCGGCGCGAGCTGGGCCAGGTCAAGCAGGCGGTGCAGGACTGCCTGGACGCCATCGCTCTCACGCCGGCAGACTATGCCAACCACACCAACCGGCTGCTCTTCATGCTGGCCGACCCGGACGCCAACGCGGCCATGCTGGCGAGCGCGGCGCGGGATTTTGCGCAGGCGTTCGAGCCCGCCCTCCAGCCCGGCTGGCCCGACCACGCCGATCATCGTGGCGATCCCTGGCGAAGGCTGCGCATCGGCTTCCTCTCGCCGGATTTCCGCGTCCATTCGGTGATGTACTTCGTGGAAGGCCTGCTGGCCCAGCTGGACCGGCGCCAGTTCGAGGTGTTTGCCTTCTATCTGTTTCCGCGCGACGACCAGGTGACGGCACGCGTGGAGCACCATGCGGACCACTTCGTGCGCCTGGCGGGCCTGAACGGGGCACAGCAGGCGCAGGCCATCCGCGCCCATGGCATCGACATCCTGATCGACCTGGCGGGGCACACCGGCCACAACGGCCTGCTGGCCCTGGCCCACAAGCCAGCGCCGGTGCAGGTGTCGTGGCTGGGATTTCCCGCCACCACGGGGCTCCAGGCCGTGGACTACAAGTTCACCGACGAGGTCACCGACCCGCCGGACGCGCAGGATCAATACACCGAGCAGCTCTACCGCCTGCCCACCCTGTTCGCCTGCTACCGCCCCATGAGCCGCCACCCGCTGTGGCGCTACCAGCCGCGCTATCTGGTGCGCCCCACCCCGGCACTGGCCAACGGCTTCATCACCTTTGGCTCGTGCAACAACCTGGGCAAGCTCACCGACGACGTGCTGCGCCTGTGGGGCCGCATCCTGCAGGCGGTGCCGGGCTCGCGCCTGCTGATCGAGGGCAAAAACCTGGGGGAGCCGGGCTTTGCCAGCGACTACCGCGCACGCTGCCAGGCGCTGGGCGTGGACACCGAACGGCTCGACCTGCTGGGGCTTAACGGCGACAACCAGTACCTGACCTACCACCACATCGACATCGCCCTGGACCCATTTCCCCTCACGGGCGGAACCACCACCTTCGACGTGCTCTGGATGGGCGTGCCGCTGGTGTCCATGGTGGGCGAGAGCTTCAAGAGCCGCATGGGCGTGGGGCTGCTCACCTACCTGGGGCGCTCGGAATGGCTGGCCAAGACGCCCGAAGACTATGTGCGCATTGCCTGCGAGCTGGCCAGCGACGTGCCCGCGCTGAACCAGCTGCGCCAGGGGTTGCGCGACGAGGTGGAGAACTCGCCGCTCATGCGCGAAGACGTGTTCAACCACCACTTTGCGGATGGCCTGCGCGCGATGTGGCTGCAGTGGCTGGCGGCATCGGCGCACCCGGGCGACCCTGTGGCGCAGCAGGCCGCCATGGCCGCATGGCTGCAGGACTGCCCGGCCGAATGGAGCGCGCTGCCCGTGCCCGGCGTGGGCGTGAAGCCCGGCCAGCGCATCAGCCTGGGCGAAGCGCACCAGCGCCTGCAAGACCTGGTGGACAAGGCCAAGGCGGGCCACAGCGCCACAGCCCCCGGCCTCGATGGCGCGGCACCCATCACCGACCGGAACTGGATCGCTGTGACCGGCCTGGCCGAGATGGTGCTGAACGCCGTGCCGCACGACCCGGTGGCGCTGGCTTGCCTGGCAGAGGTGGAGAACGCCCACGGCCACCCTGACTTTGCCGTGACGTATCTGCAATACGCCATGCGCGCCATGGAACGGCAGGCGCAGGCGGCGCAAGAGGCACCGCAGGCATAGGCGAGCTGAGCATTGCTCCTGAATTGGTAGCTACCAGCGCTTATTCAGCAAGCGCTGGAGCCCAAAATCTTTCAAGATCCAGGCGCAAGTCCTGGACTCGCCTCGTCAGCTGGCGCGGCGGCGCAAGAAACCCTCTGGCGCCACCGTGACCTGCAGGCGCTGCTCCATCTCCGCATCGACCTCGAACTCGGCATGCCCGGCCAGCCACTGGCGCACCGCCGTCTTCGGGTTGTTGCCCACGTCCCAGGGGCGGTCGGCAAAGAACTTCGGCGGCATGTCTTCCACAAAGGTGTCGAACACCACGCAGTAGCTGCCGGGGGTGACCAGCGGCGCGTAGGCGTCCAGTTCGCCCAGCACATGGTCGTGGGTGTGCATGGAATCCAGGCACACCAGCACGCGCTGGTAGCCCTGGGCAAAGTCGCGCACCTGCTGCACCACGTCGGGGGCCACGGCCGAACCCTGGATCATCGCGATGCGGCTGGCCATGGGGTGGGATTCGATGGCGGCGCGGTTGTGCGCGCGGATATCGATGTCCACGCCCAGCACCTTGCGCCGCGAGGCGCGCGGGTCGAGCGTGGTGCCGGCTTCGATCGCGTCGCTCATGTCCAGCAAGGCCAGCAGCGAGGCACTGAGCACCAGCGAGCCGCCGTGCGCGATGCCGGTCTCGATGATCAGGTCGGGCCGCACGCGCCACACCAGCTCCTGCATGGCGACCATGTCCTGCGGGTACTGGATGATGGGCCGGCCCATCCAGTCGAAGTTGTAGACGTATTGCCGCTGCATCGAGGCCTGCAGCCAGTCGCGCGAGAGGGTCTGGAACGCGGTGTCCTGGGCATAGCGCTCGAGCCGGTCACGGCGTTCCTGGGCGAATTGTTCAACGGGGTTCATGGCGGAGGGTCTCCAACTGGGTCGTTCGACGGCAAAAATGGCAAGAGGTCATCGGCCAGCACGGCGCGGGGCGTCACGCCCCATTCGCCCTGCAGGCGCTGCACATGGATGGGAGGAAACGACTGCAGCGGTGCGTTGGCAGCCACTTCCACCGTGCAGCCCGTGCGCGCCTGCAGCCAGGACAGCCACTGGGCGTGAATCGTCTGGCGGCCGCTGGCCAAGTTATAGGTGGCCGCATGGCCCGTCAGCGCAATGCGCGGCAGCCAGTCCAGCAGGTCGTCCACATGCAGATAGTCCTTGGCGGACTGTGGATCAGAACGCAGCACGATGTGGCCCTGGCGGGCCTGGTGCAACAGGTCGGCCACCAGATTGCCGGAAGCGGGATCCATGCCCGGCCCCACCACATTCGACAGCCGCGCCACGCGCACCCCGGGCTGGCCGCTGGCGTGGCACAGGGATTCGCCGGTGAGCTTGGTGAGGTTGTACAGGTACGAGGGGTCGCCCGGCAGCACGGTCAGCGGCGCGTCTTCGTCGGTGCGGGTGGCGCCCATGTAGACCCGCGTGGACGACAGGTACAGCAGCGAGTGGAACTGCGCACGCCGCAGCACCTCGGCCAGCAGGCCCACATGGGCATCCACGGTGTCGAATGGGCGCGTGCGGAAGTCGGCCGTGAGGCCCACGCAATAGATCACGTGGCCCAGCGGGCGGGTGAACACCTCAGCATCGCCGCGCGTTGGCGCCCACACGGTGTGGCCCTGGGCCTGCAGGTGCGCCACCAGGCGGCTGCCGATGTAGCCCGAGGCGCCGAGCACCGTAAACGTCGAAAGGGGCAGGCCCGTCACCGGCGCTCTCCCACAGCGGCCAGCGGTTGCCCGGCATACACGGTGTACGCCAGCAGCTCCCCGCGCACGATGGAGCCCGCGCCCACCACGCAACCGCGCCGCAGCACGGCGCCGTCGAGCAGCACGCAGTTGGCACCGATCCACACGTCGTCCTCGATCACGATGCCGCCCTTGCTGGGCAGAAAGCCCTGCTCGCGGATCAGGCGGCTGCGGTCGGCATAGGCATGGTTGACGGGCGCGAAGGTGCAGTTGGCGGCAATCGCCACGTAGTTGCCGATGTGGATGCCGTTGCCCGTGTAGAGAACGCAGCCCGCGTTGATGACCACGTGTTCGCCCACCACCAGATCGCCGCTGCCGCCCGCAGGTTTGACCTTGACGAAACTGTCGATCACCGAATGCGCGCCCACCACGATGCGGGAGCCGCGCACCGAGTCTTCGATGTCGGCCAGGTGCGAAACCTTGGCGGTGGGGTGCAGCTCGATCATCTAGAACACCTCCAGGCGGGGCACGGCCACCACCATCTGCGCGCCCCAGCTGCGCGTGTAGTCCAGCTGGTCGGCCACCTCGCTGCGCAGGTTCCAGGGCAGGATGAGGATGCGCTGCGGCTGGTGGGCGCGCAGGTGCGCCTCGCTCACCACCGGGATGTGGCTGCCGGGCAGGTACTGGCCTTGTTTGGCCGGGTTTTTGTCCACCGCGTAGGGCAGCAGGTCGGGCCGCACACCGGCAAAGTTGAGCAGGGTGTTGCCCTTGGCGGCCGCCCCGTAGGCGCCCACGGTGATGCCGTCGGCCTGGCATTGCAACAAAAATGTGAGCAGCTCGCGCTTGACCCGTATGGCCCGGGCCTGGAAATCGCTGTAAAAACCTGCCCCCAGCATGCCGGCCGCCGCCTCGGTGGCCAGCAGTTGCTGCACGCGGGTGGTGCCTTCAGCCGTTACCTGGGGGTGGCCCACGGTATCGGCGCGGGCGGCAAACACCCGCAGGCTGCCGCCGTGGGTGGGCAGCTCCTGCACATCGATCACCACGAGGCCATTGGCCGCAAAAATGCGCTGCACCGCCGTGAGCGACAGATAGGAATAGTGCTCGTGGTACGCCGTGTCGAACTGGCAGCCCTCCACCATGCGCAGCAGGTGCGGGAACTCGAAGGTGGCCACACCATGGGGCTTGAGCAGCCGGGCAAAGCCGCCCACAAAGTCGTTGATGTCGGGCACATGGGCCAGCACGTTGTTGGCGGCGATCAGGTCGGCCTGGCGGTCGGCGGCTGCCAGCTCGTCGGCCAGCGCCACGCCAAAGAACCGATCCACCACCTCAATGCCCTTGGCGCGGGCTGCGGCTGCCGTGCTGGCGGTGGGCTCCACCCCATAGCAAGGAATGCCAGCCGCCTGCACGTACTGCAGCAGGTAGCCGTCGTTGGAGGCGACCTCGACCACGCGGCTCGCGGCGGTGAGGTCCAGGCGCTCGCGCATTGCCTCGACATAGGCCTTGGCGTGGGCCAGCCAAGACGATGAGAACGAGCTGAAGTACGCGTAGTCGTCGGTGAACAGCGCCTCGCGCCCGGCGTGGTCTTCGGTCTGTACCAGCCAGCAGGTCTCGCACACCAGCAGGCGCAGGGGGAACCAGGTCTCGGGCGCGCGCAGGGCGGGCTCGCTCAGATAGGCGTTGGACGGGGGCGCGCTGCCCAGGTCCAGGAACGAGCGTTGCAGCGGGCTGCCGCAGTGTCGGCACTTCACAGGCGCACTCCTTCGAATTCTTCGGTCAGCCACGCCTGGCCTGCATCGCGGGGCGACAGATGGCCCACCGGCAGGGGCCAGGCAATGGCCAGGCGCGGGTCCGCCGGGTGCAAACCTGCTTCAGCGGCAGGGACATAGGCGGCTGAGTGGCAATACAGCAGCTCGGCATGGTCGCTCAGCGCCTGGAAACCATGGGCGAAGCCGGGCGGGATGAGCAACGCGCTGCCGTTGTCCGCGGACAGGGGCTCGGCGTGCCAGTGCAAAAAGGTGGGCGAGCCCTGGCGCAGGTCCACCGCCACATCCCAGACCTCGCCGCGCAGGCAGCTCACGAGTTTCATCTCGGCATGCGGCGGCTTCTGGTAATGCATGCCCCGCACGGTGCCCTTCAGGGCGGTGTAGCTCTGGTTGACCTGGGCGATGGGCGCCGTCCAGCCCGCGTCGGCCAGCTCGCCGGCACAGAACAGGCGCGAAAAAAAGCCGCGCTCGTCCGCCAGCGGCTGGCGGACCACACGGAAGAGCCCCGCCAGCGGCAGGGGCGCCAGGGCCAGACGGCTCATGGGCGGGCCTCCCAGGCGTCGATGTCCGCCAGGCACAGCGCGCGGGCATCGGCGCCGCCGCGCTGCTGGCGGTACCAGTTCATGGTGCGGGCCACGGCCGTGTTCAGCGCCCAGTGCGGGGTCACGCCCAGCACCTGGCGGGCGTGCGCGGTCTCCAGCGCCAGCCAGCCTGCCTCGTGCGGGCCTTCGCTTTCATTTTGATAGCTGGTCGCGCTTTGGGGATAAGCGCTGGAGGCCAATTCGATGACATGCTTTACCGTGGCCGCCTCGTGCGGAAGCGGGCCGAAGTTGTAGGCACCGGCCAAGCCGGGCTGCTCCCACAGTCGCTGGGCCAGGCGCAGGTACGCGGCCAGGGGCTCCAGCACATGCTGCCAGGGGCGGGTGGCCTGCGGGCGGCGGATGTGCAGGGTTTCACCTGCGCCCCAGGCGCGAACCGCGTCGGGCAGCAGGCGGTCTTGGGCCCAGTCGCCACCGCCAATCACGTTGCCCGCGCGGGCCGTGGCCACGGCCACGCCCTGGGCGGCCAGGAAGGCGTCCCGGTAGCTGGCCGTGACCAGCTCGGCCGCGGCCTTGCTGGCACTGTAGGGGTCGTGCCCGCCCAGCGGGTCGTCTTCACGGTAGGGGTAGGCCCATTCGCGGTTGCGGTAGACCTTGTCGGTGGTCACCACCACGGCCACGCGCACCTCGGGCAGACCGCGCAGCGCGTCCAGCAGGTGGGCCGTGCCCATGACGTTGGTGGCAAAGGTGTCCAGCGGCGCTGCGTAGCCGGGCCGCACCAGCGCCTGGGCCGCGAGGTGCAGCACCACCTCGGGCCGGGCGGCGCGCACGCGCAGGGCCAGGGCCTGGGCATTGCGGATGTCGCAGAAATGGGTCTCAACGCCCTGCTCCATCTGGGCCAGGGTGAACAGGTTGGGCTCGGTGGCGGGCGGCAGCGCCACGCCGGTCACCTGGGCGCCCAGGCGCTGCAGCCACAGGGCCAGCCATGCGCCCTTGAAGCCAGTGTGGCCGGTGAGCAACACGCGCTTGCCGCGCCAGAAGTCGGGATCGGGGCGCATCGTGGGCTACCAGCACTTCCAGGGCGCGCGGCCCGAATGCCACAGGTCTTCGAGCAGGTTCTTCTCGCGCAAGGTGTCCATGGGTTGCCAGAAGCCGGTGTGTTCAAAGGCGCGAAGCTGGCCGCTCGTGGCCAGGCGGGCCATGGGCTCCAGCTCCCAGCTGGTGGCATCGCTCTCGATGAGGCCAATCACCTCGGGCTGCAGCACAAAAAAACCGCCGTTGATCCAGCCGCCGTCGCCGCGCGGCTTTTCCTCGAAGCCGGCCACGGTCTCGCCCTCGCGCACCAGTGCGCCGTAGCGGCCCGGGGGCTGCACGGCCGTCACGGTGGCCTGGCAGCCATGGGCCCGGTGGAAGGCGAACTGGGCCGTCATGTCGAGGTCGGCCACGCCATCGCCATACGTGAAGCAGAAGGGTTCGCCCGCAGGCAGGTATTCCTGAACCCGGCGCAGGCGCCCGCCGGTCATGGTGCTTTCACCCGTATCCACCAGCGTCACGCGCCAGGGTTCTGCGTGGCGGTGGTGCACTTCCATGCGGTTGTTGGCCATGTCGAAGGTCACGTCCGACATGTGCAGGAAATAGTTGGCAAAGTATTCCTTGATGACGTAGCCCTTGTAGCCCAGGCAGATGATGAAATCGTTGACGCCATGGGCGGCGTACATCTTCATGATGTGCCACAGGATGGGCCGCCCCCCGATCTCGATCATGGGCTTGGGACGCAGGTGCGACTCTTCCGAGATGCGGGTGCCCAGGCCCCCCGCGAGCAGTACGGCTTTCATGCGTTCAGCATAGTCCAGCTCCCACGGAGCCAAAAGCCCCTGACGTCGCCCAAATACGGCCCAGTTGCGCCGATTGCGCAGCACGGCCCGCGCGGGTGGGCGCGGCTGTTGCGTGGCCCCCACCGCGCGTGGCACCGTTACATCATTCCGGCAAGAAGCCCCGTGTTGGCGGCCTTCTTGAGTGCATTTGGCGTGCCGGTATCCGATACATTTACAGTAACCTTCGGTAAACCGCATGGCCAGCGGCTTGATTTGCCTCGCTTTTTCTGCTGCCTGGCTGGCGCAACCTCCGTCTAAAGCATGTTCGTCATCATTGGTTACGTCGTCTGCCTGGGCTGCATCTTCGGCGTGTACATCGTGCACGGCGGCAACATCAGCGTGATCCTCAAGGCGCTGCCGTTCGAGATCATCACCATTCTGGGCGGCGCCCTCGGCGCTTTCGTGGTGAACAACCAGCCCAAGGTGATCAAGGCCACGATGGCGGCAATCCCCATGGCGCTCAAAGGGTCCAAGTACACCAAGGCGCGGTACATGGAGCTCATGGCCATGCTCTACGACATCCTGCAAAAGGCGCGCAAGGAAGGGCTGATGGCCATCGAAAAGGATGTGGAGGCGCCCCACGAGTCCGAAATCTTCAAGAAATACCCCACCGTGGGCAGCGACCACCACGTGATCGAGTTCACCACCGACTATCTGCGCATGATGGTGTCGGGCAACCTCAATTCGCACGAGATCGAGGCGCTGATGGATAGCGAAATCGACACCCACCACCAGGAGGCCCATGCGCCGGTGGCCGCGCTGGCCCGCCTCGCTGGCGCCCTGCCCGCCTTCGGGATCGTGGCAGCCGTGCTGGGGGTGGTGAACACAATGGGCTCGGTGGGCCAGCCGCCTTCCGTGCTGGGCGGCATGATCGGCTCCGCGCTGGTGGGGACGTTCCTGGGTATCTTGCTGGCCTACGGCGTGGTCGAGCCCCTGGGCGGCCTGGTCGAGCAAAAGACGGAGGACGCCGCCAAGGAACTGCAGTGCATCAAGTCCACCCTGCTGGCCAGCATGCAGGGGTACAACCCGGCCACGGCCATCGAGTTCGGCCGCAAGGTGCTTTTCTCCAGCGTGCGCCCCAGCTTTTCCGAACTGGAAGGGCATGTCAAAGGTAAGAAGTAGCATCGCCATCGCGTACGCTGCTGCACTCTCCCAGCCATGGCAGAAAAGAAACTCCAGCCCATCATCGTCAAGCGCATCAAGAAGGGCGGCCATGCCGTCCATGGTGGCGCCTGGAAGATCGCCTATGCCGACTTCGTGACGGCCATGATGGCCTTCTTCCTGCTGATGTGGCTGCTCGGCTCCACAGCCAAGGGGGAACTGCAGGGGATCGCGGCTTACTTCGCCTCTCCGCTCAAGGTCGCCATGACCGGGGGCGACGGCGCCGGCAACAGCTCCAGCGTGATTCCCGGCGGGGGCAATGATTTGTCCAAGGTGCACGGCCAGGTGCGGCGCTCCGATGTCGAGGAGGCCAAGCAGCGCCGCATGAGCATTGACGCGGCACGCGCCGAGCGCGCCAAGCAGGACCAGGAGCGCATCAAGGCGCTCGAGGCCAAGATCGACGCGCTCATCACCGAAAACCCGCGGCTGAACGAATACAAGTCGCAGATCCGGATCGACATCACGCCAGACGGCCTGCAGATCCAGATCATCGACGACCAGAACCGCCCCATGTTCGACAGCGGCAGCGCCTTGGTCAAACCCTACATGCGCGACATCCTGCGCGAGATCGGGGCCGCCCTGGGCGGGGTGGAAAACCGCATCAGCCTGGCGGGGCACACCGACGCCGTGCCCTATGGCAACAGCGAACGCGGCTACAGCAATTGGGAGCTGTCGGCGGACCGCGCCAACGCCTCGCGCCGCGAACTCGTGTCCGCCGGCATGCCAGACGCTAAACTGGGACGTGTGGTAGGTTTGGCGGCCAGCGACCTCCTGGATCCGGCAAACCCCCGCTCCCCCACCAACCGGCGCATCACCATCACGGTGCTGACCCGGGAGGCCGAAGAACGACTCATGGGCAAGGGCATTCCCGAAATCACATCCACGGAACTCCTGGATGAAAAGCGGGAAAATCCCTCCCCTGGCAAGCCGTAGTTACGACTTGTCACAACGCCTGCCGCCCATGAAAATACCTCCAGCCATTTCCGACCGAAAGGGTCCCACGTGACCACAGCCCTTCGTTTTTTGATCGTTGACGATTTCTCCACCATGCGCCGCATCGTGCGCAACCTGCTCAAGGAAAGCGGCTTTGCCGATGCCGATGAGGCGGAAGACGGCGTGGCCGCGTTGAACAAGCTGCGCAACGGCAAGTTCGACTTCGTGGTGACGGACATCAACATGCCCAACATGAACGGGTTTCAGCTGCTGGCAGAAATCAAGAAGGACGACAAGCTCAAGCACCTGCCCGTCCTGATGGTGACCGCCGAGGCCCGCAAGGAAGACATCGTCGCCGCCGCGCAGGGCGGCGCCGCGGGATACATCGTCAAACCCTTCACCAAGGCCACCCTGGAGGAAAAGGTGACCTTGATCCTGAAAAAGATGGGGCTATGACACCATGGACGCCACACCGGACAACAGCCAGCCGGCCGCCGAAGCCGATGTTCACCACAAGATCGGCCTGCTGACCCGCCAGCTGCACGATTCGCTCAACGAACTGGGTTATGCCGACAAGCTGCGCGGCACCATGGGCGAGCTGCCTGATGCGCAAAGTCGCCTGTCGTACATCGCACGCCTGACCGGGGAAGCGGCCGAGAAGGTGCTCAACCGGGTGGAGCAGGCCAAGGCCCAGCACGACTACATTGCCGAGGAGACGCGCCGCGTCGTCGCCTCCCTCGTCAAGGACCCGGTCGCAGCCGTGGCCAAGGGCGAGATCATGAACTTCCTCCACGATGTGGAGCGCGTGACCAAGGAAGCCGACGGACACCTCACCGAAATCATGATGGCCCAGGACTTCCACGACCTCACGGGCCAAGTGATTGCCCGCGTGGTCAACCTCGCCGCCACCATCGAGGACCAGCTCGTGCAACTGCTGATCCAGACGGCGCCGCCGAGCGCCCAGGTGGTGGCCGAGCCGCCACGCTCGCAGCATCTCCAAGGCCCGGTCGTGGACCCCGAGCACACGCCCGACGTGGTCACCGACCAGTCCCAGGTGGACGACCTGCTGGCCAGCCTGGGGTTCTGAGCTTCCCAGCGGACGGCCCGGCCGGTTGCCCCACGCAAGGTGGCAGGCGCCGCCACTTTCAGATAGCCAGGCAAAATGGCCATCAGCGCTTGTCCAGCAAGCGCTGGCCGCTATGATTTTTGAAACCCCGATGCCGAGCGGCACCCGGGGGCATCTCGCAGGCGAAAGCCCCTGAAGGCTCCGCTGCCGCCCTGGAAAAGAGGGGGCCGCAGCCCCCTTATCCAGCTTTAGATTTCCGGGCTGCTCACGACAATGGCATGACACGAGCCGTCATGCCACCATGGAATCCAGCCAAGAAAAGAGCCTACCCGCGACCGAGCGCAAGCTGCAAAAAGCGCGCGAGGACGGCCAGGGCGCACGCTCCCGCGATCTGTCGCACCTGGCGATCCTGGGCGCAGGCGCCGGCTGCATGCTCGTGCTCACCCCCCAGTTGCTGGACCATCTGCAACGCGCGATGAGCCAGCAGCTGGCCTTCGATGCCGCCACCGTGATGGCACCCGGCACCATGCTCCAGCGCCTGCGCGACATGGCGCTGGTGGGCCTGGTGGCCAGCGCGGTGTTTGCCGCGCTCACCAGCGCGGCTGCGCTCATCAGCGCGATTGGGGCGGGGGGCTGGATCCTGAGCCTCAAGCCGATTTCGCCGCAGTTCAACCGGCTCAACCCCCTCTCGGGCCTGGCCAACCTGTTTTCCAAGCAGCAGATGGCCAACGTGGCCAAGATGGTGCTCATGACGGCCGTGCTGAGCTACGTGGCCTGGAAATTCATGGGCAACAGCATCGACACCGTGGCCATGCTGGTGCTGCAGCCCTCGCCGCTGGCCATCCGCCAGCTGGCCGACTGGCTGGTCTCCGGCATGAGCCTCTTGCTCCTGGTTGTCTTCCTGGCCGCGCTGGTCGACGTGCCGCTCCAGGCCTACTTCTTCAAGGCACGCCTGAAGATGTCGCACGAGGAAATCAAGCAGGAGCACAAGGAGTCCGACGGCGACCCGCACACCAAGGGCCGCATTCGCCAGAAGCAGCGCGAGATCGCCGATCGCGCCAGCATCGGCGCCGTGCCCAAGGCCGATTTCGTGGTGATGAACCCCACCCACTACGCCGTGGCGCTCAAGTACGACGAAGCCACCATGAGCGCACCGCAGGTGATCTCGCGCGGCACCGACCTCCTCGCGCTCCGGATTCGCGACGTCGCCCGGGAGCACAACGTGCCCGTGCTGCAGTCTCCCATGCTCGCGCGGGCGCTGTATGCCCACGCAGAGCTGGACCAGGCCATTCCCGCCACGCTGTACGCCGCCGTGGCGCAGGTGCTGGCGTACGTGTACCGCCTGAAGGCCGCCCTGCGCGGCGAAGGCCGCATGCCCGACAGCCTGGTCGAGCCCTATGTGCCGCCCGAACTTGATCCGCTGAACCGCACATCCCAGCAAGGTGCCGCCGTATGAACACCTCCGTAAAGTCTCTCCAGCAGTGGGCGGGCAGCAACGCCAGCGCGCTGCAGGGCCTGTCGGCTCCGCTGCTGGTCGTCGCCATCCTGGCGCTCATGGTGCTTCCGATTCCGCCGTGGCTGCTGGACGCGTTCTTCACGCTCAACATCGCCGTGGCCCTGATGGTGATGATGGTGGCGGCGTACATGCTGCGCCCGCTCGATTTCGCGGCGTTTCCGTCGGTGCTGCTGCTCACCACGCTGATGCGCCTGTCGCTGAACGTGGCTTCGACCCGCGTGGTGCTGCTGGAGGGCCACACCGGCCCGGGTGCCGCGGGCGCGGTGATCGAGGCCTTCGGCCACTTCCTGATCGGCGGCAACTTCGCCGTGGGCCTGATCGTGTTCGCCATCCTGGTGGTGATCAACTTCGTGGTGATCACCAAGGGCGCCGAGCGCATTGCCGAGGTGTCGGCGCGCTTCACGCTGGATGCCATGCCCGGCAAGCAGATGGCGGTGGACGCCGACCTCAACGCCGGCCTGATCGACGAGAAGGAGGCCAAGCGCCGCCGCGCCGAGGTGGGGGAAGAAGCCAACTTCTTCGGCTCCATGGACGGTGCCTCCAAGTTCGTGCGCGGCGACGCGATCGCCGGCATTCTGATCCTGCTCATCAACATCATCGGCGGCTTTGCCATCGGCGTGCTGCAGCACGACCTGTCGGCCAAGCAGGCCGCCGACAGCTACATCCTGCTGGCCATCGGTGACGCGCTGGTGGCCCAGATCCCCGGCCTGTTGATCTCGGTGGCCGCCGCCATGGTGATCTCGCGCGTGGGCAAGGACCACGACATGGGCCGCCAGATCGTGCAGCAGTTGTTCATGTCGCCCCGCGTGCTGGGCGTCACGGCCGGCATCCTGGTGCTGCTGGGCCTGATTCCCGGCATGCCGCACGTCGTCTTCCTGACCATGGGCAGCCTGCTGGGCTACGGCGCCTGGGTGCTTTACGAGCGCCAGAAGGTGCCACCCGAGGTCGAGGCGCCCCCCGCACCCGTGAGCGACGGCGAGGCCACATGGGACGATCTGCAACCCGTGGACCTGCTCGGCCTGGAGCTGGGCTACCGCCTGATCAGCCTGGTGGACAAGAGCCGCCAGGGCGACCTGCTCACCCGCATCAAGGGCGTGCGCCGCAAGTTCGCGCAGGAAGTCGGCTTCCTGCCCCCGGCCGTGCACGTGCGCGACAACCTGGAGCTCAAGCCCAGCGGCTACCGCATCACGCTGCGCGGCGTGGTGGTGGGCGAAGGCGAGGCCTTCCCCGGCATGTTCCTGGCCATCAATCCCGGCGGCATCACCACGCCGCTGATCGGCACGCCCACCACCGACCCCGCCTTCGGCCTGCCTGCCCACTGGATCGACGAGCGCCAGAAGGAAGCGGCACAAATGGCTGGTTTTACCGTGGTTGATTCCGAAACCGTGATGGCCACCCATTTGTCACACTTGATGCAAGTGCAAGCCGCCAAGCTCCTCAGTCGCACGGAAACCCAACAACTGGTGGAGCACGTGGCCAAGCTGGCCCCCAAGCTCATCGAAGAAGTGGTCCCGAAAATGGTCTCCATCGCAACGTTCCAGAAAGTCCTCCAGCTGCTGCTGGAAGAGTCTGTGCACATCCGCGATATCCGCACCATCATCGAGACGCTGGCCGAATTTGCGGGGGGCATCTCCGACCCGGTCGAGCTGGCCCGCCGCGTGCGCATTGCGCTGTCGCCCGCCATCGTCCAGCAGATCTATGGCCCGACGCGCGAGCTCAACGTGATCGCCATCGAACCCGGCCTCGAGCGCCTCCTGGTGCAGGCCCTGGGCAACGCGGCCAGCCCCGCGCTGGACCCCGGTGTGGCCGACATCCTCACGCAGAAGGCCGCCGAAGTGGCGCTCAAGCAGGAAGAGATGGGCCTGCCCGCCTGCCTGCTGGTGCCCGACCAGATCCGCAATGCCATCTCCCGTCTGGTGCGCCGCGTCGCGCCCCGCCTGCAGGTGCTTGCGCACAGTGAAATCCCAGAGACCCACACCATCCGTATTGGGCCGATCCTTAAAGGTGCATCAGCATGAACATCAAACGCTTTACCGCCCCCACGTCCCGCGAGGCCCTGGCCAAGGCGCGCATGGCCTTTGGCGAAGGCACGCTGATCCTGTCCAACCGCCCGACGGCCAACGGCGTCGAAGTGGTGGCCACCGCCGAAGACACGCTCTCGGCCCTGGACGGCAATGCGGGGACATCCTCCAACCCGCCGCTGCTCGCGCCCAGCCCGGCACGCAGTGCGCCCAGCCGTGCCAGCCAGCCCGCGTCGGCCGCTGCCCTGTCCCGCAACCCGGTCGAGGAAGACACCGAGCAACTGGCCATGAGCACGCTCTCGTTCCAGGACTACGTGCGCGAACGCATGCTGCGCCGCCGCCATGAGGCGCTCAGCGGCCCGGCCGACGCGCCCACGTTCGCCGAGCGCAGCCGCGACCAGGAGCCCGCGCGCGAACGCATGCCCGCCGCGGCCGCTGCACCGGTGGCGCGCCACAACCCGCTGCGCACCATCCCCATGGACATCCCCGCCGAGCCGCCGCGCCGCCGGCAGGAGGCCGCATCCAGCAACCTGATGCAGTCGAACAACCAGCAAAGCCTGATGAACGAGCTGCATGCCATGAAGGAGCTGATCGAAGACCGCTTCAACACGCTGGCCTGGCTCGGGCAGGCGCGCCAGAACCCGATCCAGTCCAACCTCATGCTCAAGATGATCCGCGCCGGCTACTCGCCATCGCTGGCCCGCACGGTGCTCGAGCGCATGCCCGAAGAGCTGTCTGCCGCCGAGTCCGTGCGCTGGCTGATGGACGTGCTGGAGCGCAATCTGCGCACCGATCTGTCGGACCCTCCGCTGTACGAGCAGGGCGGCATCTTCGCCATGGTGGGCTCCACCGGCGTGGGCAAGACCACCACGACGGCCAAGCTCGCGGCCATGTGCGCGCGCATTCACGGTCCCGGCAGCGTCGGCCTGATCACGCTCGATACCTACCGCGTGGGCGCGCACGACCAATTGCGCACCTATGGCCGCATGCTGGGCATTGTGGCCCACCTGGCGCACGACCGCGCTGCGTTGCAGGACCTGCTCGGCCTGCTGTCGGGCAAGAAGATGGTGCTGATCGACACCACCGGCGTGGCCCCGCGCGACCCGCGCAAGCGCGACATGCTCGACGTGCTGGACCTGCCCCATGTGAACCGCCTGCTGGTGCTCAACGCCAGCTGCCACGGCGACACGCTGGACGACGTGCTCACCGGCTTCAAGACCGACGGCTCGCAGCAAGCCATCCTGTCGAAGGTGGACGAAGCCGTGAAGCTCGGCCCCGCCATCGACGCGCTGATCCGCCACCAGATGGTGCTGCGTGGCGTGACCAACGGCCAGCGCGTGCCCGAGGATTGGGAGCGCGCCGATGCCCACAAGCTCATCAGCACGTCGATGCGGGCTCCCGCCAAATCGGCATTCGACCCCAAGGCGAGCGACCTCAACTTCTTCTTCTCGCATGCGCCTGAAAGCATGAACGAAAGGGGAATGGCCGATGCTTGATATCGGATTCCACCAGGCCAGCGGCCTGCACAGCTACACGCCGCAGTCCGAGCTGCGCGTGGTCGCGGTGGCGAGCCAGGACAACGCCGGCTCCGGCCTGGAAACGCTCTGGCAGATTTGCGCCAGCCTGCAGCGCCTGGGGTATCCCGTCGTGGTGCTGGACGGCACCGCGCAGGAAACAGACGACAGCCCCGGGCTGCTGCACCTGCTGCTGCAGGCGCCGTGGAACGAGGGCGTGAACCTCAACATGGGGGCCATGGCGTCTTCGCTGGCGGTCATTCCGTCGGCCAAGGGCTTTCTGCGCATCATCCGAGCGGCCAGCCGCGACGAAACGGCCCCGCTGCACGCGCTGCTGCCGTATTTCCGCACGTACGGAATCATCGTGCTGCACGCGCCAGCCGCGACGCTGGGGCCTTTGCTGACCCACACGGCCACGATTCCGCTGGTGGTGATGGGCGAAGGCTCGGCCGGTGTGCTGAGCACTTACAAGAGCCTCAAGCAGATCGCAGTGGACACGGGTCTGCCCTGCATGGTGGCGGCCTTGCTGCGCAGCGGCACCGTGGCCGAGCGGCGCAAAACCCAGCATGCGCTGCTGACGCTGCAGGACTGTGCGGAACGCCACCTGGGCGGCCCCGTGCGCACCACCACCATTGCGACGCAAAATGCCCAGGATGTTCAGCGCCTTGCCTTGCAACTGCTGGAGAATGCGGGCACCATCAGTGAATCGCTGACTGCCCTGCCCCCTTGCAACATGACGGAAGCGCCTGCGCATTTTGCCCGGAGCCATTGACCAGAGCGTGTGATGCACCTGTACCGACCCCAGCCGTTGCCAGCCGCTTGTGGTGTTACCACCCGGCCCCATGCTGCGCCCGGTCAAAGGTCCGCACTGGCGGCATCGCAGGCACTCCAAGGTGCATAGCACGATGTACACAGCCAAAGGCCAACTCGATCGGGACGCGATGATCCGCCAGCACGTGCCGCTGGTGCGGAGGATCGCGCACCACATGATCGCCAAGCTGCCTCCCAATGTTGAGCTGGACGACCTGATCCAGGTCGGCATGATCGGCCTGGCGGACGCCCTTTCGCGCTACGAGGCGGCCCAGGGCGTGCAGTTCGAGACCTTTGCCACCCAGCGCATCCGCGGCGCGATGCTGGACGAGCTGCGCGAGGGCGACTGGATGAGCCGCAGCTCCCGCAAGAGCCAAAAGGACATCGAACACGCCGTGCAGCGGCTGGAGCAAAAGCTGGGCCGCAGCCCCCTCGAATCTGAAATCGCTCAGGAAATGGGCATGAGCCTGGCTGAATACCAGAACCTGCTGGGCAAGGTGCGCGGCACGCAGCTGGTGTATCTGGAAGACATGACGCACGGCAGCGAGGACGAGGAAGGCTTCCTTGACCGCCACGTGGCCGACAGCGACGCCGACCCGATGGAGCTGCTGCGCGACCAGCGCCTGAAGATGTCCCTGGTCAACGCCATCAAGACGCTGCCCGAGCGCGAGCAGCACATCATGGGCATGTACTACGAGCACGACATGAATCTCAAGGAGATCGCCGCCGTGCTGGGCGTGACCGAATCCCGCGTGTGCCAGCTCCACAGCCAGTCCATCGCGCGCCTGCGGGCAAAAATGCGGATGCACTGAGAACCTGTTCAACGTCTTTTCGGGGATCGCGTTGGAGTGCAATCGGAATGAGTGGATGCTTCGGATGTGCCGCATGGGCTCGTGCCCATGCAAGCAGCCGGGGCGTCCAATCACCCGATTTCACTCCAACCCTTCGGGCAAGTGCCTTGCCGGGCGGTCTGCGGCGTTGCGGCGCTTGTGGATAGCCGAGCTATCCACTGCGCACCGCGCCTAGCACCCCATCCCGGCAAGGCGCTTGCGCGACCCCGAAAAGACCTTGAGCAGGTTCTCCCCCCTGACGCGCTGCGCGCCGTCCCCCCTGGGGGGGACGCCACCAGTAGCCTGGAGGAGCCAGCTCCACGGTGGCACTGGTCTTTTTGGCTGCGACCGTTTCAAGGGTCAATGCGCTGGGCAAGCGTCTGGCTCAGGCAATGCAACATCAAAAACAATAGCTGCTTGCGCTGGTTTCTCAATGGTTTGAGGTTCTTTTCCACCTTAAACCTAAGAGAAACCAGCGCAAGCAGCTATCTTTTTTTGAGGGTTCAACCGGCCGATTTGTAGATGCGAGCCACGCCGGGTTTGCCGGGCTGGGCGCCGCGGCCGTCGCCGTAGGTGGTGGGGGTGCCAGCCTGGGGCACCAGGCCGGCCACCTGGCGGTCGGCGTTCACCGAGAGGCGCGCCAGGCTTTCGCGGTGCACGGCGAGCATGTCGTCGATGGCGCGGATGCGTTTTTGCAAGGGGGCCGGCAGGGGCTGGCCGCGGGGGGAGGCTTGCTCCAGCAGGCGTGCAAAATGGGCCGCTGCGTCCCGCAGGGCCACGCTGTGCTTTTCGAGGGCTTGGGGATCTGCCGCCAGCATTGCGGCGGAGACTTTTTCGATCAGCTGCTCAACGGCAGCCAGGGATTCTTCCAGGGACATGGCGCATTGTGGGGTGGAGAGCGCCAGCCTGCCAAGAGACAAAGATACGAAGGAGATTAACCGCGGGAGCGGGACAGGATTTCCTGGGCGTTGGAGAGCATTTTGTCGGCAACCGCCTCGGCATCCACCGAGAACGTGCCGTTTTCAATGGCCTCGCGCACGGCCTTGACCTTGCCGGCGTTGAAATCTGCGTTGGGGCGGGAGGTAGGGTCCAGCGCGCCGCGCGCTGCCGTGGACACGGTGACGGGCACACCGGCGGTTGACACGGCCGCAGCGTCTTTGGCGGCTCCTTCAGCAGCGCTTGCGGCAGGACTTTTGGCTTGCTTGGCAAGCCCCGTCTGCGCCAAGGCGCCCGGGAGTTCCGGTTTTTGACCAATCTTCATCGCTCTCTCCACCACCCCGTGTGATGTGGGGCACAGTAGCAATGTTTTCGACCCATTTAGCCCGGACTTTAGTCATTTATCGCCAGAGCGTCATCACAACGTGACTACCACCGTCCCAGAATCACTCACAGTTCCGCTAACGATCTTTCCATTATCCATGCGGATGCGAACAATCTGGCCCACGGCCCCGGCGGACATGGCCTGCCCCGCCGAACTCACTGCGTAGCCCGGGCCCTGGGCAACCACCTTGACCTGGGCGCCTGCGCGAAAAAGCTGCGGGGGGCGCACCATGCTCTGGCGCAGGGCCTGGCCCGCGGCCAACTGGCGCGCGGCCACCTGGCCTACCCACATCTCCGGGTTGGCCATCACCGCCGCAGACTCCTCGGCCCAGTCGACTTCGGCCTCGGTGGCGTCGTTGGCGGTCAGCACCGCGCCGGGTGCCACCGGGGCGTTCAGAACCCAGGCTGGGCCAAAGGCCTTGACAGTTACCGGCAGGTAGACGTTCCACGCAGTCGGTCCCTCCACGCAGCGCAGCCCCAGCCGGGTGCGGCCCCAGAGCCGCGCCCCGGGAGGCAGATAGGGCTCGATGCGCGCACAGGGGGCCAGCCGCAGCCGCGGATCCAGCGCGCCCACACTCACCTCCATGCGCAACGGCAGGCCGGCCGCCTGGTTGCGCGCCATGGCGTCGTCGAGCCAGCGCTGGGTGAGCGCGCCCAGGCCCGGCACGGGATCGGCTCCCACCTGCGCCTGGGCCAGGGCGGTGCCCCCGCCACCGGCCAGTGCCAGGCCCAGCACCGCGCCCTGCAGGCAGCGCATGGCGACCGTGCGCGCTGCAACGGGCAGACGGCGCGGCAACGGGGAGACAAACGAAGGGGTGGTGGGGCTTGACGGCATGGGGCCTCCTGGGCGTCACGTCTGGCCGCAACGGGCGGCAAAGGCTATTTCACGACTGGAACTATAGGCAGGCGGGCGCACCGCAAAACCGCGAACTGCGCACCCATTTCCGCGTTCTTCGCGCTTTAGAAAAAAACGGCGGCTTTCACAATCGAACCACGCCGGAAACCCCCACCGGCACCTATTGCAACCCAGGGTGTGAGGCAACCATGCTTGACAAGATGACCAACCGGCTGGACTTTCACGGCAACGCGCTGCTGCTGCGTGCCGAGCGCCAGCGCGCCATCGCCAGCAACATCGCCAATGCCGACACCCCGGGCTATGTGGCACGCGACTTCAGCTTTGCCGACGCGATGCGCGAAGCCACAGGCGCCAGCTCGGGCGTGACGCGCATGGCCACCGGCGGCTCGGTGGGCACCTCCGGCATTGCACCGGCCAAGGGCACCACCGACCCGCGCCACATTCCGCTGCCCGCGGCCACCACCGGCACCGGCGCGCCCGGCACGCTCGGCTATGCCGTGCAGACCCAGCCCAGCCTGGACAACAACACGGTGGACCTGGACCGCGAGCGCGCCAACTTTGTCGACAACGCCGTGCGGTACGAGGCCACGCTGCGCTTCATCAACGGCAACGCCAAAACCATGCTCAGCGCGATCCAGGGCCAGTAACGCCGCCCCTTGCAGCGCAGAAAGCGAGTCTTCCCATGTCCATGTTCTCCATCTTCAGCGTCTCGGGCAGCGCCGTCAGCGCGCAATCGCAGCGGCTCAACGTGGTGGCCAGCAACCTGGCCAACGTCGATGCCGTGGCAGGCCCCGATGGCAAGGCGTACAAGGCCCGCCAGGTGGTGTTCCAGACCGCGCCCATGGGCGCCGAAAGCTCGGCCGGCGTGCGCGTGGCCGCCATCAGCGAGAACGACACCCCGGGGCGCCGCGTGCACGACCCCAGCCACCCGTCGGCGGACGCCGAGGGCTATGTGACGCATTCCAACGTGAACGCGGTGGAGGAGATGGTCAACATGATTTCGGCCTCGCGCTCCTACCAGAACAACGTCGAGGTCATGAACACGGCCAAGTCGCTGCTGCTCAAGACCCTGCAGATGGGCCAGTAACTTCAGGAAAGCAATCACCATGATTTTCAGCGCCACCAATGCCCCCTCGGTGACCGACGCCACCGGTACCAAGGCCAACGCCGCCACCGATCCCGCGGCCGCGCAGGACCGCTTCCTGAAGCTGCTCGTCGCGCAGCTGAACAACCAGGACCCAATGAACCCGCTGGACAACGCGCAGATGACCTCGCAGATCGCGCAGATCAACACCGTGACCGGCATCCAGCAGCTCAACCAGACCATGGCCAGCATGGCCACGCAGTTCAATTCGCTGCAGGTGATGCAGGGCACGACACTCATCGGCCGCAATGTGATGACCGAGGGCTCGACCCTGGCCGTGGCCGACAAGGTGGGCAAGGGCGGCTTCGAGCTTGCCTCGCCCGCCACCAGCGTGAAGGTCGATGTGCTCAACGCCAGCGGCCAGGTGATCGAGACCGTGGACCTGGGTGCCAAGGCCGTCGGCCGCCACACGTTCGAATGGGATGCCAGTGGCTACACCGGCTCCACCGAGGGCCTGCAGTTCCGCATCACGGCCGCCAATGGCTCGACCAAGATCGACAGCACGTCCCTGGCCCTGTCCAAGGTGACGGCTGCAGGCGCCGAAGACGGCCAGCTCAAGCTGACGCTGGCCAACGGCAAGACCATCAGCTACAGCGACATCAAGGCCCTGGTGTAACCGCCGGCCGACTCCATCTCAGCCCCCATCAGGAGAACACCATGAGTTTTCAACAAGGCCTTTCGGGCTTGAACGCCGCCAGCAAGAACCTGGACGTCATCGGGCACAACATCGCCAACTCCAACACCGTCGGGTTCAAGGCATCGCGGGCCGAGTTCGCTGAAATGGTGGCCTCCGCCATCGGCTCGGCAGGCGGGTCCAACGCGGGCATCGGCGTGGAAGTCGCGGCCGTGGCGCAACAGTTCACGCAGGGCAACCTCACGATCACCGGAAACAGCCTGGACGTGGCCATCAACGGCAACGGCTTCTTCACACTCACGCTGCCTGACGGCACGCCCGCCTACACCCGCGCCGGCAATTTCAAGCTGGACAAGGAGGGCAACATGATCACGAACGACAACGCGAACGTGATGGGCTACCCCGTGGATCCGGTCACGGGCCTGCGCTCGGGTACCGACCCGATCCCGATGGTGTTCCCGACCTCCGAGCCCATCCCCGCCAAGCAGACCACGACCATCACGGCCGCCTTCAACCTGCCCGCGACGGCCACCGATGCGGCCGGCGACCCCACCGCCACGCCGCCCATCCCGGCCACGCCCCGGGCCACCTACGGCACGTCCATCAATGTGTTCGACAGCCAGGGGGTTGCCAAGCCGGTGAACCTGTACTTCCAGAAGACAGCCACCGACAACACCTGGGACGTGTACGACCAGCTGGACGACCCCACGGCCGTTCCACCCGTGGTCGCCACCCCCATTGGCCAGATCACCTTTGACAACAACGGCGCCATCACCGGCCCGGTGGCCACGCCTCCCGCCACGGGCTTCGCGCTCACGCTGAGCGTGAACCCGACACCGCCCAACCCCAACAACCTGCCCGTCTTCCCCGTGTCGGTGAACCTGGACAAGGTGTCGCAAAGCGGCAAGAAGTTCTCGGTCTCCAACCTGAGCCAGGACGGCTACACCACGGGCGAGCTCACCGGCATCAACATCGAGAACAACGGGATGATCATGACCCGTTACTCCAATGGCGTGACCCGCGCGGAAGGCCAGCTGGCGCTGTCGAGCTTCCGCAACACGCAGGGCCTGGCGTCGGTGGGCGGCAACAACTGGGTCGCCACGTTCGAATCGGGCCAGCCCGTGGCCGGCACGGCCACGGATGGCAACTTCGGCTCGCTGCGCTCGGGCGCGCTGGAAGACTCCAACGTGGACCTCACGGCCGAGCTGGTCAACATGATGACCGCCCAGCGCTCCTACCAGGCCAACGCCCAGACGATCAAGACGCAGGACCAGGTGATGTCCACCTTGGTGAACCTGCGCTGACGAGGGCACCGTTTCAAGCATAAACAGCCCCTAGCGCTTATTCACCGGGCGCGAGCAGCTATCAAAACAGAAGCAACCGGAAGACCCAGCCATGGACCGCATCATCTACACCTCGATGACGGGCGCGAACGCCGCCGCCCACCGTCAGGCCGTGTTGTCCAACAACCTGGCCAACGCCTCCACGCAGGGGTTCCGCGCGGAGATATCCACCTTCCGGTCCGTGCCGATCCAGGGCGAGGGCTCGACCACCCGCGTGTTCGCGCTTGAGGCCACCTCGGGCCACGTCAACACGCCTGGGCCCGTGCAGCGCACCGGCCGCAACCTGGACGCCATGGCCATTGGCAACGCGTGGTTTGCCGTCCAGGGGCTGGACGGCACCGAGGCTTACACCCGCGCGGGCACCTTCGAGGTGTCGGCCGCCGGCCAATTGCTCACGCCCACGGGCCTGCCTGTGCTGTCCGACGGCGGCGCCCCCATTGACGTGCCGCCCGGCGCCGAGGTGTCGCTGGGCTCGGACGGCACGGTGACGGCCAAGGCCGCCGGCCAGCCGGCGCAGGCCATCGGCCGCCTCAAGCTGGCGACGCCCACGGCGGAAGACCCGCTCAAGCGCGGCGACGACGGACTGTTTCGCACCACCTCGGGCGACCCGATTCCGAACGACGCCAACGCGCGCATGCTGGCCGGGGCCGTGGAAGGCTCCAACGTGAACCCGGTGGAAAGCATGGTCGGGATGATTGCCGCATCGCGCCAGTTCGAGCAGCAGATGCGCCTGTTGCAGACCGCCGAGACCAATGACAAGACCGCCAGCCAGTTGCTGAGCATGAACGGCTGATGCCGCCTACCCCGCCGCATCGCCAAAAGGACGCACCATGATCAACTCCCTCTGGATCGCCAAGACCGGCATGTCTGCCCAGCAGACGCAGCTGGATGTCATCTCGCACAACCTGGCCAACGTCTCCACCACGGGCTACAAGCGCAACAACGCGGTGTTCGAAGACCTGATCTACCAGAACCTGCGCCAGGTGGGTGCCAACACCACCGAGCAGAACCAGCTGCCCACCGGCCTGCACCTGGGCCTGGGCGTGCGCACGGTGGCCACCAGCCGCAACTTCGTGCAGGGCAGCCTGCAGGAGTCGAAGAACAGCCTGGACGTGGCCATCAACGGCAACGGCTTCTTTGAAGTGACCATGCCCGACGGCACGCTGGGCTACACGCGCGACGGCTCCTTCCAGGTGGATTCGCAAGGCCGCCTTGTTACCTCCAGCGGCCTGCCCGTGGCCAACGGCATCACCATTCCCGCCAACGCCACCAGCGTCACCATCAGCGCCGATGGCGTGGTGTCCGCCACCGTGCAGGGCAACACCCAGCCCCAGCCCCTGGGCAACCTGGCGATGTCGGCCTTCATCAACCCCGCCGGCCTGGAGCCCATCGGCCAGAACCTGTTCAAGGAGTCGGCCGCATCGGGCCAGCCCCAGCAGGGCACGCCCGGCACCAACGGGCTGGGCATCCTCAAGCAGGGTTTTCTGGAAGCCTCCAACGTGAACGTGGTGGAAGAGCTGGTCACCATGATCCAGGCGCAGCGCGCCTACGAAATGAATTCCAAGGCCATCCAGACCTCGGACCAGATGCTGGCCAAGCTCAGCCAGCTGTGACCCCGACCCCGACGATATTTGCGACGACAGGAGCTTTTGCCATGCCGCAGTTCACCCGCCTTCTTGCCCTGCCCGCCGCCGTCGGTGCGCTGCTGCTCACCGGCTGCGCCACGATGTCGCCGCCGCCGCCCGTGGACATCCTGCCCACCACTGCGCCCCCGCTGGCCGCAGCGCCGCGCACGCCCCCGCCCGTGACCGGCGGGCTCTTCCACCAGGCCAGCTACCGGCCCGCGTTCGAAGACCGCCGTGCCCGGATGGTGGGCGACAACGTGACGGTCATGATCGTCGAGAACGTGACCGCCAGCCAGAAGTCCTCGTCCACGGTGGACCGCACCTCCGAGGCCTCGGCCGGCATCACCAATCTGCCGTTCGTGAAGAACTCGCTGGCGGACAAGACCAAGCTGGGCGCGGGATCGGAAAGCACCTTCTCGGGCAAGGGCGGCACCGAAAGCGCGAACACCTTCACCGGCTCGATCACCACCACCGTGGTGGACGTGCTGCCCAACGGCCACCTGGTGGTGACGGGCGAAAAGCAGATCGGCGTGAACCAGAACGTGGACGTGCTGCGCTTCTCGGGCACCATCGACCCGCGTGCGCTGCAGCCGGGCAGCATCGTCAACTCCACCCAGGTGGCGAACGTGCGCGTCGAGTCGCGCGGCCGTGGCGCGCAAAGCGAAGCGCAGGCCATGGGGTGGATGAACCGTTTCTTCAACACCATCACACCGTTCTAGAGCGCTGGACCGGATACGCGCGGAACCCGACCTGAACCGTTCGGGCTGAGCCTGTCGAAGCCTTGCGCGGCGCTAGGGCAAGCTCAGGTCGCGCCGGTATTCGCGACCTTCGCGCACGGATGACGGCAGCGGGTCACACGCCAACGTTCGCTGCATTATTGATAGCTGCCAGCACTTTACAGCAAAGCGCTGCGACCACTTTTTATCCATATTTTCTGTCGCCCCGCCCCGGCATTCCAGACGGGCACCCTGCGCACCGCCGGCCATTTGCCACCCGCCCAGAGAACCCCCCCAATAAGCCGGTGAACCCGCTTCTTTTTGGGTTTTAGTTCTTGGCCAGGCCGCCCACAATCGGTGCCATGAAAGCCTTGTCCCCCTCCCTCTTTTTGCGTTCTTCGCGCGTGCTGTGGCTGTTGCTGGCCCTCGCGGCCGCGGGCGCGGCGCTGCCTGCGCACGCGCTGCGCATCAAGGAAGTGGCGGCGGTGCAGGGCGTGCGCAGCAACCAGTTGACGGGCTACGGCCTGGTGGTGGGCCTGGACGGCACGGGCGACCAGACCACGCAGATGCCCTACACCACGCAGGCCATGTCCAACTACCTGCAGCAAATGGGCATCAGCCTGCCGCCCGGCACGGCGAACCAGCTGCAGCTCAAGAACGTGGCCGCCGTGATCGTCACTGCGCAGCTGCCCGCGTTTGCGCAACCCGGCCAGATGATCGACGTGAGCGTCTCGTCGATGGGCAATGCCAAGTCGCTCAAGGGCGGCACCCTCATCGTGACGCCGCTGCGCGGTGCCGATGGCGAGATCTACGCCCTGGCCCAGGGCAACCTGGTGGTGGGCGGCGCGGGCGCATCGGCCGGCGGCAGCAAGGTGCAGATCAACCACCTGAGCGCCGGCCGCATCCCGCAAGGCGCGCAGGTGGAGCGCTCGGTGCCTACGCCGCTCAACGAAGGCGACACGATCAACCTGGGCCTCAACGCCTCGGATTTCCAGACCGCACGCCGCGTGGCACAGGCCATCAATGCCAAGCTGGGCAACGGCCTGGCCACGGCGCTGGACGGCCGCACGGTGCAGGTGCGCGCGCCGCTCGATCCCGGCGCCCGCGTCGGCTTCATCGCCGACCTGGAGGAGCTTCCCCTGGAGTCGTCCACGCCCTCGGCCAAGGTGGTCATCAACGCGCGCACCGGCTCGGTGGTGCTGAACCAGTCCGTGACGCTGGGCCCCTGCGCCATCGCGCACGGCAACCTGTCCATCACCATCAGCTCCACGCCGGTGATCAGCCAGCCCGCGCCGCTGTCGCAAGGGCAGACCGTGGTGGCGCAGCAAAGCGACATCCGCATCAATCAGGAGCCGGGCAACATCATCCAGATGCCGCCGTCGCCTCAACTGGCCGACGTGGTCAAGGCCCTGAACACGCTGGGCGCCACGCCGCAAGACCTGCTGGCCATCCTGCAAGCCATCAAGGCTGCCGGCGCGCTCAACGCCGAACTTGAAGTGATCTGACCTGGGGAGCGACCATGGCCCTCACCCTGCCCTCCTCCGGAACCACCACCAGCCCGTCCAACGCGCTGGCGGTCGACATCCGCTCGCTCAATGCGCTGAAGTACGACGCGGGCACGGCCAACAACGCCCAAACCACGCGCGAGGTCGCCAAGCAGTTCGAGTCGCTGTTCATGCGCGAGCTGATCAAGAGCATGCGCGACGCCACGATGAAGTCCGGCCTCATGGAAGGCGAGCAGGCGAACTTGGGGCAGGACATGCTGGACCAGCAGCTCTCGGTGAGCATGTCGGGCCAGCAAGGCGGACTCTCGGAAGCGATTGCCCGCCAGCTCTCGCGCCAGATGGGTGGGGCAGATGCCAACTTTTCAGTGCCTTCCACGCTCAGCTTGCCGCGGGCGCTGCCGAGCGTCGCAGCGAGCCCCGCGCCGGCCGAGGCCACCCTGCCGGTCCCCAAGGGCCGCGAGGGCTTTGTGCAGCACCTCTCCGGCACCGCCGAGCGGGTGTCGCGCGAAAGCGGCATTCCCGCGAGCTTCATGCTGGGCCAGGCCGGCCACGAAACGGGCTGGGGCAAGAGCGAGATCAAGCACAAGGATGGCTCCAACTCGTTCAACCTCTTCGGCATCAAGGCCGGCAAGGGCTGGACGGGCAAGGTGGCCGAGATCACCACCACCGAATACATCAACGGCAAGGCCCAGAAGGTGACGGCCAAGTTCCGCGCGTACGACTCGTACGAGGACTCGTTCCGCGACTACGCCCGCCTCATCAAGGAAAGTCCGCGCTACGAGAAGGCCGAATCCGTCGCCCAGTCCGGCTCGGCCATGGCCTATGCCTCGGCGCTGCAAAAGGCCGGGTATGCCACCGACCCCGAATACGCCAAGAAGCTTGGCGGGGCCATCAACAGCGTGGTGCGCACCTTGCGGGAACAGGCATGATGTCCCCCCTGAGTCGCTATCGCGCCTTCCCCCCAAAGGGGGGACGCACCCAGTGCCCTGGCCAAGCCAGTTCCACGGGTGCGCTGGTATGGGACGCGCCCTTCGCGAAGGTCAGTTCCCACGAAATGCGAGGTGAGTCATGAGCCTGCTCAACGTCGGCGCCCGAGCGCTGCTGGCCAACCAGGTGGCACTGCAGACGGCGGGCCACAATATTGCCAACGTCAACACGCCCGGCTATTCGCGCCAGACGGTGGTGCTCCAGACCGTGCAGGGCCAGTTCACCGGCGGCGGCTATATCGGCCAGGGCGTGGACGTGCAGACGATCCTGCGCAACCAGAGCGAACTGCTCACGCGCCAGTCGGCCGCGGCCGGCTCAACGCAGTCGGCCGACATCGTGCGGGCCGAGCGCCTGCGCCAGCTGCAAGAGGTCTTCAGCGGCGGCACGGCGGGACTGGGCGCAGCCATCAACGACATGATGAACGCGTTCACCGACGTGGTGAGCGCACCCACCGACATCACGGCACGCACCGTGGTGCTCACGCGCATGGACGAGACCGCATCGCGCATGCGCTCGGCCGCCGACCGCATCGACGAGCTCCAGTACACCGTCAACGAGCAGCTGCAAAGCAGCATCAAGGCCGTCAACAGCCTGGCCGAGCAGATGGCCGCCATTAACGAGCAGATCGCCCGTGCCACAGGCAACGGCCAGACGCCCAACGACCTGCTGGACCAGCGCGACCAGATCATCCGCGACATCAATCAGTACGTTCAGACCACGCAGATTCCGGCCGACGATGGCACGGTGGGCCTGTTCGTTGCGGGCAGCCAGCCGCTGGTGCTGGGCACCACGGCCACCAGCCTGTCGGTCGACGACGCCACGGCCTTCCCGGGCAGCGGGCAGATCAAGCTGTTCTTCAACCGGCCCGGCGCGCCGGCCGTGGAAATGGACGAGAACGTGCTCGGCGGCGGCTCGATGTCGGGCCTGCTGCGCTTCAACAACAACGACCTGGCCGAAGGACGCAACCTGCTGGGCCGCATGGCCATGGCCATCGGCATGGCCATGAACGACCAGCACAACCTGGGCCTCACGCTCGACGGCGTTCCCGGCAAGGACCTGTTCGCCCTGCCCACGAGCATGCCGGGCCACACCAACGGAGCCGGCGTGGGCACCGTGTCGTTCACCGGCCCCACGCAGTTCGCAGCGTCCGACTATGAAATCCGCTTCACGACGGGCACGGCGGGCCAGGTGGTGCGGCTGTCGGACGGGCAAGCCACGCCGTTCACGGACGCGGCCAACCTGGCCACGCTGCAGATCGACGGGCTCACCTTCAACCTGACCACGCCAGGCAACCCGGGCGAGCGCATGCTGTTCAAGCCGTTCAGCACGGCAGCCGCCAACATCCAGTCGCTGGTGTATTCGCCGCGCGACCTGGCGGTGGCCAACCCCATCAATGCGGCCATGGGCACCTCCAACGGCGGCACGATGCAGCTGGCCAGCCTGAAAGCCACGGGCCTGCCCAATCCGCCCGGCCTGGTGCTGCCGCCCAACGCCAACCCGGCCGCCGTTCCCCCCATCCTGGGCGGCATCCAGCTGCAATTCACGGCCGGCCCGCCCACCACCTACGATGTGCTGGACCGCGGCACGGCGCCGCCCACCACCCTGGCCGCGGCGCAGCCCTACACCTCGGGCGTGCCCATCTCCATCAACGGCTGGGAGATCAAGCTGCAGGGTTCGCCCAATACCGGTGACACCGTGGTGATCGGCAACGCGCTGGATCCGCAGTACGGAGACAAGTTCACGCGCAACTCGGGCAACGCGAGCGCGATGATGGGCCTGCGCGACGTGAAGATGTTTGACGAGTCCACGCTCGCGGACGGCTACGCCGGGGCCATGGCCCAGGTGGGCACCCGCACGCAGAGCGCGCTCTTCGCGGCCGAGCTGTCCACCACCATCGCCGCCAACCTGGAGCGGGACCGCACGGCCGTCTCGGGCGTCAATCTGGACGAAGAGGCTGCAAGGCTGATCCAATACCAGCAGGCTTACCAGGCATCGTCCAAGATGATCCAGATCGCGCAGAACATTTTTGACTCGCTGATCCAGGGCATGGGCCGCTGACCCGGCGCACCCCACAGCAGCTAGGAGTTCGACATGAGCACCAACATTTACCGCCTTGGCACGGCCAACATGTACGACAACGCGCTGCGCAACCTCGGCACGCGCCAGACCAACCTGTCGAACCTGCAAGAGAACCTCACCTCCGGCAAGCGCGTGGTGCGGGCCAGCGACGACCCGGTGTCCGCCGCCCAGGCCGAGCGCGCCATCACCCGGCTTTCGCGCATCCAGACCGAGCAGCGCGCGCTGGAAACCCAGCGCAACGCCATCGCGCAGGCCGAATCGAGCCTGGGCGATGCTGTGGCCCTGGTGCAGAACTTCCGCGAACTGGTGGTCCAGGCCGGCGACGGCAGCCTCTCGACGAACGACCGCAACACCATTGCCAACCAGTTACAGGGCCTGCGCGAGCAATTGCTGGAAGTGGCCAACCGCAAGGACACCAACGGCCTGCCGCTGCTGGGCGCGCTCGGCAGCGCACTGGCGCCTTTTCTGGGCCCCCAAAGCACCGCGCCGGACTACAGCTTTGACGGATTGCCGGGCCAGGCAGCGAGCAGCGGAACGGCCATCCCCGGCATGCTGGACGGGCATGCGGCTTTCATGTTTGACCCGCAGCGGGACGGCGTCTACACCGCGGGCGTGAGCGCCATCCCCTCCAGCCGCTTCCTCAACACCACGGCCATCAAGCCCGTGGACCCCAGCCTGGTGACCGGCGACAACTACACCATCACCTTCAGCGCCGTGGGCCCGGGTGCCACGCCCGGCACCACCACCGCCACCTACACGCTCACCAACACCACCACGGGCGCGGTCTCTGCGCCGGTGGTGGTGCCCGACTTTCCGTCCGACAAGCCGGTGACGATTTCCGTCACCGGCGTGCCCGGGCTCACGTTCGACATCAAGGGCAACCCCGACAATGGCGACACCATCACTCTGCAGCCGAGCGCCAGCCTGTTCAGCACGCTGGACAACGCGATCCAGGGCATCCGCAGCGCCCCCAACAGCAGCACGGCGGCCCAGGCCGTCGGGCAGGCCCTGGGCAACATGGACATCGGGCTTGAACGCCTGCACAACATGCGCGGCTATGCGGGCGAGCTGCTCAACCGCGCCGACCGCATCACGGGCGATCAGGAAAAGCGCTCCATCCAGCTGGAAGGCGACCGCTCGCGGGCCGAGGATCTCGATATGATCAAGGGCATATCGGATTTCCAGAACCAGCAGGTGGGCTACGAGGCCGCACTCAAGTCCTACGCGCAGGTTCAGAAGCTGTCCCTGTTCAATTTCATCAGTTGAGAACGTTGTTGCCCGGAATCTGCCCCTGGCTGCGTGACACCACCCCGCCGGCCGCAGGCCCCGCCACATTGCCCGAGAGCACATGGTCCAATCTGTCCTTGGCCGCCTGATCCTGGGCTACCGCCCGCTGTGGGGCCGCGCCCGCAAGCTTGCCGGCATCCAGCTGTTCGTGCACGGCGACGCATCGGGCATGGTGGACACCGCCCACCTCCTGCGCACGCTGCAGGAGCTGTGGTCGGCCAGCTCGCCCCCTGTACTGCTGTCGCCCCAGAACCACCAGCTGCTGTGCGACATGCTCGAGAACGCACCCCGTGGGTCCCCGTGGATCGAGGTGCGTGGCAGCTGGCTATCCGACTCCGCCATCTTCGCCCGCGTGAAGGCCGCGCACCAACGGGGCCTCAAGCTGGTCTGGCGCGGCGAACTGGGCCGCCTGCCTGAGCCCGAGGTGGCCCAGTGCTTTGACAACAGCCTGCTGACCTTGCGGCCGGAGGATGCCGTGGCGGCGCTCAAGGCCGCCCCCGCCCGCCCGGGGGCTCCCGCCCCCGCGCAGCGCCCCGTGGCCAGCCCCGTGCTGGCCGGGCAGATGTATGAGAACGTCGCCAGCCGCGCGCTCATGGAGCACTGCCTCGATCAGCACAATGCGCTGGCGCTGGCCGGCTGGCCCACGGAAGACGTGCTCTACAGCCTGCGGCACCAGCCCCAGCAGCCCTCGCACGCGGTGATCTTCAAGCTCATGAAGGCCATCGACGATGAGCAGTCGCTGGAGACCTTCGAAGACATCCTGGGCCAGGACCCGATCCTGGCCTACCGTTTCATGGTCTACACCAATTCGGCGGCTCTCGGCCTGCGCACCGGCATTGATTCCTTGCGCCGCGGCCTAGTGATGATGGGCTATGGCTCGATCAAGCGCTGGCTTTCCGACCAGCTGCCGCACGCCAGCAACGAGCCCAACATGCAGCCGGTGCGCGAATCCATGGTGATGCGTGCCACCCTCATGGCGCATTTGCTGGACGCGGGCATCGAGAACGACCTGCGCCGCGAGATCTACCTGTGCGGGCTGCTGTCGCAGCTCGACGATCTGCTGGGCGAGCCGCTGGGCACCATCCTGCGCCGCCTGCCCCTGTCCGAACGCATCTACGACGCCACGGTGCTGCGCACCGGCCCCTACGCGGGCGGCTTGCAGATGGCCTGTGCCCTGGAAACCGAAGACGCCAGCGCCATCCGCAGCCTGTGCGAGACCTACGAAATGGACATCGAGGAAGTCAACCGCGCCCTGCTGCGCGTGCTGGCGGATCTGGAAGTAGAGCGAAGGTAACGGTAGTCCTCCGACCCGCTTCGCGTCTTCCCCCAGACGGGGGACGCCACCAGCGGCCTGGGGGCGCCGGGTTCAGCACCCTCTTGCTGACTCCCCGCACTCACCGCATCTGCTCATCCCGCACCCGTGCGAACGTCTTCCAGAACGCGGCCTCCTGCGTGGTGGCGAAGTTGATGCGCATGAGGGTGCTGGGCTTGCGCTCGGCGTGGAACAAGGCGCCCGGCGCCAGCAGGTAGCCTTCGTCGAGCATGCGCTGCGATAGCGCGTCCGTATCCACCCCTGTCTCCACCCAGCCAAACAGTCCGACGGGCTCGGCCGCGAAAGTGCAGCCTGCGCCCAGCGCCAGCTTCACACTGCGCGCCCGCGCAGCATCCAGCCGCGTGCGAATGCGCTCGGCGTGGCGGCGCAGCTGGCCTTGCTCGATGCACAGGGCCAGCGCCTTTTCCAGCAGCGCGGGCGTGGTCAGCGTGGCCAGCAGCTTGGTATCGAGCAGTTGCTCCACCAGTGCGGAGGGGGCGGCCATGAAGCCGATGCGCCAGTTGGGCGCAAGGATTTTGGCAAAGCCGCTCACGTAGATGGTGCGCGAGAGGCCGTCGAGCGACGTGAGGCGCGTGGCATGTTCGGGTGCGATGTGACTGTAAGTGTCGTCCTCGACGACATGGAAGTTGTACTGGTTGGCCAGCTGCAGGATGCGGTGCGCGCTGCCGGGCGAAAGGCAGTAGCCCGTGGGGTTGTGGAACACGCTCACGCTCACGTAGAGCTTGGGCTGGTGGGCCTCGCAATAGCGGGCCATCACCTCCAGGTCTGGCCCATCGGCGCGGCGGGGCACGGGCAGGATGCGCATGCCCAAGGCCGCCAGCCGCGCAAATTCCACGGCCCAGCCGGGTTCCTCCACCATCACCGGGTCGCCGGGGCGCAGCAGCGTGCGGCTCACGATGTCGAGGGCATGCGTGGCGCCCACGGTGGTGATGATCTGCTCAGGCGCGGCGTGCACGTTCAGCGTGGCCAGCTTCTTCGACAGCACGCGCCGCAGGCCGACATCGCCCAGGGGCTCACCGTACTGCAGCGAAAAATCGTTCAATGCACGGGTGCTGGTCACCTTGCGCACGGCAGCGGGCATGAAGGTGGACTCCAGCCACGAAGGAGGAAAAACGCCCATGCCGGGCTGCGGTTTGTCGCTGATCTTGTGGAACATGCCGCGGATGAGCGCGGTGGCGTTGACGGGCGGCGCCCCCCGCGCTGCACCGCGCCCCGCCCCCCGTGCGGCGAACCAGTGGGCCGTGCTCCAGTTGCCCATGGCCTGCTCCACGTCGTGGCTTCCTGCTCCGACTTCCTCGGGCGGCCTCTCCGCCGGGCCGGGAGGCATCTCGCGCACGAAGAAGCCCCGGTTCTTGCGCGCCTCGACCAGCCCCTGCGCCAGAAGCTGGTCATAAGCGGCCACCACGGTGGACGGGCTCACGCCATGCTGCTGCGCGCACTGCCGCACCGAAGGCAGGCGCGCCCCAGGCGCGAGCAGGCGGTTGCGGATGCGCTCGCTGAAACGTGCGGACAACTGCTCGGTCAGCGACTGGGCGGTGGTTTTCATCAACATGGAAATATCCCGGGTGTACTGTCACGCGAACCAATACAGATTACGAACTGCGCTGCCGAACTGTATTGGTGGTGTACTGAAACTGAAGATTACATTGAAGCCCATACCTTGACAAGAATTCTCCCGGCGCCACCCCGACCCGCTCCATGACCGCCCCTGAACTGACCGCCTTGCTGCTGTTTTGCACCGCGATGAGCTTTTCGCCGGGGCCCAACACCACGCTGTCCACCGCGCTGGCGGCCAACCTGGGCTTGCGCCGGGCCCTGCGCTTTTGCATCGCGGTGCCCACGGGCTGGACGCTGCTCATGCTGGGCAGCGGCCTGGGTCTGGGCGCGCTGATCACCGGTGTGCCCGCCCTGCGCTGGAGCGTGACGCTGGCGGGCGTGTCCTACATGCTGTGGCTGGCTTTCAAGCTCAGCCGCGCAGGCCAGCTCACCGAAGTGGACGGCAGCCGCCTGAACGTGACCTTCTGGCAGGGCGTGGGCCTGCAATTCGTGAACATCAAGGCCTGGATGCTGGCGCTCACGCTCAGCGCGGGCTGGGTGGTCAACGCGGCCGGACAGCCGGCCGCCAACCCGGGCGAGCGCCTGGCGATCATCTGCGCCGTGATGATGGCGTTCGCGTTCACCAGCAATTTTGTCTATGCGCTCGTGGGCTCGCTGCTGCGCCAGTGGCTGGCCCAGGGCCGCCGCCTGCTCTGGTTCAACCGCGCATTGGCCCTGGTGCTGGTGGTGACGGCCTTCTGGATGCTCACGCTATGAACCCCGCACAGGAACGCGAAGCGCTGATCTGGGGCCTGGTGGGTGTGGCCCTGTTCGCAGCCACGCTGCCCATGACCCGGCTGGCCGTGGGCCCGGTGGAGGCGCCGCAGCTCTCGCCTTGGTTTGTCACCTTCGGCCGCGCCGCGGTGGCAGGGCTGCTGTCCGCTCTGTACCTTGCCTGGCAGCGCAGCCAGGGGCGGCTGAACGTGCCCGGCCGCGCGCAGTGGCCGCTGCTCGGTATCACGGCGTTCGGCGTGATCGTCGGATTCCCGCTGTTCCTGGCGCTGGCGCTGCGCTACGTGCCCAGCACGCACGGCGCAGTGGTCACGGCGCTGCTGCCGCTGTCCACGGCCGTGCTGGGCGCGCTGTGGTACCGCCAGCGGCCTTCGGTGGGCTTCTGGGCGTGCGCGGTCCTGGGCAGCGGTCTGGTGCTGGGCTTCATGGCCTGGCGCGCGGGCGGCTTTTACCTGGGCGCGGCCAACATCTATCTCCTCATCGCCATGACCACCGGCGCCTTCGGCTACATCGGCGGCGCGCGCCTCACGCCCAGCCTGGGCGCCGAGCAGGTGATCTGCTGGGTGCTGGCCTGCAGCTTGCCCCTGACGCTGCCGGTAGCCTGGTGGTTCGCGCCACCCGAGCCCGCAGCCATTGGCGCCATGGCGTGGGCGGGCTTCGCGTATGTCGCGCTGTTCTCGATGTGGATCGGCTTCTTCGCCTGGTACCGCGCGCTGGCGCTCGGCGCCGTGCGCGTGAGCCAGATCCAGCTGGTGCAGCCCTTCCTGAGCTTGCTGTTCGCCGTGCCGCTGCTGGGCGAGCAGCTGGATCTGGTCACGGTGGTCTTCGCACTGGCCGTCATCGCCACTGTTTTCGTGGGCAAGAAGATGCCCGTCCACCAGGGAGCCGCCGCATGACCATCGCCACCAAGACCATCACGCCCGAACAACGCCTCGCGCAGCTCGGCATCGTCCTGCCAGCGGTCTCGGCGCCGCGCGGCAACTTCGATGCGTACGTGCTGGACGGGGGCCTGCTGTACCTGTCCGGCAAGGGCTCGCCGCTGCGTGAAGACGTGGCCATCGTGCCCAAGGTGGGACGCGAGATCACTGCCGAAGAGGCCCGCCAGCATGCCCGCACCGTGGGCTTGCACCTGATCGCCACGATGCAGGCCGCGCTGGGCAACCTCTCGCGGGTGCGCCGCGTGGTGAAGGTGCTGGGCATGGTCAACGCCACACCGGACTTCATGCAGCACACCGAGGTTGTCAACGGCTGCTCGGACCTGCTGGTCGAGGTGTTCGGCGACGCCGGCCGTCACGCGCGATCGGCCGTGGGCGTGGGCTCGCTGCCGCGCGGCTTTGCGGTGGAGATCGAAGCCATTGTTTCCGTGAAGGACTGAACCGCCATGCAGATGAGCCACATCCCCTTTGCCACCACCGACTGGTCGTCCCTGCCCCGCGAGGAAAAGAGCGCGCAGGCTGGCCAAGCGTTCTGGCGCACCCGGCAGTTCGGCGATCTTCGCGTGCGCATGGTGGAGTACACGCCCGGGTATGTTTCCGACCACTGGTGCACCAAGGGACATGTGCTGCTGTGCCTGCAGGGCGAGCTGCATACCGAACTGGCCGATGGCCGGGTGTTCAGCCTCACGCCGGGGATGAGCTACCAGGTGGCTGACAACGCCGAACCGCACCGCTCCACGTCACCCAAGGGTGCCACGCTCTTCATCGTGGATTGAAGCGGCAAAACAGCAAATCCGACCAACACGGTATGAACGAGGGCCTGTGAAATACTCTGCGGAACAAGCGTTGCGGCAACTGCCCGGTCAGGCGGGGGAGCGGTTTGTGGAGCTCCTGCGCCACGGCACCATGCGCACCGAGCTGTATGCGCCTCGTGGTCACGACCCGCAGCAGCCGCACACGCAGGACGAGTTGTATTTCATCCAGCGTGGCAGTGGAGAGTTCGTTCAGGGCAGCGAACGCCACCGCTTTGCAGCGGGAGACGCCTTTTTTGTACCTGCGGGACAGCACCACCGCTTCGAGAATTTTTCTGACGACTTTGCAACATGGGTAGTCTTTTGGGGACCGCCCGGAGGAGAACGAGAGTGAAACTGAACGACCTTCCACAGGCCAGCACCTGGACCCTGGCGCGCCGCGCCGAGCGCATGAACCCCTCGGTCATCCGCGAAATCCTCAAGGTCACCGAGAAGCCCGGCATCATCAGCCTGGCGGGCGGCCTGCCCTCGCCCAAGACCTTCCCTGTGTCGGCCTTTGCCGAAGCCTCGGCCGCCGTGCTGGGCAACGACGGGGCTGCGGCCCTGCAATACGCCGCCAGCGAGGGCTACGGTCCGCTGCGCCAGGCGATTGCCGACTTCCTGCCTTGGGACGTGAACCCCGACCAGATCCTGATCACCACCGGCTCGCAACAGGCGCTGGACCTGATCGCCAAGGTGCTCATCGACTCGGACAGCCGCGTGCTGGTGGAGACCCCCACCTACCTGGGCGCGCTGCAGGCCTTCACGCCCATGGAGCCCACCGTGGTGTCCGTGGCCAGCGATGACGAAGGCGTGCTGGTGGACGACCTCAAGACCAAGGTGGGCACAGGCGCCGACAAGGCCCGCTTCCTGTATGTGCTGCCCAACTTCCAGAACCCTACCGGCCGCACCATGAGCGATGCGCGCCGCGCCGCGCTGGTCAATGCCGCCGCCGAACTGGGCCTGCCGCTGGTGGAAGACAACCCCTACGGCGACCTGTGGTTTGACAACCCGCCACCCGCACCGCTCACGGCCCGCAACCCCGAAGGCTGCATCTACATGGGCTCGTTCTCCAAGGTGCTGGCCCCCGGCCTGCGCCTGGGCTTCATGGTGGCACCCAAGGCCGTGTACCCGAAGCTGCTGCAGGCCAAGCAGGCGGCCGATCTGCACACCCCTGGCTACAACCAGCGTCTGGTGGCCGAAGTGATGAAGGGCGGCTTCCTGGACCGCCACGTACCCACCATCCGCGCGCTGTACAAGCAGCAGTGCGAGGCCATGCTGGCCGCGTTGACGAAGGAAATGCAGGGCCTGGACGTGCACTGGAACCGCCCCGACGGCGGCATGTTCCTCTGGGTGCGCCTGCCCGAGGGCATGAGCGCTGTGGAGCTGCTGCCCAAGGCGGTGGAGCGCAACGTGGCCTTTGTGCCTGGCGCGGCTTTCTATGCCGACAATGCTGACCCGCGCACGCTGCGCCTGTCGTTCGTGACCTCCACGGCCGAGCAGATCGCCACGGGTATCGCTGCGCTGGCCGCGGCAATTAGAGGTGCCACCCCCTGAGCGGCTGCGCCGCTTCCCCCTCTCTCTACGCGCTGCGCGCTACGGGAGGGGGACGCAGCCAGCGGCCTGGCCAAGCCAGTTCCGCGGCTACCTCACGTGGCCGCGCCCGCAGCACACACCAGCGATGGCGCAACTCACCATGAAAGTCAATCAAGCATGCTAAGGATATGGGGACGCCTGTCGTCCATCAACGTGCGCAAGGTGGTCTGGGCAGTGCAGGAACTGGGGCTCTCTGCCGTGCAGCGCACCGACGCTGGCGGGCAGTTTGGCATCGTGCGCGAGCCGCGTTACCTCGCCCTCAATCCCAACGGCCTGGTGCCGCTGGTCGAAGACGACGAAACGGGCGTGACGCTGTGGGAATCCAACCCCATCGTGCGCTACCTGTGCGCCCGGCACGCGCCAGGCGGCCTGTACCCCGAAAGCCTGCGCGATCGCTTTGTGGCCGAGCAGTGGATGGACTGGCAGCAGACGACGCTCAATCCGGCCGGGCGCGACGCCTTCATTCAGTGGATCCGCACGCCCGCTGCGCAACGCAACGACGCGCTGATCGCCGCCTCCGTGGCCGCCACCGAACCCTTGATGGCGATGCTGGACGCCCACCTGGCCCGCCAGCCCTTCATGGCGGGCGAGCGCTTCACCATGGCCGACATCCCCGTGGGCTGCGAAATTCACCGCTGGTGGGGCCTGCCGCAGGAGCGCCCGGCACGGCCGCATCTGGAGCGGTGGTACAACGCGGTCAGTTCGCGCCCCGGCGCCCGGGGCGTGCTGGACCTGCCTCTCTCCTGACCCCGAATCCACCATGCACCAGCGCCCCTTCAAGCAGATCGACGTGTTCAGCCACCGCCCCGGCTACGGCAATCCGGTGGCCGTGGTGCTGGATGCTGAAGGCCTGGACGATGCGGACATGCGCCGCTTTGCCGCCTGGACCAATCTGTCGGAAACCACCTTTCTGCTGCCACCCACCGAGGCGGGGCGCGCCGCGGGAGCGGACTACCGGCTGCGCATCTTCAGCCCCAATGGCGAGCTGCCCTTTGCAGGACACCCCACGCTGGGCACCTGCCACGCCTGGCTGCAGGCGAGCAACGCCCCAAGCCAGAACGGCATGGTGATCCAGGAGTGCGCGCTGGGCCTGGTGCGCATTGCGCATGCCGATGGCACCTTGGCCTTTGCCGCGCCCCCGCTCAAGCGCAGCGCACCCAGCCCGGCGCTGGTGCCGCTGATTGCCAGTGCCCTGGGCCTGCGCCCGCACCAGATCCTGGGCGCGCAGTTGCTGGACAACGGCCCCGTGTGGCTGGGGCTGCTGCTGGACAGCGCCGAGACCGTGCTGGGCCTGCGCCCCGACCATGCGCGCCTGAAGGACCTGGGCCAGGACGTGGGCGTGATCCACGTGGGGCCCGCAGCCGCCGACACCCGCCAGCCCGGCGCCGTCGTGCGCGCCTTCGCCGCCCCCATGGGCAACCCTGAAGACCCGGTCACCGGCACTCTGAACGCCAGCCTGGCCGAATGGCTGATCGCCGACGGCCTGGCGCCCAAACGCTACCTGGTGGCCCAGGGCGAATGCCTGGGCCGGGCCGGGCGCGTGCATGTGCGCCAGGACGAGCATCACCAGATCTGGGTGGGCGGCCAGGCCGTCACCTGCATCGAAGGGACGGTGCTGCTGTGAATCGGCCTGCCGCCACCGTACCGCCGCCCAGCGGCTGACCCCGCGGCCGCACACCTCCCAGGCCCACCCGAGCGTGCCCGCAAGACACCGCCCAGGCGCCGGTCTTTCCCCCGGCGTGCCCAGCGTTTCATCACTTCAGCGTTTTTCAACAGAGGACTTGATCACCATGCACCAACGCCCTTTCCAGCAAGTTGACGTCTTCACCGAGCAGCCCTACCGCGGCAATCCGCTGGCAGTGGTGCTGGACGGCACGGGCCTGTCCACCGAAGCCATGCAGGAGTTCACGAACTGGACCAACCTGTCCGAAGCCACCTTCGTGCTGCCCCCCACGCCCGAGGGCCGTGCCGCCGGGGCCGACTACCGCGTGCGCATCTTCTGTCCTGGGCGCGAGCTGCCCTTTGCCGGCCACCCCACGCTGGGCAGCTGCCACGCCTGGCTGAAGGCCGGCGGCCAGCCGCAGGCGGCGGGCAAGGTGGTGCAGGAGTGCGGCGTGGGCCTGGTCACGCTGCGCCAGGACGGCGCGCGCCTGGCATTTGCCGCGCCGCCGCTCATCAAAAGCGGTCCGCTGGCCGAAGAAGATGTTGCCTTGATTGCGAAGGGCCTGGGCGTGGCGCGCAGCGACATCCTGCACCACGCCTGGTGCGACAACGGCCCCAACTGGCGCGGCGTGATGCTGCGCTCGGCCGAGCAGGTGCGCGCGCTGAAGCCCGATGCCAGCATCCTCGGCCAGCTGGATGTGGGCGTGGTCGGCCCGCGCGGAAAAGTGGGGGTGATCGGCAGCACGGACGCCGAAGGGATTGCATTTGAAGTGCGCGCCTTCTTCCCCGGCAGCAACGGCCTGGCCGAAGACCCTGTGACTGGCAGCCTGAACGCAGCCCTCGCGCAGTGGCTCATCGGCGCGGGCCTGGCCCCCGCGCAGTATGTGGCCGCCCAGGGCACGTGCCTGGGCCGCGCGGGGCGGGTGTATGTGCAGCAGGACGGCGACACGATCTGGGTGGGCGGCAGCAGCGTGACCTGCGTCTCCGGCGAGGTGCTGTTGTGACCGCCGCCGCAGTGCACGCGCCCTGCGTGGACCACCTCGTCGTGCTCGCGGCCGACCTGGCCAGCGGCGTGGCCTGGTGCGAGCGCAGCTTCGGAATCACCCCCACGGCCGGTGGCGAGCACCCGCTGATGGGCACGCACAACCGCATCTTCAATGTGTCCAGCCCCGCGCACCCGCGCGCCTATCTGGAAATTATTGCTATCAATCCAGGAGCTTCCGGCGCTCGTCCAGCAAGCGCCAGGCGCTGGTTTGACATGGATGACGCCACCCTGCAGCAGCAGGTGGCCGCACACGGCCCACAGCTCATCCACTGGGTGGCCAGCGTGCCCGACGTGGCCGAGCGCTGCGCCGCCCTGGCCGCGCTGGACATCGACCGCGGCCCCGTGCTCACGGCCAACCGCCCCACGCCCAACGGCCTGCTGCAGTGGCAGATCACCGTGCGCGAGGACGGCCTGCGCCTGATGGACGGCTGCCTGCCCACGCTCATCCAGTGGGGCGCCGTGCATCCCTGCGACAGCCTGCCCGCGTCGGGCGTGCAGCTGCAGTCCCTGGCCCTGCAGCACCCGCAGGCCGCCACGCTGCAGGCGGCGTGCGATGCCATCGGCGTGGCGAGCTGCGTGGGGGTTGCCGCCGGTGGCGTGCCCCGCATCACCGCGCAGCTCAGCACCCCGCGCGGGCCTGTCGCCATCACATCCTTCACCCCACAGGCCTGACCACCATGCTGTTTTCGCCGCAAGAACTGCTTTTCTTCGCCCTGGCCGCGCTGGTCCTGGTGCTTACGCCCGGCCCCAACATGGTGTACTGCGTCTCGCGCAGCCTCACCCAGGGGCCGCGCGCCGGACTCATCTCGCTGGCGGGCGTGGTGCTGGGCTTTGTGGTGCACCTGCTGGCGGCTGCCTTGGGCCTCACCGCGCTGCTGGCTGCCGTGCCGCTGGCGTTTGACGCCATCCGCTACGCTGGTGCCGCCTACCTGCTGTGGATGGCCTGGCAAGCCGTCAAGCCCGGCGGCGCCGCGCCGTTTGAAGCGCGCAACCTGCCGCACGACAGCCCGCGCACGCTGTTCCTCATGGGCTTCATGACCAACCTGCTCAATCCCAAGGTCGCGATGTTCTACCTGTCGTTCTTCCCCCAGTTTCTGCACCCCGAGCGCGGCCAGCTGCTGCAACAAAGCCTGACGCTGGGCACGGTGCAGATCTGCACCAGCGCCGCTGTGAACTCCTTGCTGGTGCTGGGCGCCGCGCGCGTGGCGCTGTTCCTCAACCGCAATGCTGCCTGGACGCGCGCCCAGCGCTACTTCATGGGCACCGTCCTCGGTCTGCTCGCCCTCAAACTGTTGACGGAAAAGAAAGCCGCCGCATGAACACCCGCCTCGACCCCACCGCCCTGCTGCCCACCCTGTCAACAGTTTGAGGGCGAGCAGAGGTGGTGTACCGCGACTTCACCGCCACGCCCCAATACCGCTGGGGCCTGCTGAGCCAGCGCCTGGGCACCGACTGCTGGCTCAAGCACGAGAACCACACCCCCGTAGGCGCGTTCAAGATCCGCGGGGGCCTGACCTACTTCGACCAGCTCGCCCAGCGCGGCGCGCTGCCCGCCGAGGTGATCAGCGCCACACGCGGCAACCACGGCCAGAGCATGGGCTGGGCCGCGCGTCGCCACGGCGTGGCCTGCACCATCGTCGTGCCGCGGGGCAACTCGGTGGAGAAGAACGCGGCCATGCGCGCTTTAGGCGTCACCCTCATCGAACACGGCGACGACTTTCAGGAGGCGCGCGAACACGCCATCCAGCTCGCCGCCCAGCGCGGCGCCCACATGGTGCCCAGCTTCCACCCCGATCTGCTGCGCGGCGTTGCCACCTACTGGTGGGAGTTTTTGCGCGCCGTGCCGCAGCTGGATGTGGTGTACGTGCCCATCGGCCAGGGCTCGGGCGCCTGCTCGGCCATTGCCGCCAAGCTGGCCCTGCAGCACCCCGTGCGCGTGGTGGGCGTGGTCAGCAGCCATGCCACCACGTATGCCGATTCGCTCGCCGCAGGCCGGGTGGTCGAAGCCCCGGTAACAACCCAGCTGGCCGACGGCATGGCCTGCCGCGTCGCCGATGCCGAGGCGCTGGCCGTGCTGGCCCCGCACATCGACCACATCGTGCAGGTGAGCGACGCCGAGGTTGCCGCCGCCATGCGCGCGATCTTCACCGACACGCACAACGTGGCCGAGGGCGCGGGCGCGGCGGCGCTGGCAGCGGCGTTGCAGGAAAAAGACCGCTTGAAGGGCCTGAACGTGGGGCTGGCGTTGACGGGCGGCAACGTCGATGCGCCGGTGTTCGGCGGCGTGCTCTCGGCCTGAACCCCATACGGGGGGCAGGTTATTGCTACGTAATTTATAGCATTGGTCGCTTGCGTGACAATAGGTAGCGGCTGTTTTCACCACAATCCGCCGCATGGGAACCCTCTACCTCGTGCGCCACGGCCAGGCCTCGTTTGGCGCGGATGACTACGACCAGCTGAGCGCGCGGGGCCGCGAGCAGGCGGTGCGGCTGGGCGAATACTGGCGCGCACGCGGCCTGCGGTTTGACGCGGTCATCACCGGCACGCTGCGCCGCCACACCCAGACGCTGGAGGGCATTGCAGAAGGCCTGCAGATCACACCCGTGGCGCTGCGGCTGCCGGGCCTCAATGAATACGACAGCCATGCGCTGATCAGTGCGATCCACCCGCAGCCCCTGGGCCCGGCCGACACGCCCGAGAAGTTTCGCCAGCACTTTCGCATCCTGTGCGATGCGCTCGCACAGTGGATGGCCGGCGTCATCAGCCCGCAGGGCATGCCCAGCTGGAACGAGTTTTCCGCCGGAATTCGCGCGACGCTGGACCATGTGCGCCACCACCACGTGGGCCACAACGTGTTGGTGGTGAGCAGCGGCGGCCCCATCTCGGCCGCGGTGGGCGAGGTGCTGGGCACGGCGCCTGAAGTGACCATTGCGCTGAACATGCGCATCCGCAACAGCGCGGTGACGGAGTTCTCGATCGCGCCCAAGCGGCTGATGATGCAGACCTTCAACACGCTGCCGCACCTGAACGAAGGGCCGCACCTGGACTGGATCACGCACGCCTGACCGCGGCGCACCAGGGGAGCGTTTCTATCCGCCTACAGCGCGAGCGCGAGGAACTTCGTGCCCGGCACGGGGTTGAAGCTCACGGGTTCCGCCGGCACGAAACCCAGGGACTCGTACAGCCGCTGGGCCGCGACGAATTCGGGCAACACGTCCAGGCACATGCGCACATAGCCGGCTTGCCGCGCCACCTCCAGCATCCGCTGGACCAGCTGCCGCCCGAGGTCCATCCCCCGGGCCGCTGGCCGCACGTATACGCGCTTAAGTTCGCAGGTGCCCCCATCGTCCACGCGGCGCAGCGCCGCACACCCCACCACGCCCCCATCGACGATGGCCAGCAGGACGCAACCGTCGGGCTCTGCGTACTTGCCCGGAAGTTGGGCGAATTCCTGCTCATAGTCCTGAAAACCCAGATCTGCTGTCGGGCTGTGGACGTATTCGCGGAAGATCGCGGTGACGACTGGGAGGTCGTCTGGAAACAGGGCGTGGCGGATCATGGTCATGCAGAGAAAGAAGAACCGCCGCAAAACTGGCTGATCAATGACGGCAAGCGTACCTGGACTGCCCGGGGGCACAGCATGGTCTTGCCGCGGCCCTTGCCGGTTCACTGCGCTTTGAGTTTCAGCAGGTACACCAGCACCTTCGCCATCGTCTCATCCAGCTTCATGAATTCCGCCAGGTCCTTGCCAGGAAGCCATGAAGACTCCCATCGGTGCAGCTTCAGCGCACGCAGCCACGCCTCGTGGTGGCAGGCGGCCTCCACCGCGGCCTGCATCTGTGCCGCCCGGGCGGCTGCAACCGACGTACCGGTGAACACGCCGCGCCAGTTGTCCATGGTGGCGTCCACACCCTGGTCTCTGAAAGAGGGCACGCCGTGGACCGCGTGGCGGGATGACACACCGATGGTGCGCAGTGTTCCCGCCGCCACGGCATCGCTGAATTCGCTGTAGCCGGAGAGCCCCAGCGCGGCCTTCCCCGTGGCAACGGCCCGCACGACATCGGCGCCGCCGGCGAACGCTTGGTACTGGAGGTCGGCGGGACTCGCCTTGCACGCACGCGCCAGAATGCCCGCGAACATATGGTCTGCGCCGCCGGCCGAGCCGCCCGCAATCGACAGGCCGCGCAAGTTGGCATGCATAGCATCGGCCAGGTCTTTGGCAGTCTTGATGGGAGACTGCGTGGCGACTGCTGCCACCAGGTGATCGCTCGCCAGCCTGGCAATCGGCTGCAGATGCGTGAGATCGGCCACCGGCTTGTGCAACGCCACGGCCCCCACCATGACGAGCCCGCCGATGAGCAGCGCATTCGCATCGCTGCCGTACTTTTCCGCGTAGGCGGCAAGGCCGATGGTGCCGCCCTTGCCACCAATGTTCTCGTAATCCACCTGGTCTGCCGCGCCCACGCCCACCAATGCCGCGCCGAGTGAGCGGCCGGTCTGGTCCCAGCCACCGCCCTGGCTGCCCGGTATCACGATGCGCAGTGTGGTCGCGAGCTTCGGCCCCTTGGGCGGCGTTCCTGGAATGCGCGATGCAGGCCCGCCGTGCGCCAGCTGAGCGCTGACCAGCGGAGCAGATCCTGTTGCCAGTGCGGCCGCAGCCATACGGCCCAGCACATCTCGGCGATTGAAGGCCGTCATGGGTGTTTCCCTCTGAAAAATATGTGGAGTGGCCGCGTCGGCGGCATCGCCTTACCGGACGCCACCCACCACGCCGGCGGCCATGCGTCGGCGTCGCTCACTCCCCCTCTCCGCAAGCTATCAAGAACAGATTTTTTACATTTTGAAAGCTTCAAGTAAGTTTCATATGGTTGGAAAATTCTGACAAAATATTAATCAAAGAGAGGATGAGCGGGAGACTGCTGGCCACTTGCGGCAGGACTATCGCTCGCGAAACTGTCAGCCCCCTGTCGAGGACATCAGGGGAAACCCGGCCTGAATGCAGGAGCCACGGCAGGTTGACTGTTCGCGCCCCAAGCGACGACCCACTATTGCCACGAGCCAGTCGGTTCGCGAAGCACCAAAACACCAAGAACATTCGGGATCCAAAAGAATGCGCCACCCACCCGCCCCCAAGAGGGGCGTACTGCCACCGGTCATGCTGGACCGGCGAGCGGCGACTTCCCTGGGAGCACAGATTGCCCAGGCATTGCGCGAAGCCATCCGAAGCGGACACATGCAAGACGGCGCGCGCCTGCCGCCCAGCAGAAATGCCGCCGAGCAACTGGGCGTAGGCCGCAATGCCGTGGTGGATGCCTATGACGAGTTACTGGCCGAAGGCCTGGTGGAAACACGGGGGCGCCTGGGCAGCTTTGTCTCCTCCGGCACGCGCACGCCGCACCATCCTTCTCCCACCAGCGCGCCCACCCGAGAAGCCGACGCACTCTCCAAGCCCGGGCAGGACTGGAGGCTGGGGCAAACAAGCATCCAGCTTCTGCCATTGCATATCTGGCGCACCGCATGCCGCGAGGCCGGCCGGCACCTCCCGCCCAGCGACTACGGCGATCCCCGCGGGGTGCTCGGCCTGCGGGAGGCGATTGCGGAATGGCTGCTGCGCGAGCGCGGGATTGCCTACGACACCAGGCAGATCGTTCTGACGCAGGGCGCGGGCGCCGCCATCGACGCGCTGGCCAAACTTCTCATCAAGCCCGGAGACGTCTGCGCGGTCGAGAGCCCGGGCTATACGATGGCCACGCTTGCGATGGAACGGGCTGGCGCCAAGCTGGTGAAGGTTCCGGTGGATTCCCGGGGCATCGACGTGGACCTGGCATTTCAGCATCCGCCAAAGCTCATCCACCTCACCCCCGGACACCAATACCCGATGGGCGGACGGCTCTCAAGCCAGCGCCGGCAAGACCTGGTGCGGCTGATCCTGCGCCACGGCGGGTACCTGATCGAGAACGAGTACGACCACGAATTCATCCTCGACGGGCACAACCATGCCCCTGTCGCCGCAAGCCTTCCCGAGAACACCATCCTCGTCAGCACGTTCGCCAAAGCCATCAGCCCCTCGCTGCGGGTCGGCTTTATCGCAGCGCCCAGAGTTATCGCCGATACGCTTACCCAGGACATCAACCAGTCCCAGCAGCACGTTTCATGGCCTGTACAGGTATCGCTCCAGTGGCTACTGCGCTCGGGGGAAATGCGGCGCCATTTGCGGCGGGTGCACCGGCATTTCACCGATCTGCGCCAGCAGTTACTCCATGCCATCGCAAGGGACTGCCCCGGCCTGCAGGTACTCAGCCACGAAGGGGGGCCCCACGTGGTGCTCACCGCCGGCCAGGCGCAGCCCGATGACCTGCTGGCGCAATGCATTCGCCAGCGGGGCGTCATTCTGCAGACGCTCCGCGATTTTGGAGGGGAGCAGCCAACACCCTTGATGGGGTACGGGCATATGGGCAAGGCCGACCTTGCCAGTGCGGCCACGCTGCTAGCGGCAGCGTGGGCAGACGCGCAGCGGCTTTCCGCATCGCGCCCCCCCCCGCAGGCACAGCCCGGCACAGAATTGTCCGCACATATATCAGGAAGCCATAGCCGGGCAGGGCCAACATCCACTTCGTAGCACCCCAACAGGGATCAGAAGCCCTGGCCAGTCCGGAGAAGAAGCCCGCCAGCCGCCAGGGCGCGGGGGGGATTGATGGATGACACGCCTTAGCAGCAGCGCACCTACTTGAACATGTCAGGTGAAAAGCTCTGGCGAAACACTTCATCGCATTGACAATCAACACGCCCGACGCCTTGACCTCGACCAGGACGTTGCCCCCCCCGCGAACACATTGATCTCGCCAGCGGCATAAGCTGAGAGAAGAGCGACACTGCCCTTGAAAAGCCTGAGTTGCGCATGGGGCAGCAAGGCCTTTGCCAGCCCCTCTTCCAGACTGCCCTGGGCCACCTCCGGTAAGGCGGTCATGCGGTCCGCGCTGGCCACCGCATCAGTTTCACCGTCACCGGAAGCACAGCCGCATCACACGGCATGCCGTGGCGCTACCGTAACCAAAGCCAAAGCCAAAGCGCATTTTTTGGTTCCGAATTTTCTTGATGTTTTGGTGCTTAACGCAGCGCCCATCTGGCGGCACAGTACGCCGCCACACAACAAGAAGAAACAAGGCAGCCTGCGCACATGAACAGCCAGCCCCTTTGTGCCAGGCCCAGATCAGCCAGTCCCTGATACGGCCAGCCGGACTGAAGGTTTCACGAGTGTTTCTTTTCTGTTCGCGAGAGGAAGGCACCAAGCCGCCCCGTGTGTTGTTCATAAGCGCCCACACTTTTTTACATCCAACTCGGAGGGAAGATGAATTCCAAGCTCAATGTGCTTTCTTCATTGGTGGCCCTGGCCTGCCTGGGCGTGTCTGGCTGTGGCGGCGGCAATGGAGACAACAGCGCGGCCGCCCCTGCCGCCAACGCCTTGCTCAAGGCAGGGGCCTTGCCCACGGCGGAAGGCTGGCAACAAATTCCCAGCACGCGCCTGCAAGACCACTGCCCGCCGAACAACTACGCTTCGTCTGGCTACAACTTCTTTGACACCTGCCACGGCATCGTCGACGCCTGGGGTAGCGCCGTCATGGACACGCAACGCAATCGCCTGATCGTGTGGGGTGGGGGGCACAACGACTACTACGGCAATGAGGTCTACGCCGTCGATCTGAATGCCGCTTCGGCTACACGGTTGAACACTCCCAGCATTCCCACGAACCTCGGCCGCAGCCCCACCGACACCCTGCCGGATGGCACCCCCAATTCCAGGCACACGTATGACGGGCTCACCTATGTCGAAAACGGCGACAAGATGTTTGTTTTCGGTGGCGCCTATGCAGCGGAAGCAGGCACCCTCGGGGCAGATACATGGCTGCTCGACATGGTCACGCTGAAGTGGCAAAAGATGAACCCGAGCGGACCTATTCCCCGGCCCGTTGCGGGCGTAGTGACCGCGTATGACAGGAATAGCGGCAAGGTCTTCCTGCACGACGACATCAATCTTTACAGCTACGACATCGCGCAGAACCGGTATACGCAACACACGGACTGGACGCCCATCGATTACCACATGACGGGCACCATCGACCATGCCCGCAAGAAACTTTTCATCGTGGGCGGCGGACAGGCCTGGGTTTACGACCTGACCACCTTCCAGCGACAGGCCATCGACACCACGGGTGCCTCGGCCATCGTGAATGCCAGCAGCCCCGGCCTGGCGTATGACTCCGACCGCGGCCTGATCGTCGCCTGGAGCGGCGGCGATACGGTCTATACCTACCACCCCGACAGCAACCACTGGAGCAGCACGACGTACGCTGGCGGCCCTGGCGCAGCGGTCGAGGCGGGCACGTTCAAGCGATTTGCCTACTCGCCAACGTCCAAGGCCTTCGTGCTGGTCAACTCGATGGGGGGCAATGCCTATCTGCTGCGCGTATCTGCGGCTTCCAGCCCCCCGCCAGCGCCTACGCCAGCGCCAGCGCCGCCGCCCCCGGCCCCGGCACCGGCTCCCACACCAGCGCCCGCCCCTGCACCAGCCACCGGCTGGACGCGCATCGCCAGCGAGGGCCAGTCCTTTTCCGTCTCCGGTACCCAGACGGTGCGCTACGGTGCAGGCAGCCAATGGGTCACCAAAACGGTGTCAGGGACCGGGCAGTGCACCAATGCATTCTTTGGCGAGGATCCGGCCTACATGACCGTGAAGTCCTGCGAAGTGCAGACCACAGCGCCTGCTCCCTCGCCCACGCCGGCGCCCACGCCTGCACCCGCACCCGCACCCGCACCCGCACCCGCACCAGCGACAGACTGGACGCGCATCGCCAGCGAAGGCCAGTCCTTCACCGTCTCCGGCACCCAGACGGTGCGCTACGGCGCAGGAAGCCAGTGGATCCAGAAGAGCGTCACCGGCACGGGCCAATGCACCAATGCATTCTTTGGCGAGGACCCGGCCTACATGACCGTGAAGTCCTGCGAAGTCCAGCCCCCCGCGCCTGCTCCTACTCCCGCCCCGGCTCCGTCCCCCTCTCCCATCGCCGCCAACCTGAGCCTGCGGCTCAGCAGCCCGGCCGGTGGCATGGGACTACCCTTCACGATGGGTCAGGCATTCCAGCAAGGCCATGTGCCCAACGGCTCGACGGTCGTGTCGCCCGAGGTGCCTGAGCTCCAAGTGGTCGTCAAGAACCGATGGCCGGATGGCAGCGCGAAGTACGCCATCCTCTCCGGCCGGGCGGACCTGATCGCGAATACCCCTCGCACGATCAATCTCAACGTGGCCGCAGCGCCAGCGGCCGCGGCCCCGCTGGCCACCTCCGCCCTGGCAGGGGTGCGTGCCTCAGTGCAGTTCGCCAACTTCGGTACGGCCGGCTGGGGCGCCGCAGATTGGGCGGCACCCACGCAGACCGTGGTCTCCGGGCCGCAGATGAGCGCCTGGACCTATCGCAAGCCCATCGGCAGCGACAAGCATCTGGTGGCGTGGCTCGAAGTGCGCGCCTACAAGGGCGGACGCATCGAATTCCTCCCCTGGATCGAAAACGGCTACCTGAACGTTGCCAGCCCCACGGCCAAGAGCGGCACCGCCGCCTTCACCGTCAACGGCACCCAACGTTTCCGCCAGCCACTGAACCTGCTCAACCACCAGCGCGCGGTGCTCGCTGGCGGCACCACACTGAGCCACTGGGTCGGCGGCGACCCCCAGGTCACCCCTCGCCACGACACCACCTACCTGATGGCCACCAAGCTGGTGCCCAACTACCGCGGCGTCACGGCGTCCGGCAGCACACTGCTTGCGGGCCTGCCATCGAGCTACGCCCCGCTGGGCCAGGCATCTTTTCCAGACACCATGGGCTCACCTGGGTACGACCCCTCCATAGGTCTGCTCCCCGAGTGGGACGCCGCCTACCTGACCTCGGGCGGCGACCCGCGCGCCTGGCGCGGCGTAATGATCAACGGCTACGCCGCCGGCCGCTACGGTACCCATTTCCGCGACGAAACCACGCAGCGCCCCCTCGCGTTCTCCAGCTATCCCAATCTGGTCATGGGCAACGGAGCCGGCGTCTCCGGCATCGGTGCCTCCAGCACCGGCAACTACACCCCGAACGCCAGCGGCACCACCCCACCGACCTATGGATCGGCCCACCACCCCTCCATGGGCTACATGGCCTACCTGCTCAGTGGATGGAACTACTACCTGGAGGAAACGCAGTTGCTGGCCACGGCCAACTACCTCAAGCAGAGCAATACCACCCGCAAGGCAGAGGATGGCGTCTTCGAGAGTTCCTCTGGCTCCAATATCCCGCGCGGCGCAGCGTGGGCCACGCGCACGCTGATGCAGGCAGCCGCCATCACTCCCGATGGCGACGCATTGCGCACGCAGTTCATCCACAGCGTGGATGCCAACATCCGCCACTACCACAGCAAGTACATCGCGCAGCCCAACAACCCGCTGGGCCTGGTGGAGCCCTACGACCACTATGACGGCACCTCTGGTGCGTGGCGGTCCGCACCGTGGATGGACGATTTCTTCACCGCCACCTACGGCTGGCTCAAGGAATTGCAAGTCAACAGCAGCGCCACACAGGCGCAGCTTGATGCCTTCCTCGCCTGGAAATACCGCTCCGTGGTCGGCCGCCTCGGGGGCTCCGGCAATGATGCCATCGCCTACCCCTATGCCGCCCAGTACACCGTGTACTACGCCCCCACCAACTCGGCCAACTGGGCCAACGGCACCGGCCCTTGGTACGCCAATTGGGGGGACGTGGCACGCGCCATGGGCCTGCCCACGACTGCCGCCAGCGGCGCTGCGCTGGACAGCGGCTACCCCGACTCGCCCACCGCGTACTGGGGCAACCTGATGCCGGCGCTGTCGTATGCCGTGGACCACGGCGCAGCGGGAGCTGGCGACGCCTGGAGCCGGATCACTGCGGCTTCCAACTTCACCATGCTCGTGAACGGCTTCAATGACCAACCCGTCTGGGGTACCAAGCCGCGCACGCGCTGATGTTGTGCACTGCGGTCTCGCCTGCGGCGAGACCGTTGACAGCACTCGCAACTGCGGGGCTCAACCGCCCTGAAGATGGCCCGCCCGTCACGTCCGCTATCGGATCCGACGAAAGCTCACTCCGTGCCCCCACGCACGGTCTGCAGCGGCAGCTGCGCCAGTTCCTGCAACAGCACCACCAGTTGCTGTGCCGCTGCTTCCACCACAGCGTGCCCCTTGCCGGCAGTGGCCGCAGCCGCATTGCCCACTGCGCCGGCCGGGTGGTAGTCCTGCATCTGCCAGCCCAGCTTGGCGCTTTTGCCATTGCCCAGGATGGCGTAGCGCTCGGCGCGATCCTGCGAGGTGGAGCGGAAATCCCGTGCATGCTCCATGCGTACCGTGCCGGGGGCCAGATGGAGCATCATCGATGTTTCGATCTCGCCCGCGTGGATGCCGAAACGGTGCTCCTGGGCGCTGAACTGGCCGGCCACCGCATCGGGCAACGGCAGGCTGAACCAGCTGGCGCTGTAGACGATGAGGTCGCAGCGCGTGCGCAGCTCGCGCGCCACGATGTCCATCACGCTCACATGGCCGCCATGGCCGTTGAACAGCAGCAACTTCTTCACGCCCGCGCGGGCCACGCATTCGCCGATCTCTGTCCACAGCGCGATCACCGTGGAGGGTGACAGGGTGAGTGTGCCGGGGTAGCGGATGTGCTCGGGGCTCAGGCCCACGTTCTGCGGCGGCAGGAAGAGCGCGAGCAGGTCGGCAGGCAGTTGCGGCAGCGCCGCGTCGACCACCCCCTGCAGCAGGGTGGCATCCACCGACAGCGGCAGGTGCGGGCCGTGCTGCTCGACAGCTGCCACGGGCAGCACGGCGACCACCCGGTCGGCCTGGCCACTGGCCTGCAGTGCGGCAAAGTCGCGGGTGGACAGCTCAGCCCAAAAGCGAGAGGGCAGTGCCGGGGCAGTGGAAGGTGGGGTCGCGGCGGGTGCGGTCATGGTGCGATGTTAGAGCCTGTTGACGATCTCCCAGGGGTCGCGCAGCGGTCTTTGCGGGATGGTATGCAAGGCGCGGCGTTTGCCAATAGCTCGGCGATTGGCAAACGCCGCAACGCCGCAGACCGCCCGCAAGACCGCTGCCCGCAGGGTTGGAGCGAAATCGGGCTGATAAACCCGGAGCTTTGACGCCCCGGCTGCTTGCATGGGCATGAGCCCATGCGGCGCACCCCAAGCATCCACGTCCATCACGATGGCGCTCCAACGCGACCCCTGCGAGATGGTCAACAGGCTCTTAGCGCCCGCCGCTACCGCAGCGCTGTGGTAGCCAGCCAATATGCAAAGTGGCCTGCGCCCATCGCCAGCATCAGCGCCAGGGCCATGCCGCTGACGCGCACGGCCAGACCCCGGTGCCGCTGCCATGCGCGCACACCCAGCGCCATGGCGCTGCCTCCAGCGGCCAAAACCGCCCAAAGCATCCACACCAGGCCCCGGCCCAGGCAGCCAAAGCTTTCGCAGTACAGCGTGAAGCCGTAGTACGACAGGGCCACCAGCAGCGCGCACAGCATCAGCAGCAGACCGTCCAACACCCAGGCCATCCGCTGGGCCGTGCGCGAAGGTGGTATGGCGGCAGCGGTGGAAGCAGGTGCGTTCATGAATGCCTCGGCAAGAGATGCCCGCCAGCTTAGCGCCGGGCTACGCACCCCGCGCTGCCGCCCATCCCGCTACCATCGCCGCATGACCCACGACCTCTTCCGCCAAGACGCCTACCTGCGCGAATGCAGCGCCCACATCACCGCCACCGCCGAAGCCGGCATCGTGCTGGACCGGACCGTGTTCTACCCCCTGGGCGGCGGCCAGGCCGGAGACAGTGGCGTGCTGGTGCTGGAGGACGGTACCGAAATCACCATCGCCGACACCCGCAAGGGCAAGGACGCCGACGGCCATCCCACCAGCGACATCGTCCACATCCCCGCCCCCGGGCAGGAAGACCGCGTGGCGCAGCTGGCGCCTGGCATGGCCGTCACCGCCCGCATCGACTGGGAGCGCCGCCACCGCATGATGCGCCTGCACACCACATCGCACCTGCTGTGCCATGTGGTGCCGCAGCTGGTCAACGGCTGCTCCATCACGCCCGACTATGCGCGGCTGGATTTTGCGATGACCGACCCGCTGGACAAGGAACAGCTCACTGCCGCCATCGCCACCCTGGTCGCTGCTGCGCACCCGCTCACCGTGGCCTCGATCAGCGACGAAGAACTGGACGCCAACCCCGCCCTGGTCAAGAGCATGAGCGTGCAACCCCCGCGCGGCACGGGGCGCATCCGCACCATCCGCATCGGCGGCGAAGGTGGCGCGCCACTGATCGACCTGCAGCCCTGCGGCGGGACGCACGTGGCCAATACGTCAGAGATCGGCCCCATCGTGGTGACCAAGATTGAAAAGAAAAGCGCCACCACCCGCAGGGTGGTGCTGGGCTTTGCCCAGTGAGCGAGGCGAAAGCGCTTTTCTTTGGGGTGCACTCATTTGTGCACAGCACAAGTGAGGGCGCACCAAAAGACATGGTCCTGAGCCACCACCCGCCCGGTGGTGCTGGGCTTTGCCCAGTGAGCGAGGCGAAAGCGCTTTTCTTTGGGGTGCACTCATTTGTGCACAGCACAAGTGAGGGCGCACCAAAAGACATGGTCCTGAGCCACCACCCGCAGGGTGGTGCCGTGCTTTGCCCAGTGAGCGAAACAACGACCTGCGCGCTCGACCGTCAACAATCTTGAGCCACCGCACCCGCCCGTTGCATTGGCTTACGCAGGGCGGCGAACAACAGGGACAATAGCGCCCGCGCGCAGCACCAGCCTGACTGACCTTGGGGCTGTGATGACCGGTTCCTCCAGAGCTGCAGCGCTCACCCTTGCCCTGCCGCCATGCCGATCTCCCTGCGCCCTGTCTCGTTTGCCTCCCTGCGCCAGCACCGCTGGTTCCGCCCTGCCGTTCGCGCATTGGTCGGTTTGATCGTGTTCTGGCTCGTGGCCTGGATCGCCGTGCCACCCCTGGCCAAGGGGCCGCTGGAACGCGCGGCCTCCGAGCAGCTGGGCCGGCCCGTCACCGTGGGAGCCGTCGACTTCAAGCCCTGGAGCCTGGAGTTCGCGCTGCGCGACGTGGCCGTGGCGGGCGCTGACGGTGCACCGCCGCAGCTGACCATTGGCCGTGTTTACGCCGATGGCGAGTTGCAGTCGCTGCTGCGCTGGGCGCCCGTGGTGGATGCATTCACCATTGAGAACCCCGCGCTGCGCCTCACCCACCTGGGCGACGGCCGGTATGACGTGGACGACATCCTTGCCAGGCTCACGGCGCCAGCCGATGCATCCGAGCCCGACACCGGCCCCGCGCGTCTGGCGCTGTACAACCTGGCGCTCTCGGGCGGCAGCGTCGACTTCACCGACAAAGCCGTGGGCAAGACCCACGAGGTGCGCGCGCTGGCCCTCACGGTGCCCTTCATCAGCACCCTGCCCTCGCAGCGCGACGTGAAGGTGGAGCCCCACCTGGCGTTCGCGCTCAACGGCAGCCACTTCGACTCGTCCGCCCAGGGCACGCCCTTTGCGCAGACCGGCCAGGCCGACGCGCAGCTGCGCCTGGACGGGCTGAACCTGGCGCCCTACCTGGGCTACCTGCCCACCAACCTGCCCATCCGGGTGCAGAGCGCCACCCTGGATGCGGACGTGAAAGTGGCTTTCGAGCAGCACCCGCGCATGGCCTTGAAGCTCAGTGGCAGCGTGCAGGCCGGCAAGGTGCACCTGACCGACCGCCAGGGCGCCGACCTGCTGCGCTACGAAAGCCTCAAGATCGACATGGCCGACGTCCGCCCACTGGAGCAGGTGGTGCGCCTGCGGCATGTGGAGCTGACGGAGCCGGTGGTCACGGCCACGCGCGACGCTGCGGGCCAGATCAACCTGGCGCAACTGGCGCTGCCCGCACAGTCCTCTCTGCCACCAGCCCCGGGCAAGCCCGAAGCCCCAGAGGCAGCCGAGGCCTCTGCGAGCACTGCATCGGCCCCGGCGACCCCCGCCTCCCAAAGCAACGGCAAAGCAAAAGTCAGGGCCAAGACCCCCAAGGCAGCACCCGCATGGGTGGTGGAGGTGGCTACGGCCGCCGTGCGCGGTGGCACCCTGCGCTGGGCCGACCAGACCACGCGCCCGGCAGCGGCGCTGCAGGCCACCGAGTTCACGCTCGACGCCACCGGCCTGGCCGTGCCTTTCGCCAAAGAGAACGCCAAGCCCTTCACCTTTGAGGGCGGGCTCAACCTGCAGGGTAGCCCGCTGCGCTTTACCGGAGAAGCCACCGACCAGAAGGCCGTCGTCCGCGCCACCCTGAACGCGCTGCCGCTGCAACTGGCGGCCCCCTACCTGGCCCAGACGCTGGAGCCCATGGTGACCGGCCAGCTCACCGGCGACGTCGGCGTGCAGTGGCAGGCACCGTCATCCCAAGCCGGCCAGGCCGCGCAGGCAGGCGCCACGGGCATCACGATCCAGGCCGGGCCTTTGGCGCTGGAACAGCTGGCCGTGAAGCAGGGCAAGGCCACGCTGGCCAGCCTGGGCAAGCTCGAGATCGCCGGAGCCGAGGTGCCGCTGGACACCCGCACCGCCACGCTGGAGCGCTTGGCCATCACGCAGCCGCAACTGGCGGTGGAACGCGGTGCGGATGGGCGCTGGATGTTCGAGCGCTGGCTCAAGACCACACCTATCGCCGCCACGCCCGCCGCGCCCGCCGCGCCCGCCGCGCCGGACACTACCGCCGCCGGCTCTGCCCCGCCCACCGGCGCCGCTCCGTGGAAGCTGCGCGTGGCCGACTTCTCCCTGCAAGGCGGTACCGTCTCGCTGGCCGACAAGGCGACGCAGCGCCCGGTGGCGCTGGAGGTGACCGCCCTGGGCATCACCGCCCGCAATCTGGCCACTGACGGCAGCAAGCCTGAGGCCTTCCAGCTCACCGCCCGTGCAGCGGCGCCAACCAAGGGAAGCAGCGCCAGCAAGGCTGCGCCCGGCAAGCTCGATTACCAGGGCACGCTGGCGCTGCAGCCACTGGCCATGCAGGGCGCACTGGAGGCCAGCCGCCTGCCCCTGCACACGCTGGACGGCTACCTGGCCGACCAGCTGGCGGTGGAGCTGCTGCGCGCTGATGTGGGCTACCGGGGACAGGTCGCGCTGGCGCAGACGGACAAAGGCACCAGCCTGCGCCTGTCGGGCGATGCGGTGATCGAGGAACTCCAGGCCAACAGCACCGCCGCATCGACACCCAAGACCGAAGCCCAGGTGGGCGAGGAACTGCTGGCCTGGAAAAGCCTGAACCTGCGGGGCCTCTCCGTGGCCACCGCGCCAGGCACCGCGCCGCGCGTGGAGGTCAAGGAGACCAGCCTGGTCGACTTCTTCGCGCGCATCACGGTCAACGAAGCCGGCCGCATCAACCTGAGCGACATCGCCAAGACCCCGGCCGAAGCCCAGGCGGCCAATGCCGCAGCCGCAGCCACCACGGCAGCGGCGCCCGCAGCCTCCGCCCCCGCCTCGGCGGCATCCACTGCCTCCGCCCCTGCCGCCGTAGCCCAGTCCAACCCCCTCGCCCCCGTGGTGGTGTTTGGCCCGGTGAGCCTGGTCAACGGCAAGGTGCTGTTCTCCGACTTTTTCATCAAGCCCAACTATTCGGCCGACCTGTCCCAGCTGACCGGCAGGCTGAGCGCGTTTTCATCCGAGGCGCCCGGTGGCGAGCCCGTGCTGGCCGACCTGGAACTGCGCGGCCGCGCCGAGGGCTCGGCATCGCTCGAAGTCACCGGCAAGCTCAACCCCTTGGCCAAGCCACTCGCGCTCGACATCGTGGGCAAGGTGCAGGGCCTGGAGCTGCCGCCGCTCACGCCCTACTCGGTGAAGTACGCCGGCCACGGCATCGAACGCGGCAAGCTCAGCATGGACGTGAACTACAAGGTGTTGCCCAATGGCCAGCTCACGGCCAGCAACCGGCTGGTGCTCAACCAGCTGACCTTTGGCGAGCCGGTGGAGGGCGCCCCCAACAGCCTGCCCGTGAAGCTGGCCGTGGCCCTGCTGGCCGACCGTAATGGCGTCATCGACCTGGACCTGCCCATCAGCGGTTCGCTGAACGACCCGCAGTTCCGCCTGGGGCCGGTCATCGGACGGATCATCGTCAATCTGATCGGCAAGGCGCTCACCGCGCCATTCAGCCTGCTGGCCAACGCGCTGGGGGGCAGCGGCAGCGAGATGAGCCACGTGGACTTCGCGCCGGGCAGCGACGCGCTCTCACCCGAGGCGCGGGAGAACCTGGACAAGGTGGTCAAGGCCCTGGCCGACCGCCCCACGATCTCGATCACCGTGACCGGCACCGCGAGCCTGGAGGCCGAACGCGAAGGCATGCAGCGCGAGAGCCTGCAGCAGTTGGTGCTGGCCGAAAAGCGCCGCGCGAACCCCGCCGACACCGCGCCCGTCTCGCCCGCCGAATACCCCGCGCTGCTGAAAGAGGTGTACCGCCGCGCCGACATTGCCAAGCCGCGCAACCTGATCGGTCTGGCCAAGGACCTGCCCGTGGCCGAGATGGAAGCCCTGCTGCTCGCCCACCAGCGTGCCACCCAGGGCACGGCGGCCGAGCTGGCACAGAACCGCGGGGAGGCGATCCGCGACTACCTGCTGTCGCAAAAACTCCCGGCCGACCGGATCTTCGTGGCCGCCCCCAAGGCGGGCACCCAGCCCAATCCTTCGCCCCGCGCAGAACTGAGCCTGAGTACCCGGTAGCCCCGGGGCCAATGTGCTGGCTGTCGAGCGGGTTGCGAGGGGCGCGCTGGTTCTCGGACCCTGTTCAAGATCTTTTCGGGGACCGCGCACAATGGCGGGTCACTGGAATCGACAGGCGGGTGCCGGAACCAACGGCACGGCGCCTGCTCCCACACCGCAACCATGCTCGACCGCCTGCTCCATCGCCTGGCTCATCGCCTGGCGTTTACTCTGCTTTTGATAGCTGCCAGCGCTTATTGGACAAGCGCCAGTGCCCAATTTAGTGCAAAAACCAACCGCCAGGCCACCAGCGTGGTGACCACGCCGTACGTGCGCGCCGAGCTGCTGGCGCACGCCCCGCAGGGCGTGGGGCCGGGCCAGCCGCTGTGGCTGGGCCTGCAAATCACCCACCAGCCCGAGTGGCACACCTACTGGAAGAACCCTGGCGATTCCGGCCTGCCCACCGACCTGGCCTGGACGCTGCCCACGGGCCTGAACGCTGGCGAGATCGCCTGGCCGCTGCCCAGGAAGATCCCCATCGGCACGCTGGCCAACTACGGCTACGAAGGCACCGTACTCCTACCCGTGCCCGTCACCGTGGCCAGCACGTTTGCCCCCGGCCCGCTGGATCAGGACGCCACCATCCAGCTGCGCGCCTCCTGGCTGGTGTGCCGCAAGGAGTGCATCCCCGAAGAAGGCGAATTCACGCTGAAGCTGCCCATCAAGAGCACCACGGCCATCCACGCCGCCGTGTTCGATGCCGCCGCGAAGGCGCAGCCCCGGCCCCTGCTGGCGGACACCCAGGGCGTCGTGCCCGACAGCCAGGCCCGGATCACCGACGACAACGCCCTGCAGATCAGCGTGCATGGCCTGCCCGTGGCGCTGCGTGGCCGGGCGCTGGACCTGTTCCCCGAAACGGGCGAAGTCCTTGACAACGCGGCGCAATGGGGCCAGGCCTGGAACGGCAGCGTGTGGACGGCCAAGCTGCCCTTGTCGGCCCAGCGCAGTGCCGGGCCAAACCTGCTGCCCGTCGTGTTGGCCGAGCGGACCGCAGCACATGCCACCGGCCCGGACACCCGCACCGGCTACCGGGCCGAGCTGAAGGTGCTGGGCACCTGGCCCCAGGGCGCGACAGCCGCAACCGTGTCGCCCGCGCTGGAAGCCGCGCTCAAGGCCAATGCGGCGCGGGCGGGCGAAGCGGCCGCGTCTGCCACAGGTTCTGGCGCTTCGTCGCTCACGCTCTCGGCCGCGCTGCTCGGCGCCTTGCTGGGCGGGCTGATCCTCAACCTCATGCCCTGCGTTTTCCCCGTTCTGGCCATCAAGGTGGTGGGCTTCGCCCAGCTTGCGCAGGACCGGCGCGCGCACCGCATCAGCGGCCTGGCCTATACCGCTGGCGTGGTGCTGTCCTTCATGGCCCTGGGCTCGCTGATGCTGGCCCTGCGCTCGGCAGGCGAGGCCATTGGCTGGGGCTTTCAGCTGCAGTCGCCCGCAGTGGTGGCATCGCTGGCGGCGCTGTTCACCCTGATTGCGCTCAACCTGGCGGGCGTGTTCGAGTTCGGGCATTTCCTGCCCTCTTCTGTGGCCAGCCTTCAGGCCCGCCATCCGGTGGCCGACTCGTTCCTGACCGGCGTGCTCGCCGTGGCCGTGGCCTCGCCCTGCACCGCGCCGTTCATGGGTGCGTCGCTGGGCCTCACCGCCACGCTGCCCGCGCCACAGGCGCTGGCGGTGTTCACGGCGCTGGGCCTGGGCCTGGCGTTACCATACCTCGCGGCCAGCTTTGTGCCCTCCGTGGCGCGGGCTCTGCCCCGGCCGGGCGCCTGGATGGAGACTTTCCGCAAGCTCATGGCCTTCCCCATGCTAGCGACCGTGGTCTGGCTGGTGTGGGTGCTGGGCCAGCAAAGCGGCATCGACGGCGCGGGTGCGCTGCTGATCCTGCTGGTGGGGCTGTCGCTGGTCGTGTGGGCACTGTCGCTGGCGGGCCGCGCCCGCGTGTGGATGGCCACGGTGTCCATTGCAGCGCTGGCACTGCTGCTCTGGGCCTTCGCGCCCCACGTGACCCACGTCCCCTCCGCGCAAGCCCCCGCCCCCGCCTCAGCCAGCGACTGGCAGCCGTGGGCCCCGGGCGCTGCCGAGCGGATCGTGGCCACCGGCCGCCCCGTGTTCGTCGACTTCACCGCCGCCTGGTGCGTGACCTGCCAATACAACAAGAAGACCACGCTGGCCAATGCCGATGTGCTGTCCGATCTGCAGGCCAAGAACGTCGCCCTGCTGCGCGCCGACTGGACGCGCCGCGACCCCGCCATCACGGCGGCCCTGGCCGCACTGGGCCGCAGCGGGGTGCCGGTGTACGTGCTCTACCAGGCCGGCAAACCGCCCGTGGTGCTGACCGAGGTGCTCAGCGTGGACGAGGTGCGACGGACCATCGCCGAGCTCTAGGGATCCTTTGCACGAATCACCGCGCCGCGTGATTCGTGCGGAGGAGCCCGGGGGTGCGAGGCGCATGAGAACCCGCGGCCATAATGCCGCCCCATGCTGACCTACCCGCACATCGAGCCCGTCGCGCTGCAGCTTGGCCCCGTGGCCATCCACTGGTACGGCCTGACCTACCTCCTGGCCTTTGGGCTGTTCATGCTGCTGGGCTGTATGCGCCTGCGGCACGAGCCGTTTGCGTCCATCACCGGGCCTGGCGCCTGGTCGCGCAAGGACGTCGAGGACATCCTGTTCCTGGGGGTGGTGGGCGTGGTGGCGGGCGGGCGCCTGGGCTATTGCCTGTTCTACAAGCCGGCCTACTACCTGAGCCACCCGCTCGAAATCCTGATGATCTGGACCCCTGGCATGTCGTTTCACGGCGGCCTGCTGGGCGTGATCGTGGCCATTGTGCGGTTCGCGCATTCGCGCCAACGGCCCTGGCTGCAGGTGGCCGACTTTGTAGCGCCCTGTGTCCCCACGGGCCTGGCCGCAGTGCGGGTGGGCAACTTCATCAACGGCGAACTCTGGGGCCGTTTTGCGAGCCCTGACCTGCCTTGGGGCATGGTGTTCGCGCACAGCGGCTCGCTGCAGCCGCGCCATCCGTCGCAGGTGTACCAGTTCCTGATGGAAGGGCTGCTGCTGTTCATCCTGCTGTGGCTGTACGCGCGCAAGGAACGTCGCCCGGGCCAGGTGGCTGCGGCCTTCCTGTTCGGCTATGGCGTGTTCCGATTCACCGCCGAATACTTCCGCGAGCCGGATGCACACTTGGGCTTGCTGTCGCTGGGCATGAGCATGGGGCAGTGGCTGTGCCTGCCAATGATTGCGGCGGGTGCGGGGCTGTGGCTGTGGGCGCAGCGCAAGGCCCATGCCGACGCTCCCCCTCCGGCACCCCGGCCGCGCCCGACCTGATCCCACCGGCGGGAGACACCATCCGCAGCTCTGGCAGAGCCAGTTCCATGGTGGCGCTGGCGTCGGGGAAGCGCGGGTTTCCGTGAGCGCGGCGGACCGGTTCAGCGCGCCACGCAGTTCGCGCGCACGGCACGCGGCGTCTGGAAGTACAGGGTGTTGCCCTTGCCACGGATGTAGGTGCCGCCATCGCCGTAGCCAAAGCCCGAGGCCACGCGCTCGGGCTGCAGCGGCACGGTGCGGCCGTTCATCTCCAGCAACGCGGGGCCATCGGGCTTGGCGGGCCAATGCATCACCAGCATCGGGCCCCGGTCACAGGCGTAGGTGGTGACCCGCTGGACCTTGGGCACATCGGGCGCCCGGGGCGGCGTGCAGGCGCTCAATGCCAGGGCGGTCAGGACAACGGCGGCGGCCGCAAGGCCGTTGGCGCGGCGGGCGCGTGGGGGGTTCTGCACAGGATCTCCTCGGAATCTGGGAATGGGGTAAGGGGCCGCAGCACCGCTGCGAATGACAAGCATGCGAAGCAAATCGCCGCAGCCGTCAGCCTTCCTGCATCTCTGTCCCTGCAGTCTCCACACGCCAACACCCGTCCGGCATCCTCCGCCCCCTTGCGCGGTATTTTGACGCACCGCAGCCCTCTGGCGGGAGAGGGTTGCCACCTGCGATGGGGCGGTGGAGGAACGAGCGGCCCTGGCTTGCCCGCCGCGCTGTCGTGCGGCTCAGGCCCGCGTGGCCCGATGGGTCCGCGCACGCGCCAGTTCGGCAGCCACCGCGGCGTTCAGCGTCTCCAGGTCGAATGGTTTCTTGAGGATGGACTGGGTGCCCACCAAGCGCTCCACCTCGGCCATGTCGGCGTACCCGGTGGCCACCAGCACGGGGATGTGGGGGTAGAGCTTGCGCGCGGCGGCGATGAATTCAGCGCCGTTCATGCCGGGCATCAGGTAGTCCGCCATGATCAGGTCGGGCTGGTGGCGACGCAGTTCGCGCAGGCCGCCTTCTCCATCGCAGGCCTCGCGCACGCTGTACTGCAGCAGGCGCAGGCCCTCGGCAATGCCCTGGCGCACGGCTTCGTCGTCTTCCACCACCAGCAGTTCCACGCGCCGCTCTGCCTGCCCATTGTGGCCCCCACCGGCATCGCTCCGGGCCTGCCCGGCAGTGGCCTCCTGCAAGGAAGGCATCACCAGCGGAAACTGCAGCGTCACGGTAGTGCCCTCCCCCTCGCGGCTGTGGATTTCCACACTGCCTCCCGACTGCCGCACAAAGCCATAGACCTGGCTCAGCCCCAGGCCCGTGCCCTCGCCTTCGGGCTTGGTGGTGAAGAAGGGGTCGAATACCTTGCCTTGCAATGCCTCCGGGATTCCACACCCCGTGTCCTGCACGCTGATCTGCACGCGCGACGCGCCCGCGTCCGCCGCCGCCTGCTGCACGCGGGTGCGAATCGTTAACTGCCCACCGTCGGGCATCGCATCGCGCGAATTGACGGCCATGTTCAGCAGCGCCATCTCCAGCTGCGCCCCATCGAGCAGCGCCCAGGCCTGGCCCCCCACCAGCTCCAGACGAACCTGCACCTTGGACCCCACCGATACCTCGATCAGCTCGCGCAGATTGGCAACGAGCGCATTCACATCGTGCACGCGGGGCAGCAAGCTTTGGGCGCGCGCAAAGGACAGAAGCTGCGCCGTCAGCCGCGCGCCGCGGTCCACGGACTCCTTGGCGCGGCGGGCGAAGTCGGTGGTGCGGGCATCGCTGCCCAGCCGCACGATGAGTTGCAGGTTGAGACTGACGGCGTGCAGCAGGTTGTTGAAGTCATGGGCGATGCCGCCGGTCAGGCGCCCGATGGCTTCGAGCTTCTGGCCCTGCACCACCTTGTTCTGGATGCGCTCCTTTTCGGCGATCTCGCGCATCAGCCGGTCGTTGGCGCCCGCCAGGTCGCTGGTGCGCTCGGCAATGCGGGTTTCGAGCGCGGTATTGAGCTGCTCCACCGTGTGCTTGGCGGTTTCGATGTCCAGCAGGTGGCGGCGCGTGGCGTATTGCCGCGCCCGCGCGCGCACGGCCGAGCGGGCGGCACTGACCAGTGTCTCGGGGTTGACGGGCCGCTCCAGCAGCACCACGTTGCCCAGCCGCTCCAAGGACGCAGCAGCTTGTGCCGAGCGGCGGCTGGCCTGGCGCGTGGCCAGCACCACGAAGGGGAAGTCGGACCACGGGGGCTGCTGTACCAAGTAGTCGCGCAGGGCCTCATCCAGGCCCCGGCCCAATACCTCTTCCGTCACTATGGCGGTGCCCGCGGCAGCCGCGAGTTCGGCCAGGAGGGTCGCTGCGTCGGCGCAGACCAGGCTGTGCATGCCCGCGCCGTGCAGCACCGACGCGATCACCTGCGCGTCACGGCCGTGAGGCGCCAGGATCAGGACGCGGCTTTCCATGCAGCCCTTTCACCGTCGCGGGATGCGGATGTCGCCATCCCCCAGCAAGGACTGCTCTCCCGCATAGTGCGCGGCCCCCGCAAGGATTCCGTGGAAGTCGGCGAGGGGCTCTCCGATCTCGACCCCCTGGTGCCCCAGGCGGAACTCGCGAATGGTGGTCTCGTGTGACAGGGTGCGGCTCTTGATGACCGCAATGGCCTTGAGCAGGCTGCCTCTGGCCTCGAAATAGCGGTAGTACACCATCGCATCACTGAGGTAGCTCAGGTCGATGTCCGATCGGATCTCGCCCACCGTGCCATGCAGCGACAGGATGATCAGGGTGATGATGCCCTGCTGGTTCAGGTATGCCAGCAGCTCGTGCATCTGCAGCAACAGAAACTGCCCGCCGGGCATGGCCTGTATGTACGAGTTCAGGCTGTCGATCACCACCAGCTTCACGCCCTCGCGCTCCACGGCCTCGCGCACCGCATGAGCAAACTGGCCGGGCGACACCTCGGCAGGGTCGAACGAGCGCAGCAGAAGCTGGCCCGACGCCAGGAACGGGTCGAGATCCAGCCCCAGCGCGTGCGAGCGCTGGCGCAAGGTATGAAGCCCCTCGTCAAACAGGTAGTACGCCACTGTTTCGCCCCGGCGCATGGCCGCCACGGCGCAGCTGACCGCCGTGGTGGACTTGCCCACGCCAGCCGGCCCGGCAAACAGCAGGTTGCTGCCGGGGGTCAGCCCACCGCCGAGCATGGCGTCAAACGCTGTATTGCCCGTGGTGACGGCACCGGGACCGAAATCCCGCCGGTGCTCGCCCGCCGACAGCCGCGGGAAGACCACCAGGCCGCCGCGGTCCAGGTCGAAGTCATGGTCACCACTGCGAAACTTCAGCCCCCGCAGCTTGACGACGCGCAGCGAGCGCTTGTCGGGACCGTAGTCGTGCGTGTTCTGGTTCAGGTGGATGACCCCGTGCGCGATGCTGTGCAACTGCTGGTCGCCCTCGCCGGCAGACTTGTCGTCCAGCATCAACACCGTGCATCCCTGTTGCGAGAAAAACCGTTTCAGCGCCAGGATCTGGCGGCGGTAGCGCAACGCACTCTGGGCCAGCATCCGCAGTTCCGACAGGCTGTCAAAAACGACGCGCTGGGGCTTGAGTTCGCCCACCAGGCGCATCACGTCGCGCGTGGTCTCGCCCAGCTCAAGTTCTGACGGATGCAGGATGGTCTGCTCTGCCTCTTCGCTCAGCCCCTCGTCGCTCACCAGGTCGTACACATCCATGCCTTCCAGCGTCCACCCGTGCGACGCCGCCACCTGTGCCAGTTCCTGCGAGGTCTCTGACAGGGTGATGTACAGCCCCCGCTCCCCCTGGGCGCGCCCCGCGAGCAGGAACTGCAGGCCCAACGTTGTCTTGCCGGTCCCAGGGTTGCCTTCCACGAGATACAGATGCCGGCTGGGCAAACCGCCGTAGAGCACGTTGTCGAGCCCGCTGATGCCGGTGGATGCCACGCTTTGTGGTGCGAAGCTCGGCGGAGCAGGTGGGTGATGGAAAGTGTCTGGCAAGCGCTGTCCTTTCGCGAAGTGCCCTTCATCGCATGTGGATGTGCCCACACGAGGATGTCCGCAGCGATTCTAGGAACGCCCTGCACAAGGCGCGGTCAGCCAAATTCGATTGATGAAAAGGTACCGCTCCTACAGTCCGAGCGGGCCAGCCGGGCGGAGAACCCGTGCCCCCCCGGCGTCGGAGGTTCAGCGAGCGCCACCCCGCGCAACGCCGAGGCGTTGCGATAACGCCTGGGCCGCCTCCCGCAAAAGCTGGGCGGCGTCACTATCGTGGGTGGTGCGCAAGGTCGCGCTCGGGCCGATCACCGCCAGGCACAGAACAAGCTGCCCGAACCCATCGAACACGGGGGTCGCCAGCGCGCTGATGCCGGGGAGCAACTGGTCCGTCACCTGTGCGATCTGATGGGCGCGGACGGCCTCCAGCTCGGCAGCGAAGCCGGGCTCGTCCAGTGCACCGTCGAACCCTTCGGCAGCCAAGGCGGCGGCGGCGCGCTCACGCGGTCCGAAAGCGGCAAACACCTTGCCAGTTGCCGTGTGGCGCACCGAGGCCGTGGTGCCATGGCGCATGGCCACATACACCGCCGTGGGGCCTTCTTCCACGCGGATGATGGTGGGGCCGTTGTCGCCCCAGACCGAGGCCGACACGGTGTAGCCAATGCGCTGGGCCAGCGCGGGCAACTCGGCAATGGCCAGGCGCACCGGGTCTACCTGCTGCAGGCTGATGAGGCCCAGCTGCATGGCCAGGGGCCCCAGACCGTAGTGACCGCTCACAGCATCCTGCTCTATCAACCCCAGCTTGCCAAAGCTCACCAGATAGGGATGCGCCTTGGCGGCCGTCATGTCGGCCGCTCGGGCCAAGTCTTTGAGGGCCATGCGGCGGCCGGTGCGGGCCAGCACCTTGAGCAGTTGCCCCCCCACTTCCACGCTCTGGATGCCTCGCGGGCTGCGCGGTGCGTCTTCGTCGTCGGCGGGGGGCAAGTCGGGGGTCAAGGTGGCCATGTGGCAATTGTCCACGCACGGCCGTACGCCTCAGCTCCTCGGGTTTACACCTAAACAAATGCGTTAGACATGAACGAATTTCTTGCCTAACATCAAAGCATTCCGTTTAGATAAACGCATTCATCATTAACAAACAAAGCCCATGACCATCGTCAAAACCTTTGCATCCGCCGCTGACCTCGAAGTGAAGAAGGTGAGTTTCGACAAGCTTTCCGACCACGCCTACGCCTACACGGCCGAGGGGGACCCAAACACCGGCATCATCATTGGAGACGACTCCGTGATGGTGATCGACACCCAGGCCACGCCCGTGATGGCCCAGGACGTGATCCGCCGCATCCGCGAGGTGACCGACAAGCCCATCAAGTACGTCTTGCTCTCGCACTACCACGCGGTGCGTGTGCTGGGTGCCAGCGCCTACGGCGCAGAGCACATCATCGCCAGCGAGGACACGCGCGACCTGATCGTGGAGCGCGGCCAGTTCGACAAGGACAGCGAGATCGGCCGCTTCCCGCGCCTGTTCCAGAACGTGGAGAGCGTGCCCGACGGCCTGACTTGGCCGACCATGACCTTCAACCAAAAGATGACGCTGTGGCTGGGCAAGCTGGAAGTGCAGATCCTGCAGCTGGGCCGGGGCCACACCAAGGGCGACACGGTGGCCTGGCTGCCGCAGGAAAAGATCCTGTTCAGCGGCGACCTGGTGGAGTTCGACGCCACGCCGTACGCGGGCGATGCGTACTTTCAGGACTGGCCGCAGACGCTGGACAACATCGCGGCGCTGAAGCCCGAGAAGCTGGTGCCCGGCCGGGGCGCCGCGCTGCAAACGCCCGGTCAGGTGCAGGCGGGCCTGGCGGGCACGCGCGCCTTCATCAGCGACCTGTACGCCAGCGTGAAGGAGGGCGCGGCGAA